>Ga0194120_10000073_pt1 | contig 151281 bp, 143 predicted proteins | sample TA2MahCa65mmetaG_FD_148642 | JGI IMG/M metagenome (GOLD analysis project Ga0194120, IMG submission 148642) | Freshwater microbial communities from Lake Tanganyika, Tanzania - TA2015019 Mahale Deep Cast 65m | ecosystem: Environmental > Aquatic > Freshwater > Lake | place: Tanzania: Lake... | reverse complement strand
GGCTCGGGCTGCCGCTTGCCAAAGCCCTCATTGCCGAAGGACATGCCGTCAAGGGCTCCACAACGAGGGAGGAGAAGCTCGAACCGTTGCGCGATGCCGGTATTGAGCCCTTTCTTGTGAAGCTCGACCCTGAAATGGAGGGCGAGGATCTTACCGATTTCCTGCAGAGCGATATTCTGGTGGTGAACATTCCTCCCCCCCGGCGCGATGATGTCGTGGAGTTTCATATCCAGCAGATTTCGTCGCTTATCGACGCTCTCGGACAGTCGCCGGTACGATCGGTGCTTTTTGTCAGCTCCACTTCGGTTTATCCCATGCTCAACCGTGAGGTGAGCGAAGAGGACGCCGTCGATCCGGAGTCTCCGTCCGGGCAGGCACTGCTGCATGCCGAAGAGATGCTGCTGCAGGAGACCGGCTTCCAGACAACAGTGCTCCGTTTCGGAGGCCTGACGGGATACGACCGGAATCCCGTTGCGTATCTCGGCCGGATGAAAGAGATAACCAATCCCCTGCAGCCCATGAATCTGATCCATCGGGACGACTGCGTGCGGATCATCATGGAGATCATCCGGCTTGGGCAGTGGGGCGAGGTGTTCAATGCATGCAGTCCGCAGCATCCCCTGCGCCGCGACTATTACGCACGTGCGGCTGAAACTGCCGGTATTCCGCTGCCGCCTTTTCCGGAACCCGGAGAGCATGGCGTCTTCAAGCTTGTCAGCAGCCGCAAGCTCGAAGGGGCGCTTGGCTACACCTTTCTGCATCCCGGAGCGTAATGGAGCGCACCATGACAGCAGATTATACGGCATTTCTCCTCGCCGCTCCTTCGAGCGGTTCAGGCAAGACAACCCTGACGCTGGCCCTGCTGAGGATTCTGGCCAGGAGGGGGCTTGCGGTTCAGCCCTTCAAGTGCGGACCGGACTACCTCGACACCCGGCTGCACAGCCTGGCGGCCTCTTATGGAGGGCGCCGAAGCAAAGGAATCAATCTCGACACCTTCATGGCCTCGGAAAACCATGTCCGCCAGCTGTTCTTCCGTTATTCGTCGGACTCCGCCGTTTCGGTTGTCGAGGGGGTGATGGGGCTGTTCGACGGTGCGGAAAAATCCGAGGGAAGCAGCGCGCACATTGCTGCACTGCTCGGCCTTCCGGTCATCATGGTGGTTGATGCAAGCAGCATGGCCTATTCGGCGGCTCCGCTGCTCCACGGTTTCCGCACCTTCGATTCTTCCGTACGGGTTGCCGGTGTGATCTTCAACCGGGTCGGCACCCCGTCGCACTACAGCTATCTCGAAGCGGCGGCAAGGGATGCGGGTGTGGAGCCGCTCGGTTACGTCCCGACCGACGGAGCCATTGCCATCAGCGAGCGCCATCTCGGACTCAACACTTCGCTCGACTACGACCGTGAAGGGGTCATCGAGGCTATGGCCGGGCACGTTGAAAAGAGTGTTGCCGTAGACCGGCTTCTGGAGCTTTCCCGCATCGGGATGCCGGAAATCCCTGCGGATCGTTCGCCGAAACGCACAGGCGTTTCCGCTGGCCGCAGGGTGATTGCCGTGGCCAGGGACGAGGCGTTCAATTTCCTGTACGAGGAAAATCTCGATGTCCTGCAGGAGCACGGGGAGCTGGTTTTTTTCAGTCCCCTGGAGGATCAGCGTCTTCCTGAAGCCGATCTGCTCTGTCTTGCGGGAGGGTACCCGGAGCTTCATGCAAGGCTGCTTGCCGAAAACCGGGTCATGCGTGAAGCGGTTGCCGCCTATTGCCTGCAGGGAGGGTGCGTCTATGCCGAGTGCGGCGGACTGATGTATCTTGGCGGATCGCTTCGCACTGCGGACGGAACAGCCTATCCGATGTGCGGCGTACTCGATCTCGACACCAGCATGCAGGATGCCCGGCTGAGCCTCGGCTACCGCAAGGTGCGCTTCGGGCAGGGGTATCCGAAAGAGCTGCGGGGCCATGAGTTCCACTACTCCCGGATTGAAAGGGAGGGGGAGCTGAGGAGTGTTGCCGCCGTTACCAATGCGCGCAACGAGCCCGTTTCCGCGGCGGTGTTCCGCACCATGAACACGTTTGCTTCCTATGTGCACCTCTACTGGGGCGAGTCACGGGATTTTCCGGGTTTTCTCATGGAGGAGGGGGCCGCTAAAAAGAGTTGATGTCCGGAAATCTTCGTGGACGACCGTGAATACCCCCAGACCGGTTCCGGGCCCTTCGGTTGCCGGATTCAGTTCCGGCAGGGGCATATCTGTGCGAGGCGCCGAAATGCACCGTTACGCAATGAACGGGGGTTTCGCCGGTTCCGTTACAGGATAAACTCCAGATCATAGCCCTCATCCTCGCTTTCCCTGACGAACAGGAGCAGTTTTTCCAGGAAGTCCACGGTTTTCAGCGGATCGATCCTGCGCAGGTATGCGACGGTCATCGGCTGGTCCTGCCAGCCGAGTACGATGGTCTCGCTCTTTTGCCGATCGATCTTCCCGGCGGCATCCGAAAGGATTGCCACAAGGCGGCCAAGGTTGCTCCGGTGCAGGAACGCCTCGTCCCAGCTGTCGAGCCCGTTGCCCGATTCCGAGAGAAAGGGCAGGGCGTTGCACGCCTCGATGATGCCGTAATGGAACAGTGCCGCGTAGTCGTGCGCATCGATCGGTAACGAACGGTAGGCCCGGTAAGCGGAATCTCCCAGCCGCACCCGGTTGACCGTTCCGGTCCGGTAAATTGAAAGCTCCCGGTGTCCGGGATTCAGATCGTCGATAAGGATATGCTGTATGTTCATGCCGGCGCTGGTTTCCCTCAGAAACCTTTTATGGAAGGATGCTGTTTTGCTTTTACTGCCAATTGGTTTTCAGGCCCGATATTTATATAATTAATTTTGGCTTATCGATATACATCAGCGGTCGTTTGCAGAGGAGGGGATTCGGGGAACTGTAAAACAATCTTATTCAGACAGAGGAAAAGAATGGAAGGAAATTTTTCAAATAGAGTTCAGGATGTCATCCGTCTCAGCCGCGAGGAAGCTCTCCGGCTTGGTCATGACTATATCGGTACCGAGCACCTGCTGCTCGGCCTCATCAGGGAGGGCGAAGGCATCGCCGCACGGATTCTCAAAAACCTTAAAATCGACCTGTTCCGGCTGAAACAGAAAATAGAGGACAGCACGCATCCGAAGGTTCCCGCAACGCAGATGGGTAATGTACCGCTCACCAAACAGGCCGAGAAGGTGCTGAAGATCACCTACCTCGAAGCGAAAATCTGCAAGTCCAACATCATCGGCACCGAGCATCTCCTGCTGTCGATCCTCAAGGGTGACGACAACATCGCCGCCCAGATTCTCGAGCAGTTCGGCGTCACCTACGATCTGGTGCGCGATGAACTGATCACGATCACGACCGGGAAAAGCGAATCGGACGAACCCCCGATGGAGGGTTCCTATTCGGCGGGTTCGGCTGAACGTCTGCCGAAAAAAGGTGACCCCAAGCGCGGCGAGCGCACGAAAACCCCCGTGCTCGACAACTTCGGGCGTGATATCACCCGTCTGGCTCTCGAGGACAAGCTCGACCCGATCATCGGGCGTGAAAAGGAGATCGAGCGCGTCGCGCAGGTGCTCAGCAGACGCAAGAAGAACAATCCCGTCCTGATAGGCGAGCCGGGCGTGGGGAAAACCGCCATCGCCGAAGGGCTCGCACTGAAAATCGTGCAGCGCAAGGTGTCGAGGGTGCTCTACGACAAGCGGGTTGTGGCGCTCGATCTTGCCGCGCTTGTAGCCGGCACCAAGTACCGGGGCCAGTTCGAGGAGCGCATGAAAGCGCTCATGAACGAACTCGAGCGTTCGCGCGACGTGATTCTCTTCATCGACGAGCTGCACACCATCATCGGCGCCGGAGGTGCTTCGGGTTCGCTCGACGCCAGCAACATTTTCAAGCCGGCGCTTGCCCGAGGAGAACTGCAGTGCATCGGGGCCACCACGCTTGACGAGTACCGCCAGTACATCGAGAAGGACGGAGCGCTCGACCGGCGTTTCCAGAAAATCATGGTCGAACCCGCTTCGGTTGAAGAAACCATACAGATTCTCAACAACATCAAGTCGAAGTACGAGTCGCACCATCATGTAAAATATTCCGAGGACGCCATCGAGAAAGCCGTGAAGCTCTCCGAGCGGTACATCACCGACCGGTTCCTGCCTGACAAGGCCATCGACGTCATGGACGAGGCCGGCGCACGCGTTCATCTGAGCAATATCCATGTGCCAAAGGAGATTCTCGAACTTGAAAAGGCCATCGAGGCCATCAAGACCGAAAAGAACCAGGTGGTGAAGATGCAGAATTTCGAAGAGGCCGCAAAGCTTCGCGACAAGGAGAAAAACCTGCTCGAAGCGCTCGACCACGCCAAGCAGGAGTGGGAGGAGCGCGCTTCGGAAAGCGTGTACGATGTGACCGAAGCCGACATAACCTCGGTTATCGCCATGATGACCGGAATTCCCGTGGTCAAGGTCGCGCAGTCGGAATCCAGGAAGCTGCTCTCGATGGAAGCCGATCTCATGAAGGAGGTCATCGGCCAGGACGAAGCCATCAAAAAGATCACCAAGGCGATCCAGCGAACCCGTGCCGGGCTCAAGGACCCGTCACGTCCGATCGGTTCCTTTATTTTTCTCGGCCCCACCGGAGTCGGCAAGACCGAGCTGGCAAAGGCGCTTACCCGCTATATTTTCGACAGCGAGGACGCCATGATCAGGGCCGACATGAGCGAGTACATGGAGAAGTTCTCCGTCAGCCGTCTTGTGGGTGCGCCTCCCGGCTACGTGGGTTACGAGGAGGGCGGACAGCTTACCGAAAAGGTGCGGCGCAAGCCATACTCCGTAGTGCTTATCGATGAGATCGAAAAAGCGCATCCCGACGTGTTCAACATCCTGCTCCAGGTGCTCGATGAAGGTGTGCTGACCGACGGCCTGGGCCGCAAGGTCGATTTCCGCAACACCATCATCATCATGACCTCGAATATCGGAGCCAAGGACATCAAGAACATCGGTGCGGGCTCAGGCATGGGCTTTTCGGCGCCGGACGATACCGTGGGCAGCTACAAGGCCATGAAGTCAACCATCGAGGACGCCCTGAAGCGGGTGTTCAATCCGGAGTTCCTGAACCGTATTGACGACATCATCGTTTTCCACCAGCTCGAAAAGCAGCATATCTTCAAGATTATCGACATCACTGCAGGCAAGCTTTTCAAGAGGCTTCGCGAGATGGGCATCGAGGTGGAGATCGACGAGAAAGCCAAGGAGTTCCTTGTCGACAAGGGGTATGACCAGAAGTACGGTGCCAGGCCGCTCAAGAGGGCGCTGCAGAAGTATGTTGAGGATCCTCTTGCCGAGGAGATGCTCAAAGGCAGGTTCTCCGACGGCAGTCTGATCCGGATCACCTACGACGAAACGCAGAAGGAACTGCGTTTCATGGAAGGCCATGAGCAGGAGCAGACCGGCAAGATCGAGGTGACACCTCCCGGGGAGAAATAGGGTTCTTTCGTTTCATGAAAAAGGCACTCCGGAATTCCGGGGTGCCTTTTTTTTCTCCTATGCTTCCGGCGGCCGGGGATGATCCCTTACGGCGGCAAGAGACTGCTCGAGCAGTTCGTCGGGCAGTGCGTAGTCGGTAACCTTTCCCGAAAGGAATGCGTCGTAACCCTGCAGGTCCATCAGGCCGTGCCCCGACCAGTTCATGAGAATAACCTTCTCTTTTCCTTCCTCTTTTGCCTTGTTTGCCTCCCGGATGGTCTGCGCGATGGCGTGCGAGGTTTCGGGAGCGGGAATGAACCCTTCGGTATGGGCGAAGAGCAGCGCGGCTTCGTAGCACTCGGTTTGCGGCAGCGCCGTGGCGTCGATCAGTCCGAGCTGCTTGACGTGACTCACCAGGGGCGCCATGCCGTGATAGCGCAGGCCTCCTGCATGCAGCGCCGGCGGAATAAAGCGGTGTCCGAGGCTGTGCATGGGCAGGAGCGGCGTCATTTTCGCCACGTCACCGGTATCGTAGATATAGGGTCCCCTGGTGAGCGTGGGGCACGCTTCCGGTTCGGTTGCGATCACCTGTACCGGTTTGCCATGGATTTTATCGCAGATGAAGGGGAAGCTGATGCCTGCGAAATTCGAGCCTCCACCCGCGCATCCGATCACCACGTCCGGGTAGTGTCCGATTTTTTCAAACTGCTTTTTCGCTTCAAGTCCGATGATGGTCTGGTGCAGCATCACATGGTTCAGGACGCTGCCGAGCGCATACCGGGTATCCTCCCGTTCGACGGCCTGTTCGATAGCCTCGCTGATGGCGATGCCGAGGCTTCCGGGCGTATCGGGCATTTCCTCGAGAATTCTGCGCCCTGCGGCGGTCTGGGTACTCGGGCTCGGGATGCATTCAGCGCCCCAGGTTCGCATCATGGTTTTTCTGAACGGTTTCTGGTCGAAGCTGATGCGCACCATGAACACCTTGCACTCGATGCCGATAAGCTTGCAGCTCATGGCAAGAGCGCTGCCCCACTGGCCGGCTCCGGTTTCCGTGGTGAGGTATTTGATGCCGAATTCCCGGTTGTACCATGCCTGCGCAACCGCAGTGTTCGGCTTGTGGCTGCCGGCAGGTGAAACCCCTTCGTTCTTGTAGTAGATTTTTGCCGGGGTGCCCAGCGCCTTTTCGAGCCTTCGAGCCCGGTACAGCGGAGAGGGCCGCCACAGTTTCAGAATGCCGAGCACCTCCGGCGGGATGTCGATCCAGCGTTCCGAGCTCATCTCCTGCTCGATGAGGTTCATCGGAAAGACCCTTGCCAGATCATCGGGCGATACCGGCAGGCCGTTCATGCCGAGCGGCGGAGGCATGGGTGAAGGAAGATCGGCCTGGATGTTGTACCACTGCCGTGGCATTTCATGCTCTTCGAGGATGACCTTGGTGAGATCGGAACTCATGGCGGTAAGGTTTTTTGTTTGCGGAAAACGCAGGTAAAACGGGGAACGGCTGTTCATTCAAGGTACCCCGTAAAGGTACTCAATATCGGTGACAATGGACAACAGCCGGGAAGAAAAGAGAGGTGGGAAGGTGCCGAAGGCGGGGATCGAACCCGCACGTCCATTGCTGAACACAGGATTTTAAGTCCTGGGCGTCTACCAGTTCCGCCACTTCGGCATCAGGGAGTGCCAACAGGGTAGTCAATTTACTCTCTTCACTGTTTTTAACAAAATAAAAGGCCGCTCTTCGATTCCGGACTCATCTGCGGAAATGGTCGAAACCGCCGAGATCGCCGAGGCTGACGGTCATGCCGTACATGTCGGTAAGCAGGATGCCGGTCTCTTTTTCCGTTATTTCTCCGATCACCGAAATGTCCCGGTTGCCGTCGATACTGCCGGCCAGTTCTTGCGGCAGTGTAAAGAGCAGTTCGTAATCCTCACCTCCCGCGAGTGCCCAGGTAATGACATCCTCCTGCAGTTCTTCGGCTATTTCCCGTGCCTTTGGGTTGATGGGGATTCTGCTTTCGTAGATGGTCGCACCGGTGCCCGAAGAGGAGCAAAGATGCCGAAGGTCGGAACCGATGCCGTCGGAAACGTCGATCATCGCCGATGGAGTGATGCCGTTCTCATGGAAAAAACGGACTGTGTCGAGCCGTGCGGCAGGCAGGAGGTGGTGCCGGATCGCTTCGCCGTACTCCTGGAGGTCGGCCATGAGGTCCCGGCTGTAAGGTTCGTTGCTTGAAATGTGGTCGATCATGATGTTTTTTTCGCGCATGAGCACTTTCAGGCCGGCTGCGGAGCCGCCCAGCGTTCCGGTCACGCATACCAGGTCACCCGGCTGTGCGCCGCTGCGCATGCAGAGCCTTTCAGGTGTCGTCCGGCCGGTCATGGAAATCGTGATCACCAGGCCGGAACGGGAGGCGGAGGTGTCCCCGCCGGCGATGGCAAGTCCGTATCCGGAGGCCGCATGGCTCATGCCCCGGTAGAGTTCCTCGATCATTTCCACCGGGAACGGATTCGGGATGGCAAGAGAGACCAGCGCATAATCCGGCAGCGCATTCATGGCGCAGATGTCCGAAACATTGACGCTGATGCACTTGCTGCCGAGATGACCGAGCGGAGTCGTCAGCAGATCGAAATGCACCTGTTCGGCCAGGAGATCGGTTGTTGCAACCTGCAGCGAGGTTTCCGAAAGCCGCCAGACTGCACAGTCGTCCCCGATGCCTTTCAGAAGCGAGGGAACTTCAGACAGCGTCGGTTCCACAAGTTTCGAAAGCCGGTCGATCAGCCCGAATTCGCCGATATCCGAAATAGCTTTGTATGACATATTTTTACGTACATTGAAGAGCACCGCTACAAACCTGTTGTGCGAGCGAATGCCTGCATGCTGCTGCGGATTCCGGATTTTCCGGCGCCGTTTGCCTTGCTGTGTGGCTCGCTTATGACATTTTCTGGAAGCACCCGATATGATCCCCCGGCTGCAAGGCAAGGGAGCGGTTTCCAGCAAGGTACGGCAACATCCGGAAATGCCGCCGGAGCGGCTGCTTCAGTCGTTGACAATAGTATAACATAGACAATTTTCCGTTTATCATGGGTTTTTTCGACAAGTTCAGGATATCGCGCCTTAAGGAGGGTTTGAGCAAGACACGGGATACGCTTCGTGAAAAGATTTCCGTCATCACGCAGGGAAAAACCGAGATCGATGAGGAGTTTCTCGAAGAGCTCGAAACCATTCTTGTCGCCGCCGATGTGGGGGTTGAAACCACGCTCGGCATTGTCGATGCGATAACCGAAAGAGCGAAAAAAGAGACCTACCGCACCGAGGATGAGCTGAACGGCATGCTGATGGAAGAGATTCAGCACATGCTTCTCGACACCGACAGTGCGCATCCGCTTGATTTCGAAGCTCCGCTTCCGGAAAGTCCTTATGTGATTCTCGTGGTGGGTGTGAACGGTGCCGGCAAAACCACCAGTGTAGCCAAGCTTGCCTACAACTACGACCGGGCAGGCAAGAAGGTCATGATAGCCGCCGCAGATACATTCAGGGCCGCCGCCTATGAGCAGCTGAAAATATGGGCCGACCGGGCGGGCGTGCCGCTTGTCGGCCAGGGACAGGGAGCCGATCCCGCTTCGGTAGTGTACGATGCAGTCAGTTCCGCCGTCTCCCGCAATGCCGACGTCGTGCTTGTCGATACCGCAGGGCGCCTGCATAACAAAAGCCATCTTATGGAGGAGCTTGCCAAGATCATGAGGGTTGCCCGCAAAAAAGTGCCTACAGCCCCGCATGAAGTGCTGCTTGTGCTCGATGGCACGACCGGCCAGAACGCGGTGCAGCAGGCCAGGGAGTTTACGAAATTCGTCAATGTCACGGGCCTGGTGCTTACCAAACTCGACGGTACGGCAAAAGGCGGCATCGTGCTTTCCATTTCACGGGAGCTGAAACTGCCGGTGAAGTATATCGGTGTAGGTGAGAAAATCGACGACCTGCAGCTTTTCGACCGGGAAACCTTTGTCGAGGCGCTTCTGGGACGTCAGCAGGAGTGAAATCCTCTTTGTCCAGTCATGTCCGGCAGTTCCCTTCTGAGTCTTTCGAGGAGTCCCTCCGGATCGGAACAGGAGAGCAGGTGTGTGCTGTTCCGGGTGTCCTGCGCACCGAGCCGTGCAGCGGGTACCGACGTTTCGGGAGCGGCTTCCAGATAGCGGGCAAGCACCGGTTCGAGTTTTTCCGGGCTGCGGATGATCAGGATGTGAAAAATCGCCGACCCGGGAGTGTCGAGCAGGTAATCGATATGCCAGTGCAGTTTTTTTTGCAGGGGCTTCGGTGTGCTTTCGGGCGCAAGCTCTTTTTCCTGCAGCAGTTTCACCATCGCCTCATGGATGGCGTGCGGTTTTTTTCCGGCCGTTCTCGAAGCATGCCGCAGAAGGCGTCGGGCAAGGGCGGATCCATTGCCTGTTCGCCCAAGCGCCGAACCGAGATAGAGGTAGTTTCCGGCAGGCAGAAACAGCGGTTTTCCCCTGAGAAATTTTCCGAAAACCAGGTGAACGGGTTCGGAAAGCCGGATAAACAGCAGATAGGTGCCTTGCCGTTGTGTACCGCAGGAGAGGGTGAACTGTTTTCCCTTCATGGATTTTTTCAGATTGTTGAAACAGGATCTCGTGTTGCCCGTAAAGAAATGTACGGTATTCTGAACATAACGCATCCCGGTCGTCAGACGGCGGTCTGGTGCCGGAGCATTTTCCGGTGAACGGCGGGGAGAGGGTTTTTGCCGAAAGGCGCCGGGAGATGGTCCGGGAGCTTCGCCGTAAAGGCATCGGCAACGAGCGGGTGCTCGATGCCATGGAGAGGGTCGAGCGGCACCGTTTCGTTGATGCGGAGAGCGCTCCCTACGCTTACGAGGACTCTGCCTACCCGATCGGCCATGGTCAGACCATTTCCCAGCCCTATACGGTGGCTTATATGACCACCCTGCTTCTTGAGCGTTGCTCCCCTCCGGGCAAGGTGCTTGAAATCGGAACAGGGTCGGGTTACCAGGCGGCGGTTCTCGACGCGCTCGGGTTCATGGTTTATTCGGTGGAACGCATTCCCGCATTGCATGTACGGGCGGTACGGCTCTTTCAGGATCTCGGGATTGCGGTTTCATGCAGGCTCGGGGACGGTTCTCTCGGCTGGGAAGAGGAGGCTCCGTTTGACGGGATCGTGGTTACGGCGGCGGCACCGCACTGTCCGGAGCAGCTTCTCCGGCAACTGGCTCCTGGAGGCTGTCTGGTTATTCCGGTCGGTGAGCAGGGGATGCAGCAGATGACCGTTTACCGTCGTTCGGAAGGAGGTTTTGAAAAGGAGCTTTTTCACCATTTCGCTTTCGTGCCGCTTATCGGAAGGGAGGGTTGGAATTGAAACGCTTCTCTGTTAATTTGTACACCAGCCGGCTCGAGCAGATAAACTGCAGGGAGATGTCCGGTTGTCCGGTTTTTTAATCAAATATTATTCAAGAGGTGATGAGTTATGGCTGTTATGTCCAGCTTGAGGGATAAAACGCATGTTATTCTGTACGCTCTTCTCGCGGCATTCCTTGCCCTGATTGTTTTCGAATGGGGAATGAATTTTTCCGGTTTTTCCGGAAAAACAGGCGGTGCCGCAGGCAAGGTGAACGGAAAAGAGATATCGAGTGCGAAGTATGAAGAGATCTACAAGGAGTTTTCGGAGAATTTCCGCAGGAGCAATCCCGGTGCGGAGATGACACCTGAAATTGAACTCGGCATCCGTGAGCAGGCATGGAAGATCGCTGTCGATCAGTCATTGCTTGAAGAGCAGTTTGAAAAGTTCGGAATTGCCGTTTATGATAACGAGATTGTTGCCGCGCTCGACAGCGACAATCCGCCCATGATCATCCGGCAGAATTTCGTCAATCCTGCTACCGGAACCATCGACCGCCAGAAGCTCGATGCCGCCCGGCGTGACCCGAATAACAAGGAGATGTGGCTCCAGGTCGAGGATATCGTTCGTCGCGAGCTGAAAGTGAACAAGCTTATCCGGGCTTTGCAGACCATGGTGCCGGTCACGGACCGGGAGCTCGAAGCCGTCGTCAGGAGGGAGTACACCAGATTCTCGGCGTCCTTCATTCCTGTTCCCCTTGATTTCGCCGGCGATGACAGTAAATTTGCCGTAAAGCCGGATGAGGTGCAGAAGTATTACGACAGCCACAAGGAACAGCTCAAGCAGGCCCCCACAAGAAAAGCCGATTATGTGTTTTTCCCGCTGGTTCCTTCGGCAAAGGACAGCAGCGCTGTGCGAAGTGAGCTTGAAGCCATGCGTTCCGAGTTCAGCGCCGCCCCGAATGACAGCGATTATGTGAAGGTGCAGAGCGACAGGCCTTCCGGTATCAATGTTCAGTACAGCCGCGCGGATTTTTCTCCCGCTGCAGGCGCGGTGGTTTTCAGCCCGGCCAATGCAAAGCCGGGAACCATTATCGGCCCGGTTGCCGATAACGGGTATTACCGGATGCTGAAAGTCAAAAAACTCACGACCGGGGAGCCGGTTGCGAGGGCATCGCATATTCTGCTGCGTTTCAATCCTGCAAGCAGGGAGGATGTCGCCAATGTGCGTGCACGAATGGTGATGATCTACAAGAAGCTTCAGGAGGGCGTGCCCTTCGAAACGCTTGCAAGGCAATATTCGCAGGACCCCGGCAGTTCGGTGCGCGGAGGCGATCTGGGCTGGTTCGACAGGAAAAGTGTTGTTCCCGAATTTTCCGAAGCGGTGTTCAGCGCACGCCCCGGATCGCTTACCAGACCGGTACAGACGAAATTCGGCCTGCATATCATCAGGGTGAACGGTTTTGACCAGAGCGCCCTTGTCTGTTCCGAGGTGGTCCGCCTGATCAGGCCTTCGAGCGAGACCGTTGACGGCGCCAGACGCCTTGCCACGGCATTCCAGATGCAGGCAAAGGAGCAGGGCTTCGACAAGAGTGCGGATTCGGAAAAACTTCGCGTAGCCAGAACCGGCAAGTTCGGAAAACATACCCCGATTGCCTTTATCGGCTATAACGACAAGATTTCCGCTTTTGCCTTCAAGGCTTCCGAAGGGGATCTTTCCGATGTTCTCGAAACCGATAAAGGGTTTTTTGTGATGCGGCTGACCGGCAGGAACGATACCGGATTCCGGCAGCTTGACGACGAACTGAAAAAACGCATCACTGCTGAACTGTTGCGTGAAAAGAAGGAGCAGGCGCTCGAGAAAATTCTTGCCGGCATTGCCGCAAAACCCGCAGCTTCACTTGAATCGATTGCTGCGTCCAACAAGGCTTTCGGTATGGTCAAGGCGGACGATATCCGCTGGACGGACGGCTATATCCCGGGTTACGGCATTGATCGTCCGCTTGTCGAAGCAATGTCCGGGATGAAGACCGGTGTCCTGTCCGCTCCGGTCAAGACCATGGGTGGGTATGCGCTGGTCAGGCTCGATAAAAGGGTTCTGTCGCAGGATGTCGATCTGAAAGAGGTGAAGAAAGGGGTGCTCCCGAACCTCATGCGTGCAAAGCAGGAGCAGTTCTTTGCCGAGTATTTCGTGACATTGCGCAAGAACGCGAAAATCGAGGATTTCCGTCCGTAAGGCTTCGGGATGCCGGACGGGAAACGTTACAGGGCCGCCAGGAAATCTTCCAGGCGGCCTTTTATTTTTTCAGCGGAATCAAGCCGGATGCATTCCAGGGCAAGGGCTTCCGTTTGGTCGAGCGTGACGGTTGCCACCATTTTTTTCAGTTTCGGAATATCGGCGCTGACAACGCTGAATTTTCTCAGGCCGCACCCGATCAGGAACGGCAGGGCCATGGGATCTGAGGCCATGTCGCCGCAAATCGACGCGGTACAGCGGTTTTTCTGTGCCGTGGAAATGATCCTGTACAGTTGCCGCATGATCGCGGGATGAAATTTGTCGAACAGATCCTGAACAATCACATTGTTCCGGTCAACGGCCAGGGTATACTGCGTCAGGTCGTTTGTCCCGATACTGATGAAGTCAACGCATGCTGTTATCTCTTCGATAATTTCGACGGCTGCCGGAACTTCGATCATTGCCCCGACAAAGGGTTTTTCGCAGGCATGACCACTCTGTCCGGCGATTTCACCGCAGAGCTTGTCAAGCGTTGTCTTGATGATGCCGATCTCCTCGAGTGAGGTGATCATGGGCAGCAGGATGTGGATATTGCCCTGTGTATTTGCCCGAAGCACCGCACTGAGCTGGTTTTCAAGGATTTCAGGAACATCGATGAGAATTCTGATGCCTCTCCAGCCGAGATTGGGATTGGGTTCCCGTACCGGCGAATAGAGCAGTTTGTCTCCCCCGATGTCGAACAGCCGGATCACAAGGGGCATCGGCGCTATGGTTTCAGCCATCTCCCTGTAGTAGCTGAACTGTTCGGTTTCTCTGGGTACCTTGGTTCCGTCGATAAAGAGGTTTTCGGTCCTGAAAAGGCCAACCCCTTCCGATCCCGATGTTTCGAGCCCGTCCAGTTCCTCCTTGAAATCGATATTGGAATAAAACGATATCCTTACCCCGCAGCGGGTATAGGCGGGCTGATCTGCGGTGAGGGATGCGTCGGCTTCGAACTGCAGTTCTTCGTCACGTTTTTTACTGTAGCGTGCGATGGTTTTTTCCGTCGGATGGACCACCACTGTTCCGGTGGTGCCGTCGATAATGATCTGGTTTCCCGTGGCTACCAGTTGCGAAAAGTTGCCGAGCCCGACGACTATCGGGATATTCAGCGATTTGCAGATCAGGGAGATATGGGAGGTTTTTCCTCCGGTATCGGTGACGAATCCCTTGACGTTGCTTCGGCTCAGCAGGATGACGTCGGCAGGCGAAAGATGCTCTGAAACCACGATGGTGCCTTCAGGTATCCAGGAGTGCAGTTTTCTGATATGCAGGTTCCTGATGATCCTGTCCTTGATGTCCCTGAAATCGCAGGCGCGTTCCTGGAAGAACTGGTCTTCGGAATTTCTGAACTGTTCAAAGTAATGGCCGAACTCTTCTTCGACCGCGAGGGCGGCGGTCACTCTTTCCTCCCTGATGCGGCCGGTAATGGTGTCGATAAGCACCGGATCGTGCATCAGCATGATCTGGGCTTCGAAAAGGTTTGCATATCCCTTGCCGAGTTTGCGCGTCGTAACCCGTTCAATTTTTTTCAGCTCCTTCTCGGAACGGGTCAGCGCACCGAGAAAGCGTTCGATCTCCTCATCGACGTTTCCGGCTTCCAGCGTCTTGATTTCGTGTTCATACTGCTCCTTTTCAAATGCGTAGGTGGTTCCGATCGCAATTCCCCTCGATGCACCGATACCGCGGAAGGAATCTTCCCGGGGAGGCCCCGATGCGACGATTTTTTTCTTCCGCCCTTTTTCCGGTTGTGCGCTCGGCTCTGCCTGTGTGGTTATGTGCTCACTCATACGCCTTGGTTAAAAGGGTGCATCGTCCTGGTTGATGAAGGAGGCCGAAGGGATATTTCGCGATTCCGGTGGTTCGGGCAGCGCATGCTGGGGATCATCCTGGCACCCCTCGTCCTGACCTCCTGAAATATACACATTTGCGGTTGACTGGAAGCGTCCGTAATTTTTCATGAAAAGCAGGCGAATGTCACCGATCGGGCCGTTTCTCTGCTTGCCGATCACGATCTCGACGATGTTTTTCGTCGATGATCCGTCCTCGAAAGTCTCCTTGCCGTACATTTCCGGGCGGGAAAGGAACATCACCACGTCGGCATCCTGCTCGATCGATCCGGACTCCCTGAGATCGCTCAGTTGCGGACGCCGGTCTCCGGAACGCTGCTCGACCGACCGGTTCAACTGGGCAAGGGCGATAACCGGAATGTTCAGCTCCTTGGCAAGTGCCTTGAGTGAACGGGATATCTGCGCTATTTCCTGTTCACGGTTGGATTTGCCGTCCCTGACCGGAGTGACCAGCTGCAGGTAGTCGACGACAACCATGCCGATATTGTGCTCCTGTTTCATCCTCCGGGTTTTTGCCGAAAGCTCCATGATGGAGATACCGGGCGTATCGTCGATGAACATTTTTGCGTCGTTCAGCTTGTCCATGCTGTTGATGATCCGTCCCATCATCTCCGGGGTGATGCGGCCGGTCCTGACGAGCTGCGACTCCACGTAGGCTTCGGCGCACATGAGCCTTATGGCAAGCTGCACTTCGGCCATTTCAAGGCTGAAAAACAGCACGGGCGTATTGAAATCCACGGAGGCATTGCGCGCGAGGGCAAGGGAGAAGGCGGTTTTCCCGGCAGAAGGCCTTGCCGCTATGATGATCATGTCGGATGGCTGAAAGCCCGCGGTGAGCTGATCGAGTTCGGAAAATCCCGACCCCACTCCGGTTATGGAGGATTGCGACGCGCGCAGATTCTCCAGAATACGGATGCCGTTCTTGACGAGATCCTTGATCGGGGAGGCCTTCTTTTTAATGCCGGCCTGGGAGATATTGAAAAATTGCTGGGAAGCATGTTCCACCAGATCGAAAATATCCATCGAAGAGCTGTATGCCGCAGAGGATATCTTTGCCGATATGGAGATCATCCTCCGGTACAGATATTTTTCCTTGGCAAGACGCGCATAGTATTCCACGTTCGCCGCACTGATCACTTTACCGGAAAGCTCCGCAAGATAATGCCTGCCGCCGACCGGTTCCAGTTCGTTCATTTTCAGCAGCTCCTCGCTCACCGTGATGAGGTCGATGGCCTGCCGTTTGTGATAGAGCTGCATCATGGAGGTGAAAATGATCTGATGCCGCCGCTCATAGAAAACCTCGGCGCCGTTTTCTCCGAAAATCTGGATCACCTGTTCGACGGGTTCCTCCTCGAGCAGGATGCATGCCAGCACCTCCTGCTCGATATCGGTCGAGTAGGGCGGAACCCTGCTTTCCCTGCTGAAGTCGATATCCTTGCTGAAATCGACGGCTTCGGATTTCTGTTTTCCTGCTGTTCTTGCCATGTTCATGGGTTGATCACCGTGTTCTGCAGCATGTCGTAATGGCTGCGCATCATCTGGACGTCCTCCCAGCATCCCCGTTTCCAGTCGGGGTTTCTCAGCAATGCCGCCGGATGGTAGGTGACCACACAGTCGAACCGTTTCCAGCGGATGATTTTCCCTCTCATCGCACTCATGGAAAGGGTGTTGTCGAGCAGCGTATTGGCGGCTACCCGTCCGAGCAACAGCAGCATGTCGGGATTGATCAGGTCGAGCTGGGACGTCAGCCAGGGGAGACAGCAGTCAATCTCGTCCTGCAGCGGATTGCGGTTCTGGGGAGGCCGGCACTTGAGAATATTGCAGATAAAGACATCCTCACGCCTGAACTGCACCGCCATCAGGATTTTATCGAGAAGCTGTCCCGAGCGTCCAACAAAAGGACGGCCCTGGGCATCTTCATCCGCGCCCGGTGCTTCGCCGATCACGACAAGGCGTGCCCGGGGGTTTCCCTCTCCGAACACGAACCGGGTGCGGGTTGACGCCAGCCGGCACTTCGTACACTCCTTCGAGTCTTCATAGAGCGCATGCAGATCGCCGTACAGCGGTTTTTTCCCCTCTACAGCCTTTGGCTCGGGTTCATTTTCTTCGAATAACAAGCCCTGCATGTCTACTTTTCTGTTGTCATGTTTGCCGCCGGATCGCCCATCAGCAGCTCGACATGGTCAAGAAGACGCCGGGCAGCTTCTTTTTTCGGCATCAGGGGCAGGACGGTTTCCATGTGGTTCCTGTCGATCAGGGTAAGTGCATTGGTGTCCACCTCGAAGCCCGATGTTTTCCTGTCGAACGTATTGAATGCCACGAGATCGAGATTTTTTTCCTGCAGCTTGCAGCGGGCATAGGCAATCCCTTCACCGGTCTCGAGGGCAAATCCAACCGCAAGCTGCCCCGGACGTTTTCTTGCGCCGAAATCCGCGAGGATGTCGGGATTTCGCACCAGCTTCAACTGCATTTCGGGGCTGTTTTTTTTCAGCTTGCCTTCGTGCGGTGTTTCGGGGCGATAATCGGCTACCGCCGCTGCAGCGATAAATACCGCACAGGTGCTGTAGAACGGCTTTGCGGCCTCATACATTTCACAAGCGTTTTCAACGTCAAGACGTTCCACACCCCCGGGGGTTTCCAGGTTGACCGGTCCGGTTATGAGCGTTACCTCCGCACCGCGCTCTCTGGCCGCTTCGGCAAGTGCAAAGCCCATCTTGCCTGATGAGTAGTTCGAGATGAAGCGCACACCATCGATTTTCTCCCTGGTCGGTCCTGCGGTAACGACCACCGTTCTGCCGCTGAGCGGAGAGCCGGTTGCGCTTTTCTGCAGTGCTGCCCCGATCCGCCCGGCAATGATCTCCGGTTCCGGCATCCTGCCGGTTCCGCACTGCCCCGACGCAAGATCGCCGGTTTCAGGTTCGATGATGGTGCATCCCTGGGCGGCAAGCGTGGCAATGTTGCGCTGCACTGCCGGTGACCGGTACATCTGGCCATCCATTGCAGGAAAAATCAGTACCGGTTTGTGCGGCCTGAGGGTAATGAAGCACGCCGAGAGCATGTCATCGCACATGCCGACGGCAAGACGGGCAAGGGTATTTGCCGTTGCGGGAGCTATCACCAGCGCGTCCGCCCACTCTCCCAGCGAAATGTGCCGGGTGAAATCGGTGCCGGGCTGGTCGGCAGGCGGGAACATTTCCCGGCAGACCGATTCTCCCGAAACCGTTGCAAGGGCAAGTTCGCTGACGAAGCGGCTTCCCGAAGCGGTGAGTGCGATCCGCACATCTGCTCCGGCTTTTTTCAGGAGCCGGACAAGCTGGGGGGTTTTATAGGCGGCAATGCCGCCACTGACACCGAGAATGATTCGTTTCCCTTTCAAGGCCGTTCTTTGTTCGTTACTGACAGGACCGTACAGAGTAATGTATAAAAATGTAACAACTTATTTTTTTTCATCCGATGAAGGTGCGATGCGTTTCCAGAACTGCTCCCAGGAATGGAAACGCTCGCGGTAGGAGATGCTCGCTCCCCAGGTTTCGGAAGGCCTCTGCAGGTTGGTGTTCGAGGCCTCGCCGGTAAGCTGGCCGTAGGAACGGTAAGCTTCAAGGTACACTTTCGGCGTTACCCGATATTCGATTTTCTGCGAGGTGCCGTAATAATTGAAGAGCGCCTTGTCCCTGATGTCCGGACTGCTTCCGGTGCCCACAAAGCGCACCTTGCCGTTGGTGCCGGGAATGTTGACCGCAAAATACAGGTCGAGTCCGCTGAGCTGGCCTTTTTTGTCGACACCGAGATTGACGTTGAAGCTCTCCACTCCGGCGATGTTCTGCACAATCCGTGAAAGCTGGGAAGAGACCAGCCCGGCTCCAGTGGAAAGTCCTGCGCTCGATACCGCGATACTGCCGTACTGCCCGGTGCTGCCGGGAGGTGCGTACCACTGCTTCGAAAGCAGCATGGAAAGCACGTTGATTTCCGCATTGGGGTCGATCTGGCTCGGCTGCCCTCCGATCATGCTCTGCGACGCATAGGGCTGCATCTGTTCGTTCAGGTAATAGCCCATGCCCACGCGGGGTTCATTGAGCGTGCCGGTTATGGCGAGCAACAGACGCACGTTCACGCTGAGATATCTGGTGCCGTAGAGATTGTCCATTCTCCCGTCACGGATTTCCGCATTGTTCCAGGTGATTTTGCCGCCGTCTTCCAGATCGAAATTCGTATTGGAAAAACGGTACTTGCCATCGGTGATATTGACCGAGCCGTACAGACGGTATCGCTGGTTGCTCTTGTTGATGATCAGATAGAGATTTCCGATCGACGCTTCAAGCTCTTCTCCCCTGAGCCGGTCGAAAATAACCGTGTATTTCAGCGGTTCGACACTGCTGAGCTTCAGCTCCCGGATCTGGAGGATGTCGAGCAGCGAATAATAGAACTCGGCGGGCTTTTGTGGAGAACCGTTTCCGGTGCCATTTTTACTGTTTTCAGCCGGATAACGCGGGACGAATTCAATGAATTTCTCCGCACCGACATATTTCGCGCTCTCGTTTGCACCGGTCCTGTAAAGCGAGAAATCGGCGTTGTCAATCCGCATTTCCCCTTCGACGACCGGTGAGGACAAATCGCCGTGCAGGCCGATGTTGCGGGTTGTGCCGGTGATGGTGCCGAAAGAGGTTTCATCCTTGCGGTCTTTTTTGTTGAACAGCATCAGCTTTGAACAGCTTGCGCCGAGTGCAAGGGTTTTCGGTTCAAGCTGCACGAGCCGGATCACGCCGCTGATGCGTCCGGTGCCCTGCAGCATGTCCCTGATGACGATGTCCTTCAATTCGACCTGGCGGGGATTGACCTCGACTTCGCCGTTCAGTACATAGGTTACCTGCGTCGGTTCCAGCGTGATGCGGGTGTCCCTCAGCCGGCTTGTCAGGTAAATGTCCGGTTTCGGTGTTCTGCCTGCGATGGTGAGGGTTGTCGGGATGATTCCCTTCGCGTTTTCAAAGAACGGCAGCACGTATTCGAGGAATTTCGCGGAAAGGTTGTCCGAACGGAACGACGCGCTGACGGATTGCTGCTCGGGGATCCGGATTTGCAGCGGAAAATAGTTTATCAGAAGCGGCAGGGAGCCGTTTCCTTCGATGGTGTTTACCGGAATTGACGATGTCTGGCCGGAAGCCGTAGCGGCGGTACTCCGGAAGTCGAATCCGAGGCGGTTCCCGCTGTGGCGGGCGCTGCACCGTACGCTGCCCAGCACCAGCTTGTCATAGCGGATGTTGCTGCCGGCGAGGGTCAGGGTGCTTGTTTTTCTTCCAGGCGCACCGCTTACGGTAAGTTTGCCGTTCAGGGTTCCCGCAAGGGTCGGCTGGGTTCCTGCGGGCGATTTTCTGCCGAAGCCGCCAAGATCGACATTCGAGAGCGTGCACTCGAATGTTCCCGGTTTCGTGCCGCTCAGCAGGCCGTCAAGAATAACCTCCTGGTTCCCTTTCGTGACGGCAAGACGGTTGAATGTCGCCGATGAACTGCTGATAAGGATGTGCGAGCGTGACGGTACCTGCCAGCTCCCGGCGCTGTTGCCTGCCGAAAACCTGTTGAGGGTGAAGTCGTAGGTTCCCTTGCTGTGCCTGGCTGAAAAAGCGGACCTGATTTTCCATGCCTGATCCGGGAGGTCCCCGTCCAGCGTTGCCGAAAGCTGTCCGGGCTCGTATGCGGCATCGAAGAGAATGTTTGCCGATTTTATTCCCGCAACGGCGAGGTTTGCGGCTTTTCCCTGCAGGATCGCCTTCGCTACGCCCTTCCTGCTGCAGTCCATGGTTGCGGTGCCGTTGAAATTGCCGAGTTTCGGGCCGGAGCGGCTCGAAAACGACGTGATATCCATCAGGGAGGAAAGCGTGCAGAAGCCGCTACGATAGGACAGTTCTCCGGAAACGCTTCCCTGAAGTTCGATATCCCTGACAGGAAAAACAAGGACAAGTGGCGCTATGTCGCGCACATCGATACGGTACGTGACCTTGAAGGGTTTGTCCGGTTCAGGGGCAGGAGGGCTTTCCATCACCGGCAAGGCACTGTTCCAGAGACTCCTGGTTCTGATTTCACTGGTGAGACCGTAAGCGGCAAGCTGCAGGGCGCCCATCAGCTGTTTCAGCGAATAGTCCCCGCCGATGGATGCGTCAAGGAAATCGCTTTTCACGGTTACCTGAGAGGTGGCCTCACGCTGTGCGATTGCTACGGCAAGTTCCGATTTGTCCTTCAGACGGAATTCATTGATCGATGATGGTTCAAAACGCATGGCAAATCCGGCGTTCAGCGACTGCGGATCGAACCCTTCGCCTTTCAGTGCGAACGATCCGTTCAGATCGGTCACGAAATCGGCGGCATCGAACGCTTTTGCAAGATTGATTTTTCTTATCCGGCCATCGGCTTTGTATCCGGGCTTCGGATTGTTCCAGTCGATCTCTCCGGCGGCTTCGAGCAGCTCGGCATTGTTCTGCAGCAAAACCGTTGTCTTGAGGAGTGCCCGGTTGTAGTCGATGGAGAGGGTTCCGTTGCTGATCGCCTGTCTTTCCCAGAACGAATCCTTGAGTTCCGCGGACAAGGCAAGTTTTTCGAGGCTTTTCAGGCCGTTGCTGAGCCCGTCGAAATTTCCTGTTGCCCGGATAAGGTTTTTTCCGCTTTTTCTTCCGGCAGCCTCGACAAAGCGGTACGCTTCAAGATCATCAATTGCAAACGATCCTTTCCAGGCTATCTTTTTATCAAGGTCACCTTGCGCTTCGGCATCAGTTGACAGTTTTCCGATGCCGGAGAGTACCGTGAGGGATGCTTTCGCCTGTTTCAGTGACCCTTCGGCGGTTCCGAGAAACGTCACTGCGCCAAATTGCGCGGCAGCTTGCCCGTAAGGATTTCCGCTCAGCAGGCTTGTGAAAAACTCCGGCTCAACCGTGGAGCTGTCGCAGGCAACCTTGAAGGAAAGTGATTTCCTGTCCTTCAGGTGCAGCAGTTCCCCCTTGAGTGCAAGCCGGCTTTTTCCCCGGACAATCCTGGAGTCGAGGAGGTGCAGGGAACCTTCCGCTGCCCTGGCGTTGCCCCTGATGCGGTAAAGGCCTTCCGGCAGAAGAAGGCCGGGCTGGAATGTTTTCAGGTCGCTGGTGTGCAGGTCGAGGGTGTTGATGTTGACAAATGAACGGCTTGCAGCAAGGCGGTCGAGCAGGTTTTTTGATCCGCCCGGTGCAAAGATGTTGAAATCATCGAGCGATACGGAGAGCTCGGCACGGCTTCTGCCGCTTTTTGCCTTGAGGGCGAGCAGTTCGGAGCGGCTTGTCGAGAAATGGAATTTTCCCGATCCTTCCCGCAGGCTGAATGCGTGCGAGGGCAGGCTGAAACCGCCTTTTTCAAGCACGCCGCTCAGCAGATTCTTCTTGATCCGGAAAGCGGAGATGTTCAGGTTGATGTTTTCGGCGCGGTAACTCTTCGGGGCTGTTCCCGCACTGTTTTCGGTCCATGAGGCGGCTGCGTTTTCGAGAACGAGTTTCTTGCAGAAAAAACTCTCAAGCGGGGCTTTGCTTGAATCAGGTTTGCGCGATGTGAAGATGATATCGATATTGCGCTTCCCGTTTTCCCGCTCGATAATCCTTGCCTGAAGGTTCCGTGCGCTGATTTTTCTGAACGAAAGCCTCCTGATCTCGGGCTGCAGCAGCATGAGAAAATTGAAGCGTGAGCTGATTTCCCGGGCGGAAAGCGCCGGATGAGCGACACCCGGTTCATAGATTTTCGGTTCGATGAGCACCACCCGGTTCGGAAAGTTCAGTCGAACTTCCCGAAGCTCGAGTTTCCCGAGAAACTCCTTGTTGAAAAGCAGTACAAGCTGTTCCCGTGCATACCGGTCGAGCACCCCGCTGTTCAGGACGACTGCTGCGACAATTGACAGAACAAGGATGAGCGCGGAGAGTCCCGTCAGCAGCAGAAGAATGTACCGCCTGATTTTTTCCACGTTCACTCTCCGCCGGTATATCGTTGAAGAATGGTTTCGATGATGCCGCTCGTCGAGCGCGCGGCAAGGAGCGGAACGGTCTGGACGCTGCCGCCGCTTTCAAGCACGGCTTTGGCTCCGGCAATCCGTTCTGCCGGCCAGTCCGCACCCTTGACCAATATGTCGGGGAGCAGCATGCCGATCAGTTGTTCCGGCGTCTCTTCGTCAAACAGGACAACGGCGTCCACAGCTTCCAGCGCGGAAAGCACGGCAGCGCGGTCGAGTTCGCAGCAGACCGGACGGAGCGGGCCTTTTATGGTTCTGACCGAAGCGTCGCTGTTCAGGCCGATCACCAGCACATCGCCGAGCGTCCTTGCTGCAGCGAGGTAGTGCACATGCCCTGCATGGATGATATCGAAACAGCCGTTGGAGAAAACAACACGTTTCCCTTCCGATTGCCACCGGCGTACCTTCAGGAGGGTTTCACTCTGTGTGAACAGTTTGGATGCCATACCAGTCCTTCCAGGACTTCATGTTACGGGGCCACTTCGTATAAATAACAAATATAATGCTATTACTCACTCGTGCACATCCTGAAAAACTTGCGGTTTTCTTCTTTGCAACGGTTTCGTACCTTCTGATAGGCCTGTTCCTCCAGAGGTGTTTCCGGGCGACATTCGCCCTGAGCCGGCGGTTTATTCACTCTTTCAGTATGATAGTCATGCAGATGTTCAGACAGGGGCGTGCGTTTTGAAAGCCGGAGAGTTCAGGAAAAGGTTGATGGATACAGCCAAAACAGCTGTCCAGAAGGGAACGTTCGCCGTGCTGAGCTTTTTCGGAATTCCGGTACGGAAACTCTCCCTCCGCCAGACTCGCCGTCTTGCATTCCTGATCGGGGATTTCCTGCACCGCATTATCGGCCTCAGGAGAAGCCTGGTCTACCGGAATCTCAGCCTGACGTTTCCGGACAAATCAGCCGCTGAAATCCGGCGCATTGCCAGGGATGTCTACCGGAACCTGGCGTCCACGCTGTTCGAGGTGCTGCGGCTGCCTCTTGTCAGGAGCCGCGAAGATGCTGCTGCTCTGGTCGATATCGATGGTTCCGGGTTTCTGCACAGGACTCGTGACCGGCAGTCAGGCGCGGTTATCGTTTCAGCGCATTACGGTAACTGGGAGCTCATGGCAATGGCTTTCGGGCTTCTGGTTCATCCCGTCACCATTATCGTCAAGCGTCTTCACAACCGGCCGATCGACCAGCAGATCAACGAGTACCGCACCATGATGGGCAATAGCGTGGTCGATCAGAGCCAGTCGCTCAGGCACGGGTTGCGACTGCTCCAGAACGGCGGCATGCTGGCTATCCTCGGTGACCAGTCAGATCCCGATGCGGCCAATTACGGCGAATTTCTCGGCAGGAGGGCATCGATATTCCACGGGCCTGCTTTTTTTGCACTCAAGGCAAACGTGCCGCTGTTCGTCACCATCTGCCACAGCAATGGTGACGGCAGGTACACGATCGATATCCGGGAAGTCGAGACGTCGGATCTTTCCTTCAGCAAGGATGATATCGCCACCCTCGCCTCACGGTATACCAGCGTGCTCGAGGAAGAGATCCTTCGGCGTCCGGAAGAGTGGTTCTGGCTGCACGACCGCTGGAAGCGGTCGGACAGGGAACCTGCATCCTGATCCGTTGCCGGGTTTTCCTGTTTCATGCGCGCCAAATCCCTTTACCATTGCAAGCTGTCAGGCTACAGCATTTTCTTTCCGGACCGAGATGCCGTTCAGTATGTAGCAAGCCGTTCAGAAAAAAACTATTGAATACGGTGATCCAGAGTATGATCGGAACGGACAACTACAATGGCAACGTTACAACTGAAACAGTCTTCAAAATCTTGAAAACCGACTGGATTTGTGTGGCTCCAAGATCGGCAATCAACAAGAGCATTGATGAAAACCCTTCGAGTACTTCGAGTTTTTTACAACCGGAAACAGTCGCATTCATCGTTGGGGTGCCTGTTTCAGATCGAGTAATGACGCAATTATTGACAGTCTGAAGCAATGGTTCTTCAAATGAACACTTTTTCCTTGCAACTCTATGTACATTTTTTTTAGAAAAGCCTATATTGAAGAGAGTAATATATCAATATAACAGCAGCACCAGCATGCCAACCAGCCCTGAGAAAAAATGGCTTCAATAATAACAAAAGAGGGCCTTCTTAAAAAAAAGCGAAGAATAGTCAACAAAATCAATAACTTTTTCTTGCTTCAGCAAAGGCTAAAAAAAAACAGTAATATCTGCTTATGGTATAAAATTCAAATCAAACTGGGATGACGCTACGTTCCGATTTTATATAGCCGGAACCTATAGGAAAACATTTTCTTCTTTTATAAAAAAATCAGAAGACCTTTCATCTTTATCGATATTGGGGCAAATCAGGGTCTTTATACAATTCTTGCCTCGAAAAATAAATATTGCCTCAAGGCTTATGCATTTGAACCTATTCTCGAAACAGCAAATACGTTAAATGAGAATATAAAAATCAATAAATGTGAGGCAAAATGTACGGTAATACAAAAAGCTATTTCAGATGTAAATACCTCAAGGGTAATTTCTTATAATAGTAGCCATTCGGGGGCAGCATCTTTGGATAGAATTAGTGATAGTGCAGTCGCAATAAGTGTCACAGTTATAAATGCTCAGGAGCTTGACAAAATACTTGTTGGTATTAAAAACGAAATAATAGTAAAAATAGACGTGGAAGGGCACGAGGAAATTGTCCTAAGACAGCTATTTGCATCCAATTTCAATCAACACATTTCTGCGGTTTTTTATGAATGTGACGAGCAATGGATTGATTACAAGTATGTTCAGGATATGCTCGAATTTCAAGGGTTTAAAAATTTTATAAAAATAGGAAGCGGTACTCACTGCGATATACTGGCCTTGAGAATATAATAAAAAATCAGGAAAGTCTTTGTCTGTGGAAGAAGCCCGTGATCAAGTTGACCGGCAAAAATAAAGTTTTTCATAGCTCTTGTTTGTATGCATGCGATATTGAATGTTGCTATGACTTGCCTCCCGCCCACAAAAAAAACTTTTTGTGTAAAAATGTGTAATTTTTTTTTTGACTTCCAATAAGCCATGTCGTATGGAAAAATGTTTTGCTGGATTCTTTTTTTATTTTATGATAAAATAAATTTAGTCGGTTGTGAGAAAAAAAGGAGTGATTTATACCTGTATTACTGGTGAGTATGATGAATTGATAAGTCATAAGTATGTGGATACTGATTACGATTATATCTGTTTTACTGATGATGTTGCTGGCAATGAAAAGTCTGATTCTATTTGGGAGTTAAGAGAACTCTGTTTTTGTGAATTGGATGATGTCAGAAACCAGAGGTGGCATAAATTGCACCCTCATATGATGTTATCTGGATATGAAAAAAGTATATATGTTGATGCAAATATCAATATTGTTAATTCAAAAATGTTTGATGATATTGGTGTGGCTATTCAGGCGAATAGAAAAATGTCAATGCTTGTGCACCCGGATAGAGACTGTTTATATGATGAACTGAATGCTTGTTTGGAGTTGGGGAAGGATAAGGAAGATGTGATGAGAATGCAGGTAGATCTTATTCGATCGAATTTTTTTCCAAAGAACCATGGGCTTTTTGATACAAGTGTTATTTATAGATGTCATAATGATAGGTATATAATTAAGATTATGGATGATTGGTGGGTATGGATAGAGAAATATTCTCGTCGTGATCAATTGAGCCTTACCTATGTGTTATGGAGAAATCAGTATAATATGATGCCATTATCTGATCATACCTACAGGCGTGATCCTGGTGTTGTTTATAATTTCGGTACAAAGCATGTTACAAAAGAAGAGTTGATTCTGCAAAAAGATATTCTTGCTCAAGCAATTATTGAGAGGCTTAGCCAAGAAATAAAAAAAATAACTGACTCCAGTTTTTGGAAGATAACAAAGCCTATTCGTAAAATAATAAATTCAATTAAAAAAAGATTGAGTGAAAAAATGTAGGGCTTGTTATATGCGTGATGTCGACAGCCGATCTTTGATAACAGCAAAGTCACCAGAAGCTAAGTTTTTCTGCAATGAGTCACATAAGCTAAACGAAGAGTTTTTTTAGTCAGCGAGCCGAATCCCGCATCGAACAGGTTGTTCTTTCTCTCTGTCCGGCAGAGATTGCAACCGATTTCGGAGAGAGCTGTGGAGTGATGGTTGTTTTTATTTTGTAGAAGGCTTGACTCTTTCAGGCAATTTCCCGCAGAGTCTGGACCTTTTTGAGCTGAAAAGGCTTCGGTATGCTTTGACTCTACTTTTCAGGGTATCCCTATGTGTATTGGTATTTGACCCATATTGGTGTGTTGGATATACGTAAAACTAATGAGTGTTTTGATTTGATAATGTACATTTTTTGTCTTTTTTTATCTTAAAAGTTAGTTTCCTGTATGTTTAGAGGGGTGTAGTTGTTTGGTGATAAACGTAATTTTTATGGATTAAGCGGATGCCTGTCTTTCAGATGAAACCTATTGCGGATTATAACTGATAACCGGTATGTAGGCCATGTGATGGGTAATCACTATCTGCAATATAGATTATCATCGTTACAGAAAATTATTTTTTTATTTTCAGAATTATGAGTAAAGACTTTGATGAGGCTAATTACTTATTTGCCAACCCCGATGTCGCCAATGCTGTGGCTACGGGTGCATTTAAGAGCGGTTATGAGCATTATGTGAAATACGGAAAGGCAGAAGGGCGGATGTGGGGTGAAAGTCAGAGACAGAAAAAGGCCTTGTCGATGCTCAATCGGCAAGGCATTGGTTTAGAGATTGGGCCGAGTTACAGCCCGATTGCACCGAAAAGAAAGGGGTTTAATGTTCATGTAGTCGACCATTTGAACACCGATGCATTGAGAAAAAAATATGAAGGCCATGGCGTTAATATCGATAATATTGAAGATGTTGATTTTGTCTGGAACGGACAGCTGCTTGCTGAGCTTATCGGTCAATCAGCGATGTATGACTGGATTATTGCAAGTCATGTTATTGAACATGTCCCTGATTTGATAACATTTCTCCAGCAGTGCCAGAAGCTGTTGAAGAGAAATGGTTATCTGTCACTGATAATTCCAGACAAAAGGACCTGTTTCGACTATTTCAACCCGATAAGTTATACCGGCGCATTTTTGGATGCATATTACGAAAAGCGCATAAAGCCGTCACCAGGCCAAGTGTTCGATCATTTTTCAAATGCATGCAAAAATGGAGAAAATATAGCATGGGAATTGGGGCGAGAAGGCAAATACAAGCTTGTCCATGATGTGAAAGAGGCAATGGATATGATGCGAAAAAGCAGGGATGACGGGGAATATGTCGATACTCATTGCTGGAAATATACGCCAGACAGTTTTCGGTTGCTCATATCGGACTTCAACGCTCTTGATCTGCTCGATATGCATATCGTCAAGGAATTCGATGTTGACGGCTGTGAGTTCTATATGACAATTAGGTCTTGGCAAGGGCGGGACAGTACATGATAGACTGAGTGTGCTGAAAAAAATGGTTGGCCAAAGTTATAAATAATTGTTTCACGTTGAATCCTGAGATGTCGAAACCGCTTGTTGTGGATCTTGACGGAACCCTGATAAAGACGGATCTTCTGTACCAGTCTTTGTTTTCCTATGTCAAGAGGTATCCGCTGACCCTTTTTTCCCCCTTCGTGTGGTTGTCAAGGGGAAAGAGCCGGCTCAAGGAAGAGCTTGCACGGCACATCGATATCGATGTATCGGTGCTTCCTTACAACCAGACGGTTCTGGAGTTCATAAAAGCGGAGCGTTCGAAGAATCGCCCGATCATTCTTGCCACTGCCAGTCACCGCATTCACGCCGACCGCATCGCGCAACACCTCAGGGTGTTTGATGAAGTCATGGCGACCGAAGGCCAGGTGAATCTCTCTGCTGCGACAAAGCGGGACTGCCTGGTTTCGGCTTACGGCAGGAATGGATACGATTATATCGGCAACTCCCAGGCCGATATGGTGGTATGGGAATCCGCCGAAAAAGCGTATCTCGTCAATCCGGAACCTGCCGTCGAGCGCAGGATGTCAGGCAAACCGGGGGTCGAGCGTATCGGTGCCCCGGTTCCGCACGGGATCCGGCTTTGGCAGCGGGCCTTGCGTACCCATCAGTGGCTGAAAAACGTGCTTCTGTTTGTGCCGCTGATTGCCGCGCATCGTTTTGGCGATCTGCAAGCCATCCTGACCGGCCTTCTGGCATTCATGCTTTTTTCCTTGTGTGCATCGAGCGTGTACATCCTGAATGATCTGATGGATATGGAGGATGACCGGCACCATCGCACGAAGCGAACAAGGCCGTTTGCTTCCGGTGACCTGCCGATCAAGGCGGGCATCGCCGCTTTTTTGCCTCTGTTGCTGGTCTCTTTTTCTCTGTCATGGCTGCTAATGCCATGGCGATTCACAATGGTGCTGGGGGTCTATTATGCCCTGACCCTGATGTATTCGTTTGTCCTGAAAAAAATCATCGTCTCGGACATCATCATTCTCTCGTTGCTCTACACGACGAGGATCCTTGCCGGGGCCTATGCTTGCGATCTTCTGCCGACCTACTGGATGTTGGCATTCTCGATGTTTATCTTTCTCAGTCTTGCGCTGGTCAAGCGCTACTCCGAATTGCGGGACGCTCGCGAGAACGGCAGGAATACGCAGACTAAGGGCAGGGGTTACTATCCGTCCGATCTCGAAATGATCGCCGCTCTCGGGGCGGCTTCGGGATATTTATCCGTGATGGTCATGGCCCTGTATATCCAGGATCCTGAAACGGTCAGACTCTATAACAATCCGAAGATCATCTGGCTCGCCTGCCCGGTGCTGCTGTTCTGGATTACCAGGGTGTGGTTGCTTGCCCACCGGGGGGCAGTGCATGACGATCCGGTGATTTTTGCTGTAACTGACAAAGCCAGTATCGTCGCCGGAGCGGTGTTCGGGCTGATATTTGTCACGGCAGCCATGTGAAGGTGGGTTATTGCAATACAATGCAGAGAATCGGGAAAGAATGTGTTATGAACGGTCATGAGATTTGTGGATGGGGGCGATATCCGGTGATAACGGTGGAGGTTCATGCGCCCAAAGTGGTTTCTGCAATGGGCGGTCTGCTGCGCGATGCGGCAGGATCATCAATTCTTGCGCGCGGACTCGGAAGAAGCTACGGCGACAGCTCCCTGAATGACCGGGTGATCGAAACGCGTTACCTCGACAAATTCATTGCATTCGATCCGCAAACGGGTGTGCTGACCAGTCAGGCAGGAACGTCTCTTGCCGAAATACTGAGGGTGTTCTTGCCGAAAGGGTGGTTTCTGCCGGTGACGCCAGGGAGCCGGTTTATCACCCTTGGAGGAGCTGTGGCGAGTGATGTGCACGGCAAGAACCACCATGTCAGCGGCTGTTTTTGCGAGCATGTCGAACGTTTCGAGGTGATGGTGGGCCCGGATCGCGTTGTCACCTGCTCGAGGGAACAGGAGCCGGAGCTGTTTTACGCTACCTGCGGCGGTATGGGGCTCACCGGCGTGATTCTGACGGTTTCGTTACGGCTCAAGACCGTCACCAGTGCATTTATCGACCAGCAGACATTCAAGGCAAGGAATCTTGCCCATTCTCTGGAGCTGTTCGAACAGAACAGCAGAAGCACCTACTCGGTAGCCTGGATCGACTGTGTCGCAACCGGACAGAACCTTGGCCGGTCACTGGTGATGACCGGTGAACATGCCGCCGACAACAAGCTTGATTTGCCGGTGAAAAAGAGTCTGGCGGTCCCTTTCGACATGCCGCCCGGTATGCTCAACATCCACTCGGTCAGTCTGTTCAATACCCTGTATTACAACAGGGTCAGGGGAGACATGGTCAGAAAGCGGGTGCATTACGAGCCTTTTTTCTACCCGCTCGACGGGGTTCTGCAATGGAACCGGTTGTACGGAAAAAACGGTTTCACCCAGTATCAGTTTGTGATACCGAAATCCGCCGGTCTTCGTGGCATGAGCGGGATACTGCAGGAAATTACGAAATCCGGGAAAGGGTCATTTCTCGCCGTGCTGAAAGTTTTCGGTCAGGAGAACCCGAACCACCTCTCATTTCCCATGGAGGGCTATACCCTGGCTCTCGATTTCAAAATCGAAAAAGAGCTGTTCCCGCTTCTGGAGCGGCTCGACGCCATGGTGCTCGATCTGGGCGGCAGGGTGTACCTGACGAAAGATGTCAGGATGTCGGCTGCAACCTTCGCCAGAAGCTATCGAAAGATCGATCTTTTCCAGTCCGTCAGAGAGCGGTACGGGGTCAACGGTGTTTTCGCATCTCATCAATCACGACGTTTGGGACTCGACTTATGAAAAAAGTGCTTGTTGTCGGGGCTTCATCGGCCATTGCCGAAGCTGTTGCCAGAATATTTTCGGGACAGGGCGCAAAATTCTACCTTCTTGCAAGAAACAGCGAAAAACTCTCCTCTCTGGAAGCCGACCTGCTCATCAGGGGTGCTGCGTTGGTGCATTCAGAGCGGTTCGATATCAATGAGCACTGGAGGCATGAAGTGATGCTAAACACGGTGTCGGAAGTCTTGGGTGGTATCGATGTGGCGCTTGTCGCACATGGCACCCTCGGGAACCAGCAGGAGTGTGAGCAATCACCGGATCTCGCGTTGCAGGAACTGCAGACCAATGCGGTCAGCACCATCGCATTCCTGACCCGGCTCGGCAATCTGTTCGAAAAGCAGGGGCGGGGCACCATTGTCGTCATCAGTTCCATAGCCGGTGACCGTGGCCGGCCGTCGAACTACGTTTACGGCACCGCGAAGGCTGCCGTCACGACGTTCTGTGAAGGGTTGAACGCGCGGCTGTTCAAGGCGGGAGTGCATGTCATGACGGTCAAGCCTGGGCTTGTGGCAACACCCATGACCGAAGGTCTCGATATGCCGAAAGCGCTTCTCGCAGAGCCTGAGCAGGTTGCCGCCGATATTGTCAGGGCGATGGAAAAAAAGATCGACACGCTCTATACGCCGTGGTTCTGGAAATACATCATGGCGGGAATCGTACACATTCCCACCAGTTTTTTCAAGAAACTGAATCTCTAAACTGATGGGGGTAACCATGAAGGCCATGTCGAAACTCAAGCGAGAAAAAAAGACGCCGCTTCTTTACGGGTTGTCATTCGTATTGATTGTGATTGGTGTCAAGCTGGTCATCGTCGCCTTCTTCGGTAGTTCCGTCCCTTTCTGGGATCAGTGGGATGCGGAGGTAGATTCGCTCTATCGCCCTTTTCTTGAAGGGTCACTCCGGATCACCGACCTGTTTGCTTCACACAATGAACATCGGATATTTACGTCAAAAGTGCTAAGTCTTGGGTTGTTCATACTGAACAAAGGCGTCTTTGATCCCATGTTCGAGATGTATGTCAATGCAATCCTCCATGTTGGAGCACTGGTCATGTTGCTGTTTCTTATGCAGAAAGGACTTCCGGGAAACATGAAGCCGTTGTTGTTTACATTTGCGACAATCCTGTTTGCAGTGCCGTTTGGAAGCGACAACACTCTCGCAGGTTTTCAGTCCTCGTTTTACTTTCTCATGCTGTTCAGTTTCCTGTTGCTCTGGTCGGTGCATCGTTTCGAAAGCGCGCCATTGAAATGGATTACCGGAATTGTATTGGCGGCTTTCCTGAGTTTTTTTTCGGTGGCTTCCGGTTCACTCTCCATTGCAGCTGCAGCCGGATTGCTGTTTGTCAGGTGGCTTGTTGGTGTTGATCGGAAATCCCCTTCTGTAATACTATTCTTTACGTTGCTTGTCGCTTTCTTTTTGGCAGTTAAATCGACGCCGGTTATTGCGCTTCATGCCAGTTTGAGGGCTCAAGACCCTCTGGAATTCACGATTGCAGTTGTCGCAGCGACAGGGGGTGGCATCATGTACCTTCCCCTTGTCGTTTTCATGTTCCGGCAGTTGATCAAGCCTCCATCTGCCGAAGCCCATTCATGGTTTATCTTTTCTCTTGGCCTGTGGATGTTCGGTCAGATTCTGGCTATCGCATACGGGCGTGGTGACGGAATCCTCTCTTCCCGCTATCTCGATCTTTTCGCAGTCGGCATTCTCCTGAATTGGTACTGTCTCATGATTCTGATTCATGAGGAGGTGCGTCCGGTTCTTGCAAGGAACGGCATGGTTTTCTGGATATTTCTGGTGATAACCTGCCTTGGAACGTTCACTCCGAGAATAATGCGTGATATCGAAAAAAAGAAAATGGTCACCATCCGGAACCAGGAAAACGTCAACAGTTATCTTATGACCGGAAATCTCGCTTTTTTGCAGAAAACACCCTACAGCGAAATTCCCTATCCCGATGCGGCGAGGTTGAAGTCGCTTCTCGACAACCCTGTTATCAGCAGTATTCTGACACCTGCTGTCAACAATCACAATACGAACCGGGGCCTAAGCCTCTATACTGAAAAATCGAGAAAGCATTTCATACTTGCAGGGAGCATCATGCTCTTCTACGGAGCAGGGTTGTTGTTGCTTATAACTACCGGCAGGTGGGAAAAAGGATATGAAAGAGAAGCTTAATTACGCTGGTCTTTTCTTGCTGTTCCTGTTTCTTGGTATGTCGAGAAGGTTTGCACAGCTACAGTATCCCAGTGTCTGGGATGAAGATGGTTCTCAGATTATTCCAGGGATCATGAGGAACGGTTTGCATGCCTTGTTTGAGCCGGTTAATGGCTATCTGGTCCTGGTGCCAAAACTGATTTCGTTTGCTGCGCTGCAGCTTTCCGTTTATCAGTACGCCCTTACCACGACGCTTTTCAGTTTCATGCTGATGGCGATTATGGCTTTTGCTGTTGCTACAAGTCCAACGAAGTTGCATGGACGCAGTTGGTGTGCTTTGGCCATGTTTTTCATTCCATCCGATCCCGAGGTTTTCGGATTGCCGCTCTATACGTTCTGGTGGGTTTCCGTTCTGCTTTTTCTGCTTGTCTTGTGGGATGAGGAAAAGGAACTGCCGTTGCTCAGGGGTTTGTATGTCTTGCTCGGCGGCTTGTCCTCTCCTGTCATTGTCATGCTATTGCCGTTGTTCTATGTGAGAAGCTTCAGGTTCAGGGGTAAACCCGCCGAACATCTTGTCTCGGTTCTCTCAACGCTCATTGCCATTGCGCAGTTGCAGTTTATTTTCGATACAGACGTTTCTGCCCATTCTCCTTTAAGTTCGATCGCTGCAAATGTTATACCGAAATTCTTTGGTGGCTTTCTTGTCGGCAATATCTGGCATGCCGGCATGTGGTTTGCCGGGTCGCTCCTGCTTGTCCTGATTGCAGTTTGGGTTTACAGTACAAAGCCATTTTCTGCCACGTCAACGGTTGCTGTGTTGCTTTATCTGCTTGTAGTCAGCATTGTATCTATCCGTATTGCGAGTCGATCCCGCGATCATTCACCAAAAGTTTGCCGGGCCACGGTATTTCTTTTATCCTTTTCTCATCATCTTCTGGGTAGTTATCCAGATCGTCTATGCGAGACAAGGGTATCGTTATCTTGCGGCCATCTTTCTTGTTGCTGCTGCAGCCAACGCTCTCCCGGTATGGTCGCGTTCACACGATGACCTGCGCTGGAAAGATCATGTCAGGAGCAGCTGCTTTTTCCCCGCTTACACGTTTCCCATCCAGTATAACGGGGAACGAGCATTGGCATGGAAGATGAGTCTGTCAGGTCAACAGGTCACGAAATTTCTTGAAAAAGACAGTTTTTACAAAAACGCAGTTTTAAAAAATTCTCAAGTCTACCCATATACCGAAATTATAGTAAAAAATCTTGAGTTATTAAATGTTGCATCTGTCGATGTCATGGTAAGAAAAATTTCTAATAGTGCTGATTTGCATAAAAGTGTTATGCCTGGGTTTATTATTTCAGGCACCCATACCGCATCCGATGCGGATAAAGGTGAGATAGTCTTGAATTTGCATCGTGGAGATAGACTGTTATACAGATCAGGTTCTTGCGGCAATAGTTGTCGTGTGATTGTCGTATCACGTGAAAAACAGTTTTTGCAAGAACTCCCAACCTCTTCTGAATGGACTTGCCTTGAGTTCTCAAACAGGTTGTTGCCGGATAAATTCAAGTTAAGGTTTCTTGATGAAGGGGGGGCTACTGGTCAATGGATAGCTATTGCGTTAAAGAGAAAGTATTGAAAAATAAGGCTTGAAAAAAATTATTAGTGTTTGATGATATTGTTGTGATGCAATGCAGTGAGATTTGTTTATTTTGAATATTAAATGAGGAAGAAATGGGAAATCTTGATTTGTCAAGACTGTACAAAAACCGTTTTTCAGAGGATGTTTTGCCAAGAAAAAAGGCAATATGGGAAGTGATTTGAGGGGGTATATTCAGCGTTTTATCAGGCCTGGTGATACTGTTGTTGATGTTGCTTGTGGTTATGGCGAATTTATAAATAATATACACGCCAAAAACAAAATTGCTTTGGATATTAATCAGGATGCCAGATTTTTGTTGGATCCAGATATTAAATTTTATGAGGTTCCAGCAACTGATCTTGCGTCTGTTGTTGCCGGCGAGGCAGATGTTGTATTTACGTCCAATTTTCTTGAACATCTCCCGGACAAGACAACTCTTGATAACTTTTTGGAACAGGTACATAAATCCCTTAAGGCAGGAGGCGTCTTTATTGTTATGGGTCCGAATCTACGCTATTTACCAGGTGAATATTGGGATTTTTATGATCACAATCTTGCCTTGACTCATTTATCATTATCTGAGGCGCTACAATTAAAAGGGTTTACGGTTGATTTGTGTGTGGATAAGTTTTTGCCGTATACAACACAAGGCGCATTGCCTACACATCCATTATTGGTTGGCTTGTATTTGCGCATGCCCTTGGTGTGGAGGATTTTTGGTAAACAGTTTTTTTTAGTTGCGAGAAAATAGTGAAGTATTTCCTTTGTTCAGATTTGTTCTTTTTTTTGCTTTGGATATATCCCAATAAATAATCAGTAAATGACTATAGATCATCATAAAATTGTGCTCCCTGGAGGAGCGGGGCTTGTCGGCCAGAATCTTGTGGCGTTTCTCAAGCGCAAAGGATACCGGAACCTCGTTGTGCTCGACAAGCACAAGGCTAATATCGGGATTCTTCGTACGATGCATCCGGATATAACGGTCGTCGAGGCCGACCTTGCCGTTCATGGTCCGTGGGAAAGCCACTTCGAGGGGGCTGATGCTGTTGTTATGCTGCAGGCACAGATCGGCGACCTGAACTTCGAACCTTTTGTGCGCAACAATCTGACCTCAACCGAAATCATCATCGGACTGATCAAACAATACCGTATTCCCTACACGGTGCATATCAGCTCCTCGGTTGTCGAATCGGTTGCTGACGACCATTACACCAATACCAAGAAGCAGCAGGAAATCATGGTGCTCGAGAGCGGTATTACCACGGTTGTTCTCCGGCCAACCCTGATGTTCGGCTGGTTCGACAGGAAGCATCTCGGTTGGCTGTCACGGTTCATGCGAAAGGTGCCGGTATTCCCGATTCCTGGAGACGGCCGATACATGCGCCAGCCGCTCTATGTCGGCGATTTCTGCTCGATCATCATCAGTTGCCTGGAGTCGGGTATCAGCGGGAAGGTGTATAACATCACCGGCCTCGAAAAGGTGGATTACGTCGATATCATCCGCGAAATCAAGAGAGCGACGAAGGCCGGATGCATGATCGTTCATATTCCGTATACCCTCTTTTCAGTGCTGCTCAGGATATGGGCTGTGTTTGACAAAAATCCTCCGTTTACGGCGGATCAATTGAAGGCCCTGACGGCTGGCGACGAGTTCGAGGTGATCGACTGGCCGGAAATTTTCAATGTCAAACCAACGCCCTTTGCCACGGCCATCGATGAAACGTTCAATGATCCGCAGTACAGCAAAATCGTTCTGGAGTTCTGAGCAATGAAAGGAGAGCGTATTGCGGTAGTTGGAGCCGGACCGATGGGGCTCGGTGTGGCGTATCAGCTTGCAAGGATGGAGCATGTGCCGGTGGTGTTCGAGTCGGATGACCGGATAGGCGGTATGACGGCTACCTTCGACTTCGGAGGTCTGGATATCGAACGCTACTACCATTTTCACTGTATTTCCGACAGCGCTGTTCTCGATCTGTTGAAGGAGCTTGGTCTGGAAGAGAAAATGCATTGGGTAGAAACGAAAATGGGGTATTTCCACCAAAGGAAACTGCAGCCGTGGGGTAACCCTGTTGCACTTCTGCAGTTTTCCGGTCTCTCGCCTGTTGCGAAATTCCGGTACGGTCTTCACGCATTCCTTTCAACCAGAAGGAACGACTGGAAGCCGCTCGATCGTCTCGAGGCGACCGGATGGATCAGAAGGTGGGTCGGAAACGAAGCGTTCGAGGTGTTGTGGCAGAACCTGTTCGAATACAAGTTCTACAACTATTCGAACCAGTTGTCCGCGGCATGGATATGGAGCAGGATAAGACGCATCGGGAGGTCGCGCTATGATCTGTTCCGCGAAAAACTCGGGTATTTCGAGGGGGGATCGGCTACTCTTTTGCAATCGATGAGAGCGTTCATTGAAAAAACGGGGGGTGAATTTCTGCTCGCGACGCCGGTCGAGAGAATCGAGATTGCCGATGGTGCGGTCAGGGGCGTTCGGGCGGGTGGGGAATTCATGCCTTTTTCCAAAGTGGTGAGCACAGTGCCTTTGCCGTATATCCCCTCCATGATTCCCGGATTGCCGGAAGCGCTGCTGAAGATGTTCTCGTCGGTGAAAAACATCGCCGTGGTTTGCGTGATCGTCAAGCTCAGGAAGCCGGTAACCGATAATTTCTGGCTGAATGTCAACGATCCTTCCATGGATATTCCCGGGCTGGTCGAGTACACCAATTTGCGTCCGCTGGGAGATGATCACATCGTGTATGTGCCGTTCTACGTGCCGGCTGAAAACCCGAAGTACGCCGATCATGACCAGGTGTTTGTTGCAAAAGTGACGAGTTACCTGAAAACGATCAACCCTTCCTTGCGGGACAGCGACGTCGTGATGACCAGGGTGCAGCGGTATCGATATGCGCAGCCGGTTTGCGGTCCCGGTTACCTCGATACCGTCCCTCCAGCGGAATTGCCGGTCAGGGGTCTCTGGGTGGCCGATACGTCGTATTACTACCCGGAGGATCGGGGCATATCAGAGGGAATCGGTTTCGGCAGGGAACTTGCAAAAACGGTGACGGCATGATCAGGCACTACATTTCCCGGCAGTTTGCTGTGTTTCTGTTGACGGGGGGCATTGCCGCCGCTGTCAATTTCGGTAGCAGGATCGTGTTTAGCCTTTATGTAAGTTACCAGGTCGCCATCATACTTGCCTTTATCGTTGGCTTGACGACAGGTTTCATTCTTGCCCGTGTATTCGTCTTTACAGAAAGCAGTCAGAAAATTCATCATTCTGTACTTTATTTCGTGCTGGTGAATCTTCTGGCGCTTCTCCAGACATGGCTGGTGAGTATCGGGCTGGCGTTTTATGCCCTTCCTTATCTTGGTATCAGGGAGCATGCGCACGAGATCGCTCATGCTGTCGGCATCATGATACCGGTGTTTACAAGCTACATCGGTCACAAAAAGTATTCTTTTGCATGACAGCCCGTTGGTTTTGTGGAGGGCCTCGGGTAACAGGCTTGCAGTTATGCTGTTTTGGTTCAGCGTGAATTGGAGAATTCAGCCATTTGAGTTAGCGTACAAAAACGGAGGAATTCACCATGCGAAAACAGCGAAAAAATTACACCCCACAAGAAAAGGTTTTCATTCTCAAACGACATCTGGTTGACCGAATACCCGTCTCTGACCTGTGCGATCAATACGACCTGCAACCAAATGTTTTCTACCGCTGGCAGAAGGAGTTTTTTGAAAACGGTGCTTCCGCTTTCGAAAACAAGCAAGACTGCCAGCACAAAGCCGAACTGAAACGCATCGAGCAGCTTGAAGCCAAGTTGCAAACCAAAAATGAAGTGCTCTCTGAACTGATGGAAGAGCATGTCAAGCTAAAAAAAGAACTTGGGGAACTCTGAGCGCGTCCTGGGTTCCCCATGATACTCGTGATGCCGTTATCGGCTTCGTCCAGTTCTGGGCCAAGAAAAGCGGCATTGCCGTGACGCGATTCATCGAGTGGCTGGCTGTTGCTCCCAGCAAGTATTATGACTGGCAGAGTCGTTATGGCAAGGTCAATGAGCATAATGGGCTGAATCCTCGTGATTTCTGGCTGGAAGAGTCAGAAAAGCAGGCCATCGTCAATTTCCATCTTCAGTTTCCTTTGGAGGGCTACCGTCGTTTGACCTATATGATGCTCGATCGCGATATCGTTGCCGTGAGTCCCAGCAGTGTTTACCGTGTGTTGAGTGCTGCCGGACTTCTGCAGTGCTGGAACCGGAAACCCGGCAAAAAAGGAACAGGTTTCGTGCAACCCTTACGGCCGCATGAACACTGGCATATCGATGTATCCTATGTCAATATTCTCGGAACCTTTTACTACCTTTGCAGTATTCTGGATGGGTGCAGCCGGTACATCGTACACTGGGAACTGCGTGAAGCTACGACCGAGAAGGATATCGAAATCATTTTGCAGCGTGCACGGGAGAAGTTCCCGGAATCCAGGCCACGCATCATTTCCGATAATGGGCCTCAGTTCATTGCAAAGGACTTCAAGGAATACATCCGGCTGACCGGAATGAGCCATGTGCGCACCTCACCGTTTTATCCGCAGAGCAACGGTAAACTGGAGCGCTACCACAAGACCATCAAAACCGAATGCATCCGTCCCAAAGTGGCTCTTTCGCTCGAAGATGCCAGAAATCAGCTTGCCGATTACATTCGATTCTACAACGATGACCGCTTGCACAGTGCGATTGGCTATATTGCCCCAAATGACAAACTCGGAGGTCGTGACAGACAGATTTTCAAAGAACGTGATCAAAAGCTCGAAGCCGCCAGAGAGGCTCGAAAACAAAAACGTCTGCAAATGAGGCGTAGACTCGATTCTAATCAGGTTGTACATGCAGCAATCAACCTTAACCAACTAACCTTACTGGCCGGGTTCTCCATTTTCAGCTGAGGCAAAACAATGCGAGGTGCGGCACAAAAGTGAAAACATCAGTAACGGCGCCATAACACTCGCCCGTGGCGCACCCCGGAGCTATTTTCAAAAGTTGTGTTTTAGCAATTAGTCAGGAAAGGCAGAACTGAGGCGGTAGGTGTTCCCTTGACCAAAAATCAAGGAGCACGGCAAATGAGAACAGAGCAGACCATCATTCCAGAGTTACTTGGCCAAGGAGCCAGTCTGGAAGAATTTGCAAGGCACGCAGCCCAACAGATGATCGCCATGGCTATGGAAGCCGAAATCACGGCCTTTATGGAGCAACTTCAGCACATCAAAACTGCGGAAGGCAAAGCCACCATGGTGCGCAATGGATACCTTCCAGAACGAATGATTACAACGAGTGCCGGGCCGATAGCCGTCAAAGTACCGCGAAGTCGATCATCGAACGAATCACTTAAACCCTTTGTCAGTGCTCTGATACCGAAATACATGAGAAAAACCCTGCAGATCGAAGAGGCCGTCCCGCTGTTTTATCTTGGAGGCCTGTCCAATCAGGATTTTATTCCCTGTTTCGAAAAGTTATACGGAGCACTGCCGCCCGGATTGTCATCGGCATCAATCAGCCGCATGAAACAACTCTGGCTGGAAGAACATCGCGCATGGAACAATCGTGACATGAGTCTGTCTCGTTACTGCTACCTCTGGGTGGACGGCATCCACTTCAATCTTCGACTCGACGAGGGACGCCTCTGTGTCCTCGTTGTCATGGGGGCCACCAAGGAAGGCAATAAGGAACTGGTTGCCGTTTCGGGCGGCTATCGTGAAAGCGCCGAGTCTTGGCTTGAACTGCTTCGTGACCTCAAGGAACGGGGCATGCCTTCACCGAAGCTTTGTATTGGAGACGGAGCCCTCGGGTTCTGGAAAGCCATCCGTCAGGTTTACCCTCATGCAGAACACCAGCGTTGCTGGGTTCACAAGACCGCCAATATTCTGGACAAACTCCCAAAAACCGTGCAATCAAGTGCAAAGTCACTGATCCACGACATTTACCGTGCAGAGACGGAACAAGATGCCCGAGACGCCTATCGCCGGTTCCAGGAGCGTTATGCGGCCAAGTATCCCAGTGCAGTGGCCTCGTTGCTTAAAGACGAGGCATCAATGTTCTCTTTTTATAAATACCCGGCAGAACATTGGCAACATATTCGCAGCACGAATACCATCGAATCAGCATTTTCAACTGTTCGGTTGCGCACGGCGAAAACAAGGGGGCAGGGAACCATGGCAATGACGCTGGCCATGGTTTTCAAGCTTGCCGAACGAGCCCAGCACAAGTGGCGGAAACTCAGAGGGCATCAACTCATCCAGAAGGTTTTCGATGGTGTCAAATTTATCAATGGAGTCGAGGAGCAACTTGCCGCTTAAAATTCAAAACACAACATTTGGCAATTTCTCTGGCGGGATAGAAACATAGGATTGAACATAATTTATCAACTTGAACTCATGATTGAAGTAGCTGCAGTTACTAAACCGGCAAGAATCGTCGAGCCTTACGGGTGGGCCGGGCATATCCCGTTTGCGTTCTGGGTCATGAAAGCGCTTGCCCCTCGTGTTTACGTTGAACTCGGCACCCATACCGGTAACTCCTATTTCGCATTTTGCCAGAGTGTGCACGACAACCGTTTGCCGACACGATGCTATGCCGTCGATACGTGGAGAGGCGACGAACATGCGGGATATTACAGCGACGAGATCTACAGGGATGTCTCCAATTATAATGAAAGGCAGTACAGTGGTTTTTCGCGGCTTCTGAGAATGCCGTTCGATGAAGCGCTCGGAGCGTTCAGCGACCACTCCATCGATTTGCTGCATATCGACGGACTGCATACCTATGAAGCCGTCAGGCACAATTTCGAGAACTGGTTGCCGAAAATGAGCGACAGCGGGGTCGTGCTTTTTCATGACATCACCGTGCGGGGGGCTGATTTCGGTGTCTGGAAGTTCTGGGAGGAGGTCTCTCCAGGATATCCGCATCTGTCGTTCGATCATTCGCACGGTCTTGGCGTACTTGTTGTTGGCAAAAATGTTCCTCCGGCGTTTTCGCAGGTACTCCGGGAGTTCGGCTCGATCGAGGGGCAGGATCACAGCAAAGCATATTTCGAGCGTCTCGGTAAACTCGTCGAGGCAGAATATCGCTTGAGAGTTTTGCAAGAGGTCAATATGAAACTTGGATTCGCATTGAAAGAAGAACATGCGTGTCTTGAGGAGGTGCAGAACAAGCTTGATCGAATGATGAAATCCAGCAGTTGGCGTATTACCCAGCCCTGGCGCAGGTTTACCAAATCATTCAGAAAAAAGTCGAGAAGAATCAGGAGTCTGCTGAAGGGGAAAAAACAAACACGGAAAGAAAACGGCTATGACCGATGGCTGGAGATGTACGATGTTCTTGGAGACGAGAGCCGTAAACGGATTCAAAGCGAGATATCCGCCATGGAGCAACCGCCGCTAATTTCGGTCGTTATGCCCGTGTACAATCCGGATCCGGCCTTTCTCAAAGTGGCAATGGATTCGGTTGTCAACCAGTTGTATCCCCATTGGGAGCTGTGCATTGCCGACGATCATTCACCTGACGAAGGTGTCAGGGAGCTGATCCGGTCATATGCAGAAAAAGACTCCAGGATCAGGTATGTGTTCAGGACAACCAACGGCCATATCAGTGAAGCGAGCAACTCGGCGATTCAGTTTGCAACCGGCAGTTTCATGGCTCTTCTCGACCATGACGACCAGTTGCACGAACTGGCGCTGTTCTATGTGGCAAGGGAGATCCACTCACATCCTGAAGCCGATCTCATTTATACCGACGAAGACAAGATCGACGAAAACGGCAGGAGATACAATCCGTATTTCAAGAGTGATTTCAATTACGACCTGTTTCTGAACCATAATATGATTTCTCATCTTGGCGTTTACAGGCTGGCTCTGATCAGGGAGATCGGCGGGTTCCGGAAAGGGTTCGAGGGGTCGCAGGATTACGATCTTGCACTACGCATGATCGAGAAAATTTCTCCTGAAAAGATCCAACATATCCCAAAGGTTCTCTATCACTGGCGAGCGCATCAGGAAAGTACTGCGGCGACGATTAAAGCAAAGCCATATGCTTTGATTGCAGCGATGAGAGCCATAGACGAGCATCTGCAGCGCAGGGGGATTTCCGCTACAGTTGAATCATTCTCAGGTGGTACGTTGCGTGTCCGGTATGCCGTGCAGGACCCGCTTCCATCGGTCGAGATCGTGGTGCTGACCAGGGACAAGTCGGAAGTGCTTAAAACGTGCATCGAGTCGATCGTCTCAAGAACCACCTACAGGAACTACACCGTCACGATTGTCGATAACGGTTCCGTTGAACCCGAAACCATGCATTATTTCGAAAGCCTGCAAAGCAATTCGGGGATTTCCGTTGTTCGTGATGACAGCCCGTTCAATTTCCCGAGGCTGAACAACAATGCCGTCAGACGATCGACAGCAGATTTCGTTTGCCTGTTGAACAACGATACCGAGGTCATCACTCCCGAGTGGCTCGAAGAGATGCTTGGCCATGCCGTGCAGCCCTGGGTTGGCGCAGTCGGCGCAAAGCTCTGGTATCCCAACAAAACCCTGCAGCATGGCGGCATCATTACCGGTCTTGTAGGGATAGCCGGTCATGCGCACAAGTTTTTCGAAGAAAACAATCCCGGTTATTTTGGCCGAGCCGGTCTTCAGCAAAGTTTCTCTGCCGTAACGGCAGCCTGCATGCTGGTTCGCCGTTCCACGTATCTTGAGGTGCATGGTCTGGATGAAGAGCACCTGCAGGTGGCTTACAACGATGTGGATTTCTGCCTCAGGCTGATAGAAGCGGGGTACCGGAACGTCTGGACTCCGTATGCTGAACTTTACCACCACGAGTCCCTTACAAGGGGGTATGAGGATACTCCCGAAAAGCAGTTGCGTTTTCAGAAAGAGATCACGTACATGCAGCAGCGATGGGGGGATATCCTGCCTCAGGACCCGGTCTATAATCCGAACCTCACCCTTGAGTCAGAGGATTTTGCTTTGGCCTGGCCGCCGCGAACCGACAGGGAGCTGTATCATGGGTGACGCGCCTCCCGGGCACAACCCGTGGTGATCCCGGATGCCGGAGAGGTGACCTTTTTTGTAATGCAAGCATGAAACCGTAGATTGTCACGGAACATCCGTTTGTCAAAGAGAGAATCGTCCATGAAATTGTTTTTACGGCTCATTCGCTACCTCGCTCCCTCGAAAGGCAAGATAGCCCTTGTCATTGTTGTCAGCATCATCACCTCCCTGCTCGGTGTCGTCTCGATCTATTCGGTCTTGCCGCTGCTCAACGCGGTGTTCACCTCCGACCGCTCGATCGAGGCATCCCGCGATTCCGGAAAGCCCGAGCCGGAAGCCGGGGAGGTCAGGACGGAGGCCAGGCCGAAGCCCGGGCTTCCGGCACATATTGGCGGGGTGAACGGTTTTGATGCCGACAAGTTAAAAGCGTCGGCAAAGGATCTCTTCGAAAATGCCTTCAAAGCCGAGACAAAGCAGCAGACGCTCTTCAATATCTGTGTTTTTCTTATCGTTTCCTTTGCGCTCAAGAACACCTTTGTCTATCTGAACGGGCAATTGATCTACAGAATCCAGACCAAGACGGCCAAAAAGCTCCGTGACGACGTTTTCCGGAACATTATCGAAATGCATCTGGATTACTTCAACAAAAACCGGGTCGGCAATCTGATGAACCTGGTGTACAACGATGTCCAGGCAGTTAACAACACGATCAACTCGACATTCGTGAATTTCCTGCAGAACCCCTTTTCAATACTGGTGTATCTGGGTGTCCTGCTGGTGCTGAGCTGGAAGCTCACGCTGTTTGCAGCGGTTTCGTCACTCTGCATCATGTTCGTGATCCGTTCGATCGGAAAGCGGCTGAAAAGTCTTGCAACGAGTTTCCGTACGCAGATGGGTGACATGAACTCGGTGCTGCAGGAGAAGTTCAGCGGCATCAAGGTCATCAAGTCCAGCGCGTTCGAAGATGTCGAGCTGAAGAAGTTCCAGAACTTCACCCGCGACTTCAGGAGTCTGGATATCCGTATTGCCAGGCTGAGGAACATCATCGGCCCGATGAACGAAACCCTGCTTATCGCGGCAATCGCCATGGTGTTGTGGTTCGGCGGCCTGCAGGTGATTGACGGAAGGATGACCTCCTCGGAGCTTATCATGTTCGCCTTTACCCTGTACTCGACTATGGGGCCGATCAAGATGTTCGGCGATGTCAGCACCCAGGTGCAGCTCGGTGTGATTTCAGCCGAACGGTTGTTCGAGCTGCTCGATGCGCTGCCCAATATCAAGAACGGCTCGAAACCGATCAGGGGATTTTCCCATTCGATCAGGTTCGAGGACGTCTGTTTCAGGTACCGGAACGAAGCCGATGCCCCCTACGTGCTCGACCATGTGTCGTTCGAGATCAGGAAAGGCGAAATGGTCGCACTGGTGGGTCAGTCCGGTTCCGGAAAGTCCACGGCAGTCGATCTGCTGCTCAGGTTCTATGATGTCAATTCCGGGCGGATCACCATTGACGGTGTCGATATCAGGGAGTTCGACTACAAGCAGCTTCGCCACATGATCGGCGTGGTGAGCCAGGAGGTGATCCTGTTCAACGATACCATCGAATCGAACATTGCCTATGGCGTCAGGGAGGAGGTGCGTCATGAAATGGTCGAGCGTGCGGCAAAACTCGCCAATGCACATGGATTCATCGCCGAAAAGCCGGAGGGGTACCAGACGCTTGTGGGTGACCGGGGAATCCAGCTTTCCGGGGGCCAGCGGCAGCGTCTTGCCATAGCACGGGCGATGGTGAAAAACCCGGAACTGCTTATTTTCGACGAGGCTACCAGCGCGCTGGATAACGAATCGGAGAAGATCGTGCAGGAAGCCATCGATCATGCTCTCGAGAGCAGGACCGCGCTGGTTGTCGCCCATCGGCTTTCGACAATCCGGAATGCCGACAAGATCATTGTCATGGAGAGGGGCCAGGTGATCGAGGCAGGCAGTCACGCCGAACTGCTTTCGCGGGACGGCTTCTACAAGCATCTGTACGATATCCAGTTCGCAGGCAAACGGGCATGACCTCTCTTCCTGCAGTTTGTGTGGTCTGTCACGGTCCGGTTCGACTTTTGTAACGATTTCATTTTCAGGGATATAATGAACCCATGAGCGGCTATTCGATATCTGCGGTTATGGCGGTCTACAATCCTGACCCTGAGTTTTTCAGAAAAGCGCTTGATTCAGTGCTGCAGCAGCTCGTGCCGGTGCAGGAGCTGGTCCTGGTCAACGATGGAGGCGGGGAGGATTTCAAGCGCGTGCTTCCTCGGGATCCGAGGATCCGGGTATATGAGAAACGGAACGAGGGCGTTGCCGCAACGAGAAATTTTGCCATTGCCCGTTGTTCGGGCGATTATATCGCGTTCCTCGATCAGGATGATTACTGGTATCCTGACAAGCTTCAGAAGCAGATGGCCATGATTGCTTCACCCGGAGAGGTCTGCATGGTGATTTCAAGCGTGGATATTGTCGATGACCTTGGCGTAACGATGCTGAAAGAAAACATTGCCAAGGTGGCTGCTATCTATCCCCGAAAAACACAGGGCAGTCACTTTTTGCTGCACCTTGCCGAAGGGAATTTCATCTTTTCTTCAACCCCGGTCATTCACCGCCAGGTGTTCGAGCGTATCGGAGGTTTTGATTCCTATACCCAGCCGCATGACGACTGGGATATGTATCTGAGAATAGCGTTTGCAGGATTTCCCGTGCATTGCTACCAGCATGGCCCGTTGTCGGTTTGGCGTTTACACGACGCCAACGAGTCGAATAAAATGAAAGCCATGCTGCGTTCAAAGTGCCGGGTCGAACGCAAACTGCTGCGCGTCGCACAGGAAGAGTCTCTTCAGATGATATTGCAGACGAATTTGCTGATCGACTATGTCGAAAGGGATAACATGCTGTACAAGACAGGCCAGTTCCGACGTTACCGGACGCTTGTCAGGCGTCACCTGATTGCACTCGCCAGAGATCGCGGTAACTACAAGGGCGAGATGGCGTCTTTTTACAGCTCTTTTGCAGGACGAGTCCGAAAGATCATGATCAAATCGGTCAGGCGATATGTTGTTTCATATTTTCGGGGCTAAGGCATGATGAACGGTATTCCTGCAACGTTCAGGAAACTTTTTTTTCCGGGATGGTTCTGCAGGATGGTTGCCATCTGTTCCTGTACCCGCTGCCGTTCATAGTTTGCAAGGAAGTGTCTGAGGCTTTCTTCACCCATGCTCGATCTCAGTCCGGGACTGGATATGAGCGATTCAAGGGCCTGTTCCCACTGTTGGGATGAAGATGCCAGAAATCCGCTCCGTCTGTCAATGACCGCCTCCATGTTGGCGCCAACTGCCGAAGCGACGACCGGTTTGCCGTACGACATGTACTGCAGCAGCTTGAACGCGCATTTTCCCCTGCTCCATTCGTCGTCTTCCAGCGGCATGATGCCGATATCGATGGATCCCAGCCAGCTTTTTTCGGATTCCTGAGACCATGGGGTAAACTGTGTCTTTGCCTGCAGTCCTTCAGGGGGTCTGCCGCTCATAATGGAAATCGTGACACCGGGATGCCGCTGCTGCACAGCGCACAAGGCAGCGTCGATCAACCTGAGATAGGGCAGGGTGCCGTTTCCCCCGATCCAGCCGATCGTGACCGGTTTTCCTGGCGTCGGGGCTTGTTCCGGGACAACTTCAGGGGCAGGGTAAGCCGTGGGGACAAGCCTCACGGCATCGGGGTTTAACCTGCCGGCATAAGCCGCAAGCGCGTCACTGCCGGCAAACACCAGCGATGCTTTTCGTATTATATGATTGATGCGCTGTATCATGACGCTCGATCCCGGATGCTTGTCCTTGAGCTTTCCCTCATGACCGGTCTGGGGTGCGTAAAGGGCGTCGTCAAAATCGTAGAGCAGCATGGATCGGTTGGCGATCATACTGACAAGAAAAGGGGCGAGGGGTTTGCGTTGCAGCCAGACGTAATCATACTTTCTGCTTTCGAGTGCTATGGCAATCTTTTCGATATAGTTTTTTCCTATGATGTTGACCGGATGCATCTCAATTCCGTACTCCTGCCAGTGAGGAAGAAACTGTTTGACGCGGTACCGGTAACTTGCCTGGTTTTCAGCGATATGAAGACACAGGATTTTCATTCGGGATGCGTTAACTTGTTATCGTTGTTTTGTATCGATGCTCTTGTCAGTCAATCATGGTTTTAGTTACAAAAAAAAGGGTAGAGATAAAAGCAACCGGTTTCAGGTGAAAAACCGTTCAGAAAAACGGCGCCGTCATGCATTTTTTTCTCATGCTGCTGTATGACTTCGCAAGCAGTCGTGCCCGACGAGCTTTCATGATCAGGGGTTTTATGAGGTGGCACCGTTTGGCGTTTTTTCGTTGACGACATAAAAGGTACAAGGATTTCCGATTCCTGACGTCTCACCCGGTGTACGGGTTTCAGTTTGATGCATTGGTTCCGAACCCTCGAAAAACCTAAAGAAGAAAAAAACAATGAAGAAAACCTTTTTGACGACCACCATGGCCATTGGCGTGCTCTGCCTTGGGGGAAATGCCCTGGCAACGGATTATAATGCTGGTGCTTTCGGCAGCAGACCTGCCTTTTCCGATATGAGGGATGGAGCCGGGAAGCCTGCAGCTCCCGGTAATCCGGGAAGTCCGGCAAAAATGCGGCCACCGGACGAGTCGTTTCTGCAAGGCAACCTTGAGATGCTGCAACTGACCGACAAGCAGGAGCTTGCCATAAAAGATATGGAGAAAAGATATTCCGGGCAGTCGTCGCCATACCGGGACAAACTGCGCCAGCTTGAAAAGGAACTGATGCAGGAGTCATTGCAAAAAGCTGCGAACAGGGCGAGAATTTCGATGTTATCGGATATGATCGGCAAACAGCACGTCAGGCTTGCCCTTGTCAAGAGTGTTTTCTTCAAGGAACTGGCGAGCATGCTCTCACCTGAGCAGCTGAGCAGGATGACAACCCTCAGGGAGCGCCCGATGCCCCCGTCCCGCTGATCGGGGAGCTGCAGGAACTGCAGCGGCGGCAAGAGAGTCACGCATATCCGGAGTTAAGGCCGGCAGGGGGGGATCGCAACCACTGCCGGCTTTTTTTTGCAGGTTATGCCAACAGTTCCCTTGTCCCGGCAATAACGGTTTCCGGCTTGATATCGCTGACCAGCGCTGTCGGAGATACCACCATGATGCTCTTGATGAGCAATGGCCTGAAACGGCTCTGGTCCTGGGGGGCTATGCCGTAAAGCCCAAGTACCGGAGTGCCGGAACATGAGGCGACATGGACCAGTGCCGTGTCGGGTGTCACCAGCAGCCTGAGTTTCTGGACGAGCAGCCTGGCCTCGTAAAGATTTGCCGTTGCAGGCGACCGGACAATATTCTGGCACTGCAGCTCGAGGCGATGTTTTTCCGGGAGGTCTCCGGGAGCTGAAAAAACAATGAACCGTTCATCCGGAAATGCCTCGACCAGTTTTTTCCAGTTCTCTTCGGTCCAGTAGCGTGTCGGTCCTCCGGCGCTGATGTTGAGGCCGATGCAGGAGTGTTCATGCAGGGACTCGACAAATGAGCGCAAGGGTTCCGATACGGGGTGTTCGGGAATATACGGCCGGCACTCTTCCGGCAGGAAGGGTTTTCCGAGAATGGAGAGCAGTCCGCAGTTTTTCAGAGCGACAGGAGTGTGGTAATCGAGATCGACCAGGTAATCGTAGATTCCCCGGTGAAACTCGCAGTCGATACCGGCTTTTCTGGCGGCTCTGATAACGAGGGAGTGCAGCAGAAAACTGGTTGACGGGTGGTCTTTCGTGTTGAAGAGCAGATCGAAACGTTTCGTCAGGATCTCGCGGTAATAGCGCCATGCTTTATGCTTTGCCAGATGGAGTCTGTCGATGTTGCGGTCGGATTGAAAAAATCCGTAGACGGCCCTGCTGAAGGTAACCACATGAACCGATGTTTCCGGAAAATTCTTTTTCAGGAGCTTCAGCAGCGACGTCAGGAGGATAGCGTCGCCGTACTTTTCCTGTGCGAGGATGACGATATTGCTGAGTGCTCCTGTATATGGTGGTTGCAGGAGCGGTTTCTGCAGGAGCATCTGCAGCAGTCGAGCAAACTTCTGGCGAAACCGGCGCTGCTTCTTCCACTCTTTTGTCATCGGGGCGTCTGTTTTTGCGCAACCTTGTCAAGCAGATGGGTTTCGAGCAGATCGGCCATTTTTCTGACGGTAAAGTGATCCTTGACCCGTTTTTTCCCTGCCATTCCGAGTGATTTCAGTCGCACAGGGTCATCAATGACCGAGGCTATTGCCGCAGCAAGGGCTTCTGCATCGGCGGGCGGAACGATCAGGCCGGTTATGCCGTCCCGCATCAGTTCCCTCGCTCCGTTGACGTCTGTGGCGACAACCGGTTTTTCGACGGCCATTGCCTCCATCACCACATTGGGCATGCCCTCGAACAGTGATGCCAGCACAAAGAGATCGCATCCCTTTAGCCAGGGGTAGATATCCTGCGTGAAGCCTTCGAAAATGAACGACTCTTCAAGTCCGAGCGCATTGACGCGGTTTTTCAGCTCATGTTCGAGTTTTCCTTCGCCCGAAACGATGAAGACCAGGTCGTTTCTTGTTTTGGCGAGCATCGATGCGGCTTCGATCAGGTGGATGAACCCTTTCTGCTCGGAAAGCCTGCCGGCACTGTAGATGATTCTCTTTCCGGGAAAACGCGCCGAGAAGTCTTCAGGGAAGATGGTTTCCGGAATGACAATCCCGTTATAGATGACTTCGACGAATTCCGGAGGAAACCAGCCATATCCGGCGTAGGTCTGTTTGATGGTGTTGCTGTTGGTGATGATTCCGTCGCAGAGACGCGTGAGGCTTATCCTGTGTTTCCATTTTCTGCTGCAGAGCAGCATTCCGTGCCGGGCCAGCACGGCCGTGTTTCCCGCAATGCGGGCGGCGAGGCCGGCTACACGGATATCCTTGTTCAGGTTGCAGATCAGCACATCCGTGCGGTTTGCATTGAGATAACGTGCAACCTTCAGGGTTTTCAGCGGGCTGAAATCGGATCGGATCTCCATGACCATCGTTTTTACACCTTTTTGGGAGGCGTAATGCAGAAGTCGCGAGTTTTTTTTACTGGCGAGGGTGACGTTATGGCCCCTGTCGGCAAGACTTTTTGCTGCAGTCACCATCCATTTCTCGCCGCCACCGAATTTGTTGCGGCCGATGGAGTTGACAAAGAGAATGTTCATGAGTCTTGCTGTTTGCTGCGGGTTTCGGTGCAGAAGTCGAGGATCTCCTTTTCCATGCTCGATATCGAGAATTTTTCTGATGCCGTCCGTTTGGCCGCTGTGGCCAGGGTCCGGCGCATGGAGGGGTTCCGGAAGAGCTCGCTGAGGATTGCGGCGAGTTTTTCCTGGTCGTCATAGGATACCAGAAAGCCGTTTACGCCATCCTCGATGATTTCGGCGGCTCCTCCCGAAAAGGTGCTGACCGGAACACATTCAAGGAACATGCCTTCAAGCAGCGCGTTGGACAGCCCTTCCGACTTTGAAGCGGAGACGAAAACGTCGGATGTTTTCATCAGCGGGTACGGGTTCTGGAGAAACCCCCTGAAAAGGACTTTTTCGCTGATGTGGAGTTGATCTGCCAGAGCTTCAAGCTCTTTGCGTTCAGGGCCGTCTCCGGCAATGACCAGCCCCGCCTGGGCACCGGGGGAGAGTTCGAGAAAACGGGCAAACGAGCGGATCAGAAAGTCGAATCCTTTCCGGCTAATGAGCGTACCTGCCGAAACGACGGTAAACGGGAAGGGTTCCGGATACTTTTCGTGCGAGCTTTTTTCCAGTTTCCTGCAATCCAGGCCGTTGTAGATGACCCGTATTTTATCGGGCCTGATCCACGGAGTCTCTTGCAGGGTTCGTTTAATCTTTTCGGCATTGACGATAATTCCGTCGGCAAGGATATGGTAGACAAGCTTTTGCAGCAGGGAGCCTTTCAGCGGCCGGTCGATACCGAGGCGGAGAATGTTGGCGGCTCCGCACATGCGGCCTGCAATTCCGGCAAGCACATAATCCTTGCGCTTCGTGGGAATAAGGACGTCGATTCGTTCGCTGCGGATAATGCGAACCAGCCCGAGGAGCGTCAGAGGATCAATTTCCGCGATGAAGGGAAGCCTGAATTTTTTGACCGGAAACCTTTCGCCAAGCCGGGGATCCCGATAGGCAAGGAAAATGCCGTTTTTTTCGGCAAGAGCCTCTGCTGCCAGCAGGGTCCATTTTTCGTTGCCGCCCCATCCTTTACGGGCGGAATTCAGGAAAAGAAAATTCATGTGAAGGCTGTTTGTTCTGCAACAGGATTCCCTGAAGCCATCAAGGGCATGATCCTGCTTTTTTACCCGAAGTTACAAAAAAAGAACTCCCGTTATATCTCGGTGATTCCGATTGAGCTCCTCCGTTCATGCCGACGGCTTTTGTTTGGCATTGAACGCTTTTTTTGTTACGGTTTTGTAAAGAGACTTGTAAAATCCAATTCGATGTATTGAAAATTCCGCTTTGTCATGATCGATCTCAGTGATGCGCATCTCCTGGGGAAAGGTTCGTCAAGGGAGTGTTATGTTCATCCCGAAGACGACAGTAAATGCGTTAAGGTGACCTATTCCGCAAACCGCGGCATCACCCGCGAAGAGATGAAACATTACCGCAGGTATCTCCGGAGGGGAATTTCCTGGGATATGATGGCCAGGGCTTACGGTTTCGTCTCGACCAGTCGGGGAGTAGGGGCGGTTTTCAGCCTGGCCAGGGATTTTAACGGAGAAATTTCCGGATCGCTCGATTTTTACCTGCAGAAGACGCATGAAACGATGATTTCCGAGCGGGAGCTTCGTTCCGCCATGGCGGTCTTCAGGTCGTATCTGCAGAGGGAGCGCATTATTGTCAGGGAGTTGAAAGCCGATAATCCGATCTATCAGAGATTGGGTCCGGCTACCGGCAGGCTGATTCTGATCGACGGTGTCGGTAATAACGAGTTTCTGCCCGTTGCAAACTATTCCGTGCTGTTTGCCCGTCGGTCATTGAAGAAGAGGTGGAAGAAGTTCGAAGACTCTCTTCTCTCGTCGTACCCCGACAATCCCGTACTGCGGATGGTTGTGGAAAATTTACAGCGCTGATTTCCGGCTTTTCTTCCGAAGGCAGAATTCGCTCAGTTCCCGTTTCATTATCGCAAGCGTGAAGCCGGTTACAACGGTTTTCCTTGCGGCCATGCGAATCGTGTCGCGCAGTTCCGGTTTTTCGGCAACCCGCAGAAAAACTTCCGCAAGCTGTTGTTCATCTCCATACTCCACCAGAAAGCCGTTTTCGCCGTTCCCGATAAGTTCGGCGGTTCCTCCGGACTGAGTGCTGACCGGTACGCAGCCGAGGTACATGGCTTCGAGCAGTGCGTTTGAAATGCCTTCGCTCAGGGAGGTCATGGCGAAAACGTCGCTTGCGGCCATCCAGGGGTAGGGGTTTTCGACAAATCCGGTGAAGCGTACCCGCCTGCCGATGCCGAGCTCGGAGGCAAGGCTTTCCAGCTCGGCCCTTTTCGGTCCCTCTCCCATGATGATCAGGCCGGCATCGGTTTCGGGTGCAAGCCTGAGGAAGCGGGAAAACCCTCTGAGAAGGAAGTCGTGCCCTTTCCGGTTCGTCAGCACTCCTGCTGTCGCAACAAGAAACGGATAGGGCTTTTCAGCCGGCGGTCTGCCGATTCGGTCAAGCGTGCCGGTATCGACGCCGTTGTAGATAACCTTTATCTGCTCCTTCCCCATGAACTTCGAGAGAAGGAGCTCCTGTTTTATTTTTTTTGCATTGACGATGATGCCGTCCGGGAGGGTATGGTAGATAAGGCGGTGGAAGATGGGAATGCGGAGCCGACGCTGGATGCCGAGCCGTAAAATGCAGGTTATGCCGCATGCTTTTGCTGCAAGACCTGCGAGCAGGTAGTCTTTTCGCTTGGTCGGAATGATGACTTCGATCTGTTCATTCCAGATAATGCGGATGAGCCTGAAAAGGGTGTACAGGTCTATATGGCTGAGGCAGGGGAGGCGGTATTTTTTTACCGTGAAACGGTTTCCTATAATTTCCCGTCGATAGGCAAGGAGTACCTCATGATCTTCGGAAAGGGTTTCCGCAGCCATACGGGTCCATTTTTCCGTTCCGCCCCAGGTTCTTGCGGAGTTCATGAGGAGAATTCTCATGGAGAGACCATATTGGTTTTTATGCAGGCAGCCGGACATCCCCTGAGCATTTTCCGGGTGGTTTGCGGCAGCTATTTCGTATACTCAGCATCGGTTCGGTGTGCCGGACTTTCAGCAATATCAGACGATTTTTTTAATTATCCTCCGGTCATTTGCATGATGCTTCAGCAGGATACCAGGCCTTCATTCCTTTTCAGCACCGTTGTGCTGTGTGCCATCATGGCGTTATACTCTGTTGCCGGCGGCATTCTGCTGATGATTATTCCCGGCGGAATGGCTGTCGTTGACGATCCCATGCGGGGCGGCTCTCAGGTTGTTGCCGCAATGCGCCTTGCCCAGGTTGGCGCTCAAATACTCGTTCTGGGGCTGCCGGTGCTGCTGCTTGCAGCAATGCACGTGCGGGAACGTGTGCCGGTATCGTGGAAATCGCTGCAATTCCTTGGTTTCAGCCGGACGGTTTCATGGCGACAGGTGGCGTTTGCCGTGTCGGGTATGGTTCTGCTGCAGCCGGTGATCCATTCCGTTATCGAATTGCAAAATTTCTTGTTGTGGCCGTCTCTCGGGTCTGCAGGGAGAGCCGTGCTCGAGAGCCAGCGGCTGCTCGATGCCATGATTGGCCGGCTTGCAGGAGTGCATTCACCTGGGGAAGCCGCTGTGGTCTTCGCTGTGCTTGCCCTGACGCCGGCTTTGTGCGAGGAACTGCTGTTCCGGGGTTATCTGCAGCAGAACTGGTACAAGGCGCTTTCTCCTCAAGGTTCGGTGCTCTTTACAGGATTTGTTTTTGCAGTTTTTCACCTGAGTGCGGCCAATCTGGTTCCTCTTGCGCTTCTTGGATGGTATATTGGCTATATTTTCATGAAAAGCGGCAGCTTTGCCGTCCCGTTTTTCGTGCATCTGCTCAACAATCTTGTGGCGCTTGCGGTGCTTCATGCCGGCGGTTCCGAGGCCGCATTGCCGGAAGACAGGCTGATTTTTTCATTCTGGTGGTGGATTGTCGTTGCCTGCTGCCTGCTGCTTTTTGTTTCGTTCATGCGCCGTTTCAGGAGTGTCTGCCCCTGAAACGATTTCGATATTGTCTGGATACAACCGTTTGTTTATGGGTAAGCTTCTGAGCGCCAATCTGCTGCAGCGGGTTCTTGTAGCTATCGCGGGCATACCGGTTCTGGTCTGGGTGATCCAGCTCGGAGGGCTGCCTTTTTTTCTGCTGGTGCTGCTGCTGGCACTTGCGGCAACCTACGAGTTTTACCGGTTAGCCCTCCACAAGGCTGTTCCGCCACCTCTCTGGCTTGTGCTTTTTCTGAGTGCGCTGATCCAGTTGAACTTTTATGTTTCCGCAGTCGATACCTGGGAGTTGCTGCTTGGCGTTGTGCTGCTGCTCTTCGTGACCGAGCTTTTTCGAAAGGAGGGTTCCCCCCTGCTCAATCTGGGTTCCATCCTGACGGCCATCCTGTATGTGAATCTCTGTTTCGGCGCGCTTCTCATGCTTCGCCGGCATGGCCATAACGGCGAAGGGGCGTCACTGGTGCTGCTGATGTTCATCTGCGTCTGGGCAACCGATATTTCGGCCTATTTCGGCGGCAGCCTTTTCGGCGGCAGGCTGATCAGGCGCAAGCTGTTCGAAAGGCTCAGTCCCCATAAAACGTGGGAGGGGTATCTTTCGGGATTTGCCGGAAGCATTGCTGCCTGTCTGTTTTGTTTCTATCAACTGCCCGGTCTGATGCTTCCGCCGGTTTTGCTGACCGGAATGCTTGTCGGAGCAGTCAGCCCTGCGGGTGATCTTATCGAATCGATGTTCAAGCGGGATGCCGGGGTGAAAGATTCTTCCGCTCTTATTCCCGGTCATGGCGGTGTGCTTGACCGTTTCGATACCATAATGTTTGTCTCTCCGATTGTATACTTTTTATCCTCCCGGCTGTGATCTGGTGCGGGATCAATTTTTTTTATATTACCGCTTCTCTTTTTCCACAAAAAAGCCGGCTTTCCCCTGTTAGGGATATTTAACCGCAAGGTCTTGTGATAATGAAAATCGAAAGTCTTCTTTCTGCAGGCTGTATTGCCCTCGGTCTCGATCTGGAAACCAAAAGCCAGGTCATCGATACAATGCTCTCGATTGTTTCCGGCCATGCAGGCATTACCGATGCCGCCAGACTGCGGGAGGATGTGCTCCGTCGCGAGCAGGAGATGTCAACCGGTATCGGCAAGAACATCGCCCTTCCCCATGCGAAAACCGCAGCTGTTGATCAACCGGTACTTGCTCTTGCCACACTGAAGCACGATCTGAACTTCGATTCGATTGACAACGAGCCGGTCAGGATTATCTTTCTGCTGGCTACGCCGGAAGCCATGCTTGCAGAGCATCTGAAGCTGCTCGGGCGCATTACGAGGCTGGCGGGACGTGCCGATTTCCGTGAGCGGCTCATTGCCTCCAGATCGCCGGCAGAAGTGCTTGGTCTTTTCCGGGAGGAGGAGAAGGATTTTCCCCAGATCTGAGACAGGAGTCGGGGGAGCTCTCCGGTGTGGTTATGGTTCCTGAAGTCCTTGCGATCCCTGTTGTTCACGAGTGGAAATCAGCAGGGAGGAAGCAGGGGGAAGAAAGATTGCATAGTGAATTGCATGAGGTTTAACAGAACAGGCACGTTATAGAATCGTATGCCGCATTATCAGATAGTCAAGGGTGCGAGGGATATTTTCCCCGATGAGATGATTCAGTGGAAGCGTGTCGAGGCGGTTATCGGCGGGCTTGCCTCGATATACGGTTTCAGCGAGATCCGTACACCGGTTTTCGAGTATACCGAACTTTTTCAGCGCAGTATCGGAGCTTCAACCGATATCGTCGGCAAGGAGATGTTTTCCTTTCAGCCGGAGCCGGGAGGGCGTTCGATAACGCTTCGTCCCGAAATGACCGCGGGGGTCATGCGGGCGGCTCTGCAGAAGAATCTTCTGGCCTCCTCGCCGGTGCAGAAACTGTACTACATCAGCGAACTGTTCCGCAAGGAGCGCCCCCAGGCCGGACGGCAGCGCCAGTTTTCCCAGTTCGGAGCTGAATTGCTCGGTGCCGCTTCGCCGGCTGCTGTTGCCGAGGTGATCATATTCATGATGCATGTCTTCGAATCTCTCGGTCTCAGCGGACTCAGGCTCAGGATCAATACGCTCGGCAATAAGACCGATCGCCAGCGATACCGTGAGGCGCTCAGGGCCTATCTCGCCCCGTATTACCGGCAACTTGATGATGCCTCAAAGGAGCGGTTCGAGAAGAATCCCCTGAGAATACTCGATTCGAAAAATCCGGACATGCAGGATATTGTTGCCGGAGCACCGAAATTGCATGACTACCTGGGAGGTGAGGCGCTCGATGATTTTGAGAAGGTGCTTGCCTATCTTTCCGACAGGGGGATCGACTTCCAGATCGACCATCTGCTTGTGCGAGGTCTCGACTACTACAGCTATACGGCATTCGAAGTGACAAGCTCCGCGCTTGGAGCCCAGGACGCGCTTGGCGGGGGAGGGCGGTATGACTCGCTTGCGCTGGAACTCGGCAATGCTTCGGAGATTCCTGCCGCTGGTTTTGCTGTCGGAATGGAGCGGCTCCTGATCGCCATGCAGAAGCAGGGTCTTTTTTCACAGCAGGAGGCTCCGGGTCCGGCTGTCGCTGTCATTGTGCCGCAGCAGGAATATTTCGACCGGGCTTTCGGGATTGTCAATCTGCTCCGCCGCTCAGGCATCAGCACGGTGATTGATCTTGCGGGAAGGAGCATGAAGGCGCAGTTGCGCGAAGCCAACAGGATGCATGCCTCCTGGGCTCTTTTTGTCGGAGGGGAGGAGCTTGCAACCGGGCAGTATCCCCTGAAGAATCTCGTGGCGTCCACCCAGGAGACGCATACGCTTGACGGCGTGGTTGACGTGCTGCGACAGTCCGCTTCAGTAAACCCCCATTGCGGATGAACACGCTTCATACGGTCACCCTGTACGGGAAAAAAGAGTGCTGCCTCTGCGACCAGGCAATGGCGGTTTTGCACAAGGTTCAGGCTGTCGAGCCATTTGTGCTTGAGAAAATCGACATCACCTCCCGTGCGGATCTGCTCGAGCGATACGGTGATCACATTCCAGTTGTTCTGGTTGACGGTGTCGAGGTTTTCCGGTATCGTATCCTGGAGGACCGTCTTGCGGCTCTCCTTGCGGAACCGGTTCGGTAATATTCCTTTGTCCGGTACCGGTGTTTCTGCCTGCGCCTGCAGCACCTTCCGGTACCGGAGATTCTCAAGATGACGAATCCAGGCCATGCTGAAATTCATTCTGCTTCTGCTGCTTCTGTATCTCGCCTTGCGCCTTGTGCTCAAAGCGCTCGGCAACGGGGTGTTTATCCGTTACCGCAAAGGGCCTCAGGGAGCCGATTCCGAGCAGTACGCTTCCCGGCCTCCTGCAGAGGAAGCGGATTATGAAGTGATTGAGACGCAGCTTAAGGATAACGACCGGGTTATTTGACTATTGCCCCCTTTTTTTGTACATTTGCAGGCAGGGATCGAGAAGTCTAAGTTGACCGAAGTTACAAGTGGGGCTTTCCCCACTTTTTTGTTTTCCGAAAAAACGGATATGCCGGTGACGATGGAAGAAAAAATCAGACGTTGCGTGCTTCAGGTGCTGGAGTTGTCCGCAGGTACGAAAGCAGAGGGGGTCTATTTGATCCGGGTACAGGTCAAGGGAGCGGCAAGGCACCGGAAAATCGAGGTGCTGCTCGACAGTGACGCCGGTATCCGGATTGATCAGTGCTCGTTTCTTGGTCGCAGGATAAGGGAGCAGATCGAAAATGACAGTGAGCCGCCCGTACTGTCGGGCGAGGATTTCGATCTTGTTGTTTCATCGCCGGGTCTTGGTGAACCGATTATCATGCCGAGGCAGTATCTCCGGCACACCGGCAGGCTGCTGCGGGTCGTGTTTGCCGGTGAACAGGGGGAAGAGGTTGCCATGACGGGACGTCTTCTGAGGGTGGTGAAGTCAGGCGATGCGCCTGCGGCCCTTGAGCTTGCTCCCGTTCAACCCGGGAAAAAACACGCCGGCGCGGTGAAAGAACCGGTCGTGATTGTCCTTGAGCGGATCATCAGGGCAGTTCCGGAAGTGGAGTGGTGAAAAAGACGGGGGTATCCAGAGAGTTTTTCTTTTATAAAAAGCACAATCAGCAAAGAGATGGCGAGAAAGCAGATAAAAGCGGAAGGTCCGGACCGGAGGGCGCAGATTGCCGGTGCGTTCGGCGAAATCGAGCAGTCGAAGATTTTTCTTGACAAGAAAACCGAGAGTGCGGCTGTAAAGATGGATATAGCGGACCTTCTCAAGGATATCATCCAGAAGCAGCTTCGCAAGGATTACGATCCGGAAGTTGAGGCCAATATCTTCATCAATCCGGAGCGGGGCGATTTCGAGGTTTATCTGCTCAGGAAGATCGTCAGCGAGGTCGATATTCCTGCGATTGAAATCAGTCTGGACGAAGTCAGAAAAATCGATGATTCTCTTGAGCTTGGGGACTCTTACGAAGAAGGGCCTATCCGCCTCGAAGATTTTCTGAGCAGAAAGTCGATACAGATTATCAAGCAGTCGGTGCAGAAAAAGGTGCGCGATCTCGAGCGGATGGTTGTGTACGAGGAGTGTCTTGAAAAGGTCGGCGAGGTTGTTGCCGGAGAGGTATACCAGATCCGTTCGAACGAGGTGATCTTCACCTACAACACCTCAAAGGATCATCGGGTGGAACTGGTGCTGCCGAAATCGGAGATGATGAAAAAGGACAATCCCCGCAGAACACCCCGGATGAAGCTCTATGTCAAGCGTATCGAGCGGGAAAAGGTCAAGGTGCGTCTGGACGACGGGAGCGTGGTCGAGAGGGAAAAGCCCGACGGCGGCATGAAGGTGATTGTTTCAAGGGTTGACGACCGTTTTCTCTACAAGCTGTTTGAACATGAGGTTCCCGAAATCCTCGACGGTCTCATCGTCATCAAAGGAATTGCCCGTGTACCCGGCGAAAGGGCGAAGGTTTCCGTTGAGTCGACCAGCGCCCGCATCGATCCTGTCGGTGCAAGTGTGGGGTATCGCGGCAAGCGCATCCAGAGCATCGTCAAGGAGCTCAACAACGAGAATATCGACGTTATTTACTATACGGACGAACCGCAGATCTACATCGCCAGGGCGCTGCAGCCGGCCAAGATCGATCCGCTCACGGTACATGCCGACATGAAGACCCGCAAGGCGAGAGTCATGCTCAAGCCCGACCAGATCAAGTATGCGATCGGCAAGAACGGGAACAATATTCATCTGGCCGAAAAGCTGACCGGCTACGAGATCGACGTGTATCGTGACGTTATCGACAAATCGATGGAAGATCCCACCGATATCGATATTATCGAGTTCCGCGAGGAGTTCGGCGACGACATGATTTACCAGCTTCTCGATGCCGGCCTCGATACCGCCAAGAAGGTGCTGAAAGCCGGAGTTGACGAGATCGAGCAGGCACTTGTCGGGCCGGTAAAGCCCGAGGAGATCCTTGTTTTCGGCAAGAGCCAGGGCCGCAAGGCACCGCAGAAGCCCAGGGAGCGGAAGGTTACGGATGATGAAAAACGGTACTGGGGAAAGATCGCCGACAATATTTACCGGACGGTGAGGGAGCAGTTTACCGACGCCGATCTCCGTGACCTGTTTGATGAGGGAGTTGAGCAGGAGTCCGATAGTGCGGATAACGACGCATGAACGGAGCATTCCCTCGGAGAAAACAGAAAAGGATAAAGAGTTTATAAAATGCACAGGAGGATGTAATGGCCATTGAGGAGATGGAAAAGAGATACCGTATCAGCGACATAGCAAGGGAGCTTCAGGTCAGTCCGCAGGAAGTCCTGCATTTTGTCAAACAGGAAGGGGCCAAGGTGGCCTCTACATCCTCCATGGTTGATCAGGGCATGCGCGAAATGATTTTCGGTCATTTCAGCGATGAAAAGAAAATGGTTGACGAGACCATGAAAATCCGGCAGGAGAAACAGCGCAGGCTGACCAGGCTTGAAGAGCAGTCCCGGAAAACCTATGAAAAGGAGCGCCAGCTCAAGGAAACGCTCAGCAGCGGTTCCTCCGTTGCTCCCGGGGTTCATGAGGTCCGCAAGGAAGCCGTTGTTTCACCCCTGAAGCCAGCTTCCGCAGCAACGGCGCGGGAAGAAGAGGCGCAGGAGATGCCGGCGGCAGGTGGTGCTCCGTCCGGTGAGCCGGTGCAGGCAGGGATGACTCATCCGTCGGAACCGCCGGAAGTCCCGATTGGCGGAGAGCATGCGGTTCCGTCTGTGGAGCAGGACCTTCCCCTGAAGGAGGAGCTTCCGGTAAACGAACAGCTGGTCTCATTTGAAACTCCGAAGAACATCGGGGGTCTGACGGTTATCGGCACCCTTGACATGCAGTCCGGTTTTGACCGCGGCGAGGGCGACAGAAAAAAGAAGACCCGCAAGAAGAACTTCAGGGAACAGGCCGACGCGCTCAAGGATGAGTTCGAAATGTCCGTTCACGATGAGGGTTCTGCCGAGGAGAAGCTTGCGGCCAAAAAGAAACTGATCAAACCGGCCGGCGAAGCCGGAACGACGACGGCAGCCGATGATGCAGCCAAAAAGAAAAAGGGCAAGAAAAAGAAAAAGCCCGAAGTCGATGAAAAGGTGATTTCGGCGAACATCCGTACAACCATCAGCGGCATGGACGACAGCGGAGGATCCGCTTCGCGCCAGAAATTCCGCAAGATGCGCAAGATCGAGCGCGAGAAGGAACTGGAGGCCGCCGAAGCGTTCCGTGAATCGCAACAGGCCATTGTCAGGGTTACCGAATTCGCATCTCCTCACGAGCTCGCCGATCTGATGGGTGTTACCGCCAAGGATATCATTCAGAAGTGCTTTACGCTCGGCAAGTTTGTCACCATCAATCAGCGTCTCGACAAGGAATCCATCGAACTGATTGCGCTCGAGTTCGGTTTTGAAGCCGAATTCATCTCCGAGGTCGAGGCCACCGCAGTTTTCGAGGAGGCCGACGAGCCGGAAGACCTGGAGATCCGGCCGCCGGTCGTGACCATCATGGGTCATGTCGATCACGGCAAGACTTCGCTGCTCGACTATATCCGCAACAGCAACGTCGTTGCCGGCGAATCAGGAGGCATAACCCAGCATATCGGCGCCTATGAAGTCACCGTTGAGGGAAAAAGAAAAATCACCTTCCTCGACACACCCGGCCATGAAGCGTTTACCGCCATGAGAGCCCGAGGCGCACAGGTAACCGATATCGTCATTCTTGTCGTGGCTGCTGACGACAGCGTCATGCCCCAGACCATCGAGGCGATCAACCATGCCAAGGCGGCCGGTGTGCCGATTGTCGTGGCGATCAACAAGGTGGACAAACCTGAAGCCAATCCGGAAAAGATCAAGACCCAGCTTTCCGAAGCCGGTGTTCTGGTCGAAGAGTGGGGTGGTGAACACCAGTGCCAGGAGATTTCCGCCAAAAAAGGTATCGGTATCTCCGAGCTCATGGAAAAGGTTCTGACCGAGGCTGAAATCAGGGAGCTGAAAGGCAATTTCTCCCGGGAGGTGCACGCCAGGGGCATCATTGTGGAATCCGAGCTCGACAAGGGAAAGGGCGTTATTTCGACGGTGCTTGTACAGCGCGGTTTCCTGAAGGTCGGTGATCCATTCGTTGCCGGCAATACGATGGGCAAGGTACGGGCCCTTATGGACGAACGGGGGAAGCGCATTGCCGCGGCCGGTCCGTCGCAGCCTGTCAGGGTGCTGGGTTTCGAGGACCTTCCCCAGTCCGGTGACGCGCTGACAGTCATGCCTTCCGACAGGGATGCGCGTGAGCTTGCCCAGAAGCGCCAGGTGATCCGTCGCGAGCATGAGTTCCGCAGAAGCACCAGGGTGAAACTCGACAGTATCGCGCGCCAGATCAAGGAGGGGCTCATGAAAGAGCTGAGCGTGATCATCAAGGCCGATACCGACGGTTCGATACAGGCGCTGGCCGACGGTCTCATGAAGATTCACAACGAGGAGGTGAAGGTGCAGATCATTCACCAGGGTGTTGGCCAGATTACCGAAACCGATGTTCTGCTTGCGGCTGCATCCGACGCCATCATCATCGGCTTCCGGGTCCGTCCGAACGTCAACGCCAAGAAGCTTGCCGAAAAGGAGGACCTCGATATCCGGTTCTACAGCGTAATCTATCACGTGCTCGAGGATGTCGAGAAAGCACTTGAAGGCATGCTCTCGCCTGAGCTGCATGAGGAGAGCCTCGGTTCACTCGAGGTGCGGCAGGTCTTCCGTGTGCCGAAGGTCGGCAATGTTGGAGGGTGTTACGCGCTGGAGGGCAGGATATTCCGCGATTCGAAAGTTCGTCTCCTGCGCGAAGGTGTCCAGATATACGACGGCCAGCTCGACGCTCTCAAACGGTTCAAGGATGATGTCAAGGAGGTCGATGCCGGCTACGAATGCGGCATTTCCCTGAAGAATTACGATGATATCAAGGTGGGTGACATCGTCGAAGCGTACCGGATTGTCGAGAAAAAACGCAAACTCTGAACAACGCAATACGGGTTATGTCGATACGTACGGAAAAGGTGGCTTCGCTGCTTCAGCATGAACTTGGTTCGATCCTCGAAAAAGAGCTGCCCCGGAAAGGCGCGCTGGTGACGATTGTCGCGGTCAAGGTTACGGCCGATCTCGGTATCGCCCGGTTCTATGTCTCCATCATCGGGACGGAAAAACAGCAGGCCGAGGTGATGGCGTGGCTGCACGAGGAGACGAAGTTCCTGAGGAAACTGCTTTCGGCCAATATCCGCAACCATTTCCGGAGAATACCCGAGATCGAGTTTTATGAGGACCGGCTCTATGAAAAGGCCAACCGCATCGAGCAGTTGCTCAGAGAGGTAAGAAAATCGCCGGAACAGTACGATTGATCGACTGGGCCGGAAAGGGGTAAATGGATGCTGGAACAGGATAGCGGGCAGACCGGCCGCAACGAGGGCGCGTTTCTTCTTGTTGACAAGCCGATGGACTGGACCTCGTTCGATGTTGTCGCCAAGATCAGGAATACATACCGGAAAAACGGGATGAAGTGCAAGGTCGGGCATTGCGGCACCCTCGATCCGAAAGCCACCGGTCTTTTGATTCTCGCAACCGGGCGCATGACCCGGGAAATAGCAGCTCTGGAAGTATTGGACAAGGTGTATGAAGGCACCATACGGCTGGGCGCTTTGACGGAAAGTCATGATACGGAAACTCCCGAGTACGCTCACTGCGAAACCAGTCATCTGACACCGATGCAGATAGAGCAGGCCGCTGCATCAATGGTCGGCCCCTGTCTGCAGCAGCCGCCCATGCATTCCGCCGTCCGGCACAACGGCAAGCGACTTTATGAGCTCGCCCGGAAAGGCCAGGTGGTCAGGGAACGGAAAGCAAGGGAAATCATGATTCACCGGTTTGCAATCACAGCCATCGATCTGCCCACGGTATCCTTTGTGCTTGAAGTCTCAAAGGGAGCCTATGTCAGGGTTGTCGCACATGAGTTCGGTCAGGTTCTCGGTGTCGGCGGTTACCTTTCTTCACTCAGAAGGACGGCGATCGGAGCCTATGACATCAGCGCATCGCGAAGCGTGCCGGAAACGGTTGATGCCATTCTCTCCGGATTCTCCCCGCCGGCCGGACAAAGGAGTTAAAAGCAGGATGCAGGTTGTTTTCTATCAGAACCGAAAGCTTGCTGTTCATGGAGATGGCGTTGCTGCCGTACCGCAGCCGCAGGATTCGGCAGTAACCATCGGTTCATTCGACGGCGTGCACAGGGGGCACCGGAAAATCATTTCAAGCATGCTTGAAACAGCGCGGCAGCGTTCGTTCAGAAGTGTTGTGGTTACCTTCGATCCGCATCCGAGACTGGTGCTCGGCAGTGAAACCGGGGAACGGCTCGATGTGCTGACAACGCTCGAAGAGAAAATAGAACAGATTGCCGAATTGGGTGTTGATCTGCTTGTTGTCGTGCGTTTTACATCCGAACTTGCCGAGTGGAGTTCCGAGAACTTCATCGAGGAGCTTCTGGTCAGGACGCTGTCGGCAAAGAGTGTCACGGTGGGTTACGATCACGGTTTCGGCCGGAACCGGCGCGGGAGCGGAAAAACGCTTGCCGGGCTTGGCGCTCTCTTCGGCTTTTCCGTCCAGGTGGTTGAAGAACTGCGCATCGAAGGCGAGCATGTTTCAAGTACCAGGATCAGGGCCTTGCTGAAAAGCGGCATGATCGCCGAAGCCAACCGCTTTCTCGGCGAGCCTTACGTTCTCAGCGGGACGGTTGTGGAAGGCAGAAAGCTCGGACGTGCGCTTGGATTTCCAACCGTGAACCTGAAGCTTTCCGACCCGCAGAAACTGATTCCGCACGATGGCGTGTATATTGCTGCAACAAGTATTGACGGGGTGCATTATCGGGTCATGATGAATATCGGCAACCGCCCGACGGTTTCCTCAGAAGAGGGCAGGTGCGTCGAGGCCCATATTCTGTGTTATTCCGGCATGCTTTACGGCAGGGCTCTCCGCTTCAGCGTGCTTGCCTTCATCCGGCGGGAAAAAAAATTCGATTCCATCGATGCCTTGCAGGCGCAGCTTGAAAAAGATAAAAAAACGGTGGAGTTGTTTTTTGAATAATATTATATTAAAGGTCATCCGATTTAACATACTAAACGCATTACCATGAGTCTGACAAAAGAGAACAAGAGTGAGATCGTTACCAGGTTTGGTGGACGCGAACAGAATACCGGCAAAGCCGAGGTTCAGGTTGCCCTGTTCAGCCGCAGGATCACCGATCTGACCGGCCATCTGCAGCAGCATCCGAAAGACAAGCATTCCCGCCGCGGCCTTCTTATGCTGGTCGGCAAGCGCAAGAAAGTGCTGAATTATCTCAAGAACGTCGATATCGACCGTTACCGGAAAGTGATTTCCGAACTCGACCTTCGCAAGTAAGCTGTACTTTCGCCTGATTTCTGCAGGGGTGTTTCCTGCAGCTTTTCATTTCAATAACGAACGCAGCAAGGGAGATGCCATGTTGGAAAGCATGACCGGTTACGGCAGTGCGGAGAAAGTGGAGAACGGGCTCAGGATACTTGCCGAGCTTCGGTCGGTCAATAACCGGTTTGCGGAAATCAGTGTCAAGCTTCCCCGTCAGTTGTCGAATTATGAACTCGATATCAGGGATCTGGTGCGTTCCCGGTTTCAGCGAGGCAAAATATCGGTCTTTGTCCAGGTGCAGGCCGAGCGCGATCGCCACATTCCTGTCGTTGTCAATCCTGATCGGGTGAAAGCCTACAGGGACCTGCTTGAAACCGTCAGGCATGAGGCGGGCATCGAGACACCGGTTTCCCTTGAGCACCTGCTGAAATTTTCTGAAATATTCGATACCGAGAGCCGTACGGAAGAGAACAGCGAGTTGTTGTGGTCTCTTGTGCGATCCGTGCTTCCCGATGCCGTCGAAGCGCTCAAAACCATGCGCCGCAGGGAAGGTGAAGAGCTTTCCCGGGATTTCGCTGCCCGGATAGCTGTTATTGAAGCTACCCTTGCCGATATCTCCCGCCTGGCCCAGGAAAATCTTGAACAGACGAGGATGCGGCTGGCCGCGAAGGTGGAGAGCGTTGCCGGACGTGATATTGCCTACAGCCGCGAGCGTCTTGAGATGGAGCTTGTGCTTGCAGCCGACAAGCTTGATATCACCGAAGAGCTGACGCGTTTTGCCTGTCACAACAAGTTTTTTCTTGAAGAACTGCACAACCATGAAAGCGGTACCGGCAGAAAGCTGAATTTCCTCCTTCAGGAGCAGCTTCGAGAGGCCAACACCATTGCTTCGAAATCCCAGAATGCGGATATTTCCCAGCTGATTGTTCATATAAAGGAGGAGCTTGAAAAGATTCGCGAGCAGCTCCAGAATATCGAGTGAAATTGCATGATGCAGCAGAATGCTCCAAGGGGAAAACTGATTGTTTTTTCTGCACCGTCGGGTACCGGCAAGTCGACCATCGCCGCCAGAGTGCTTGAACGGGTCGGATCGCTTGCCTTTTCCGTTTCGGCAACCACGCGGCCGAAACGTCCGGGTGAAGAGCACGGGGTTCACTACTTTTTCCTTGACCGGGAGGACTTCGAAGAGAGGATAAAACAGGGCGGGTTTATCGAATATGAATATTTTTTCGGTAATTACTACGGTACGCTGCTTGACAGGACCCGTGAAGCCATCGATACAGGCCGTCACCTTTTGCTTGATCTGGATGTCAAAGGCGCACTGAACCTGAAACAGCTTTTTCCTTCAGATTCGCTCCTGATTTTTATCAAGCCCCCCGACATGGCGACGCTCAGGGAGAGGCTCATCAAGCGGGGCGGCGAACAGCAGGCGGATCTTCAGGAACGGCTCGACCGGGCAGAGCTTGAGCTTGCCTGTGCCGGAAAGTTCGATGCGGTAGTGATAAACGACAGTTTGGACCGGTCGGTCGAGGAGGTTACCGGACTCATCACGAAATTCCTTTCAACTCTGTAAATTCAAAAAGATATGTCGGTTAAACCTGTTGATCTGAATATGCTCAGAAGCGCACATGCCAATTTGTATGAAACGGTGGTTGCTATTTCCAAACGCGCAAGACAGATACATGAAGAGGAGCGCTCGGAGCTCGAGGAGAAACTGCTGCCCTACAAGGAAATGATCCGGAACCCGGCAAGTGAATCCGAATCCGACAGGATATTTCCCGAACAGATTGCTATCAGCCTTGAGTTTGAAGCACGTGAAAAAGCTTCACACAAGGCGGTTGGCGAGTTCCTTGGCGGAAAATACGACTACACTCTTGAAAAAGCTGTCGAAACAAAACCGGTTCAGGCTGAAGATGAAGATGAAACTGACGGGGATTAACCAGATTACCCTGCGTGTCAATGACCTCAGGCTTGCCGAGGAATTTTACGCAGGTATTCTCGGGTTGAAAATCGATCACCGTGTAGGCGCCAATATCACCTACCTGCGGCTCAATTCCGATATGCTCGTGCTGGTCAAGGCGGAAACGCCGGGAACTCCGGAAGCGCGGGATATCAGGGTCGACCATTTCGGTTTCCGGCTTGCTTCCGACAGCGAAGTGGACGAAGCGGCGGTTTATCTCGATGATCGGGGAGTGCACCTGGTAACGCGTCCTGCGCACCGGCGTGAAGGCAGGGCTTTTTTTGTGATGGATCCCGACGGCAATCTCATCGAGTTTTATTCCATGCGTTCGACGGGAATCCGGAAAGAGGCCGGTGTGCTTGACGAATCATCGCCCTCCATGCTTGCAGCCGACAGCCGTCAGAAAATTGCCGATGTTTCGGAAACAGCAAAAAAGCCGCGCCGGTCACGAAAGTGAAGACGGCGAAGCGGTGTTGTACTCCGGCCGGCGGAGCAGCTCCTCTGCTTCCTGCAGTTGTTCCGGAGTGTTGATTCCCCGTATTTCATCAGCAACACCGACCGTCCACCCGCATACCGTTTCCCCCTTGCGGAAACAGATGCCGATAACATCGGTCAGATAGTATTCGCCCTGCACGTTGTCCGAGCGGATCTCCCCGAGCGCCTGAAAGAGCACTTCAGCATCAAAGACGTACACTCCCGAATTGATTTCATTGACCAGGAGTTCCTGTTCCGAGGCATCACGGTGTTCAACTATTTTCAGAATATTGCCGCTCACCGGCGCTCTGATGATTCTGCCGTACCCCGAAGGATCGTCAAGCACTGCGGTAAGAACCGTTGCCGCAGCTTTCCGGTTACGATGAAAGGCGATCAGATGTTCGAGTGTGGCCGTCCTGACCAGCGGGGCATCGCCTGAAAGAATCAGTACTTCTCCGGTAAAGGACTTCAGGGATTCTTCAGCCTGCATGACGGCGTGACCGGTGCCGAGCTGCGGCTCCTGCAGAACCGTGATGACCTGGTAGGCTCGGGTTGCCGCTCTCACCTTCTCTGCATGGTGGCCGACGATAACAACGGTTTTATCGGGATGGAGACGTCCTGCGGTTTCGAGCACGTATTCGATCACCGGTTTGCCGTTCGCGCAATGCAGCACTTTCGGCAGGTCGGATTTCATGCGGGTGCCCTTTCCCGCAGCCATGATCAGTATCGAAAGAGGCATGGGTCAGTTACTGGATAGTGGTTGCAAGGGGGTCATCGGCTACGACAGCTGCTCGTCTTCCTCACCGATCCGGTGCCGGCGTTTGGGATTGTTTTCACGATCGACAATCAGCACCATCGGTTTGTGCAGGGGAGCTTTCTTTGCATCGATGAGGGCGAAGGTCATGATGATGATTTCGTCTCCCGGCAGTGCGCAACGTGCAGCGGCGCCGTTGAGCTGTATTTCCCGTGAACCGGGAGCCCCCTTGATGATATAGGTTTCAAAACGTTCCCCGTTATTGTTGTTGACAACAAGCACTTTTTCATTGGGAATCATTTCCGCCATTTCAAGCAGTTCACTGTCGATCGTGATGCTCCCCTCATATTCAAGGTCACCGCTGGTTACGATTGCGTTGTGAATTTTTGATTTCAGCAGATGTAGTTTCATGAAGACGTTGTACGGTTTGTTTATCTGATTAAAGCTTCCCCGCTTCCCCGGAAGATCCTGTACCGTTTCAGGGACTGATCACTCTCAAATCCATAGCCCTCGATGAGGCCCTCGCGACCGGAAATCGTGACATGGCGGTTTGATCGTATCATCCGGTCAGCAGCGGTTCGTTTGAGATATCCGGTTCTTATGACGGTGCCGTTGCCTGTCGAGGCCACCACATTGCCGGATGCCTCGATATCCTGATTTCCATGAATGATTGCCTTGGCGGCCTTGATGACCGTTGGGGGATTCTTGTCCCGATTGTAGACGGTAACGGTGACACCCCGGTCGAGATGGAAGGTGTTTTTCCCCTTTTGCCGGTATTCGGTCGCATGCCCGGCCCGGACGGTACCTTTTCTGAAGCCGGCATCGTACACGGAAAGCGTAATGTTCCAGCTTTCCTGGACAGGATAGCTTTCCGTATCGAATGTTGTTTCAAGAAAACGGCGCTCCTTTCCGGGAGCGCCGCAACCGCCTGAAGACAGCAGAACCGTCAATAGCAGAAGAAAGGCAGACAGTTTCAATGTCGGTTTGTAACGGTATTATTTGATGTTCAACTGGTTCATCACCTTGACGGTAAGGTCATGATCCGGGGTGCCGTAGATCATGGCCGACTTGTCAAGCACCAGGGTGAATCCCTCCTTCTGGGCAACAGACTGGACGGATGCAAGCGCTTTCTGGCGGATCGGGGCAACCAGTTCCTGTTCCTTTTTATCGACAACACCGCCACGGCCGAATTTATCCTGCTGGTACTTCTGAACGGCCTGGCCTTTGATGTTCAGTTCCTTTTCCTTCTGTTCCCTTGCAGCTTTCGTCATGCCGGCAGCTTGCTGCTTGTATGCAGCCACGGCCTTTTCGAAGTCCTGCTTGAGCCGGTCGAACTCTTTCTGAAGCGGAGTGACCGTTGCCTGAAGGGTCGCTTCGGCTCTTTTCGTTTCCGGCATCTGCTGCATGATTTTACCGAAATCAACAACACCTGTTTTTTCAGCTCCTTGAGCAGCATCCGCTGCCGGAAGCACAAGGATGACGCCGAGGATCATTGCGGTAATAACCCTGCGAGTCATGTTCATCATACGTCCTGCACAATGCATCATTTTCATCATGTATCGTCTTTTTGTTTTGTTTTCTACCTGTTACGAAAGCGGTATAATGAAATTTATACCTATCAAAGGTAAGAATTCCCTGATAAAAACCATAACTGGCAGGTATCTGTCGTGCAGAACCGCGTAACCGGGGTTTTATGAACAATACCCGTATCCGTTTCACCACATTGCCCGGAACACTTCGTCACGAAATCTGTAACAGCGGGAAAAAGAGTTGCAAGGCAGACTGCCGGGAAGGAAGGGTGCAAAGGGATCGGGATCGAGTGTGAGCATCAACTGATGCTTGACCGGTGCATCTGCACGGTCGTCATCAGTCCGCACAGCACGATTTACGCTCCCGGCGCTGGCCGGTGAGTGGGTGTACACTGCCCGCCGTGAGCTTTTTCAGCGGTTTTTCTGAAAGAACTGGCCCGGGAGCTGGATGACGGCTTTTTTCAGTTCCAGCTCGAACAGCAGAACCAGGAGTACCGAGATATCGATCCCGGTTTTTTCCGCGAGGCGGTCCAGATGCAGCGGCTCTTCTTCCATCTCCGCAAGGAGTCTCTTTTCTTCATCTGAGAGAGGTGCTTGCGGGAAAAACGCTTTTTCCGGCCGGTTCGGTATATGGTTCCCGTGCGGAAGCCGCAATTCTTCAATAATATCATCGGTGCCGGTGACGGCCTTGGCCTGTCCTGACTGGATGAGCCTGTTGGTGCCTCTGGAGCTTGCGGAGTAGATGTTTCCCGGAACGGCAAAAACCTCACGGTTCTGTTCAAGGGCGAACGAGGCGGTAATGAGCGAGCCGCCCTGAAGGTCGGATTCGACAATGAGCGTGCCCAGTGTCATGCCTGAAATAATGCGGTTTCTCTTCGGAAATTTTCCGGGAAGGGGTTCCGTGCCGAACCACTCCTCGGAAACGATGGCGCCCTGTTCAATGATTTTCGGCCACAGCTTGCCGCGAGGATCGGTGTAGATATTGTCGATGCCGGAGGCAAGCACGGCGATGGTTCTGCCTCCGGCCCTGAGTGCCGCTTCATGAGCGGCCTGGTCTATGCCGTAAGCCAGACCGCTGACGATCTCGAATCCACGCAGAGCCAGTGCTTCTGAAAACCCGGAAGCGGCTTTTTTCCCGTACAGGGTGGCTTTCCGGGTTCCGACAACAGCAAGGGAAGGTGGTTCCGGACGGGAAAAGGTTCCCCGCACGAAGAGGCAGGGCGGCGGGTCGTAGATTTGCCTGAGCAGATCGGGATAGAGCGGATCAAAGATCGTCACCAGCCGTGCGCCGACTTGTTCCGCCTGCTCCATCTGCTCGTGGGCGGCCTGTTCGGCGGTTCGTCGTTTTGTCCGGTCGCCGAGAAAACCGGCAATCTCTTCGGCCAGGCGGGTACCGATGCCCGGCACACGCAGGAAATCGTCACTTGCCGCATCGAGCAAACCGGGTGTGCAGCCGAGGTAGCTCGTGATGGCGTTGATCCTTGCCGGTCCGAGTCCCGGAACACGGGAGAGCATGAGCAGGATAACGCCGGCGTCACGGCCGGACGGCGGGATGTTCATTCCTAGATTCTCAGAAGTCCCTTTTCATCAGCATTGCGGCGAATCCTTTCAGGTATTCGCGCCCTTCGGCGAACGGGAGCGGTGCTACTGCCGCGAGCGCTTCCTCGGTTTCACGATTGATCAGGGCTCTGGTTTCGTCGATCACCCCGCACCGGAGATAAATTTCCTTCACCTCTCCGACCCGTTCGGCGCCGATGCCATTGTTTTCGATAACGGACAGAAGCAGTTCCTTGTCTCTCCCCGAAGCAAGTTCGATGGAGCGAAGCAGGAGGTAGGTTTTTTTGCCGTTGATCACATCACCGCCGGGAATTTTTCCTGACTTGCCGTTATCGGCCATGATATCGAGAAAGTCGTCCTGGATCTGGAACGCCCTGCCGATTTTTTCACCGAAGGTCACCAGGGCTTCAAGCTGTTCCTGCGATGCGTTACCGGCAACGCCACCGGCCTCGAGTGCGGCGGAGATCAGCCTTCCGGTTTTTTTTGCAATCATGTCGAGATAATCGGCAATGGTGGCGTTCTTTTTTTTCTCGAGTTCCATGTCGAGTGCCTGTCCTTCGCAGATGGTGATGTTGGCGTGATTGAGGATGTGTATCAGCTCCCGGTGGCGCTGGGTTTTCGACTGAAGGGCCAGCTCGTAGGCATAGGCAATCATCATGTCACCTGAAAGGATTGCCGCGTTGGTGTTCCACTGCTTGTGTACGGTCGGTCTGCCGTGTCGCAGGTCAGCTTCATCCATGATGTCGTCATGCATGAGGGTGAAGTTGTGCAGGATTTCCACGGCAAGCGCGGCATGCAGGGCATTTTCCGCCGAGCCTGAAACGGCTTCGGCCGCAAGCAGGGTAAGGAAGGGTCGTATCCTCTTGCCTTTCCCCTCAAGGATGTATCTGGCCGGAGCATAGAGCGTTACCGGACTTTCAGTGCTGAAGCAACCGGCAAGGGCCTCGTTGATGCGCTGGTGGTAGCGGCGGTATTTCTCTTCGACAAGTGGCTGGGCGAGGGTGATAGTCATTACAAAATCGGTCGATGTTTAGAGGTAAGATGCTGTTTCTGAAGCTGTTCCGGAGAAGCCGATCCGGTCAGGAACATGACGGCCCTCAGGTCGTTGAGCCAGGTTTCTATTGTTTCCTCGAGTTTTCCTTCGTGCACCGAAACGAGAAGTCTTCCCGCTGATGCGGCAATGCCAGCTCCGAGCGCCAGTGACTTGGCAATGTCCATCCCGCTGGAGATGCCGCCGGATGCGATAATGTCGAACGGTGCACATCCGGGCAGTTTTTTCAGTTCTGCCACCTCGATGATGCAGCGGGCAGTGGGGATTCCCCAGTTCAGGAGTTCCGTCAGGGCTTCAGGGCTGAAACGATTTTCCTCTCCGGCCTGCTGCAGGTACCGCAGTTCCTCGACTTTCTGCCAGCTGATGCCGCCGGCTCCAGCCACGTCGATCACCCTTACTCCGGTATCGAGCAGCTTTTGCGCGCACTCCCCGGATATGCCGCAGCCGACCTCTTTGGCGATGACCGGCACCGGTACGGTTGCACAAAGCCGTTCGAGCTGGTCGAGCACATGCCGGAAATCCGTATTGCCTTCCGGCTGGAAAAGTTCCTGTGCGGCGTTCAGGTGTACAATCAGCGCGTCGGCTTCCACCAGTTCCACCAGGGTATGCATATCGGATTCGGCAAGTCCCCCGGCAACTTCCGGGGCGCCGATATTGGCAAATACCGGAACGGACGGGGCGTATTTTCTGACAACCGAAAACGTCTCCCTCTTGGAACTGTTTTCAAGAGCCTGGCGCATGCTGCCGATGCCGAGAGGAATGCCGAAATGCTCCGCAGCTTCCGCAAACCGGCGGTTAAGCCTCAGTGCTTCGTCATACCCCCCGGTCATGGAGGAGATCATCAGAGGAGCGCCTATTTTTCTTCCGAGAAAGGTTGTCGAGAGTTCGACATCCGAAAACCGGATTTCCGGAAGGGCGTTGTGCCGGAAATCAAACTGCTCGAATCCGGAGGTTTTCCTGTCGAAGCGGACATCTGCATGCAGGCACAGCTCGACATGGCTATGCTTCCGTTCAATTGTTATATTGGAATGTGCGTCATTCATGCCGGCCTGTATCGGTTGCCGTTCGGGATTTGGTATGCGTGTCCCTGAAAAACACAACTTAATAAAAATATCCCAACTTTTCAGCCATTCAACAGCTGCCGGTCATGCTGAAAACACTGTTCGATATCGCCCTGCGGCATCTTTCCGGTCGCCGCCGACAGACGTTTGCCACCATAGCCGGTGTTGCCGTCAGTACCATGGTGCTCATCACCACCATTTCGCTTACCAGGGGCCTTCTCGACTCGTTTGTTGATATCATTGTCAATGTTGCGCCTCATATTACGATCAGGGGAGAAAAAATCGATCCCGTTCCGGTTGACATCCTTGGCAGGGCGGGCGGCCGGAGTGTTGCCATCGTTGAAGACAACATCAAAAAGCAGGAGCGCGAAGAGGTTCGGAATTACCGGCAGATCCAGGATATTTTCAGCTCGGCGCTCTACCGTCGCGAGGTTGTCGCGGTTTCTCCGTATGTCGAATCACAGGTCATGGTGATCAAGGGGAACCGCAACGAGCCGCTGGTGCTGAAAGGGGTGGATATCGAAAAGGAAAACGAGATCAGCGGTATCAGCGGCAAGATACAGAGCGGCAATCTCGACGCTTACCGGAAAACCGCCAATGCACTGCTTGTCGGCAGGACGGTGGCCCGCGACATGAAGCTCAGGGTTAACGACGAGGTTGTTATCATTCCCGCTTCGGGAAAAAGCCGGCAGTGCAAGGTGTCGGGTATTTTTTTTACCGGCGTCAATGCGGTTGACAACAGCGTTGTCGGTTCCCTGAAACTTGGCCAGATTATCGAGGGTTTGCCGACGAACAAGGTGACCGGCATTGCTCTCAAGGTGAGGGATCCGCTCGACAACAGCCGGCTTTCGAGCGAACTGGAGGCGGTGACCGGTTACCGTGCCGTTACCTGGCAGGAGCAGAACGCAAGCGTCCTTTCGCTCTTTGCCCGTATAGGCTACATCGTTTTCTCCCTTGTGGCTTTTGTGGCGGTAGTGTCGGGCTTCGGGGTCGCCAACATTCTTGTGACCACCGTGTTCGAGAAAAGCCGTGATATCGCCATCATGAAATCCTTCGGATTTTCGGCCCTTGAACTGGTCGGCATGTTCATTCTCGAAGGGTTCATGGTGGGTCTGGCCGGTGCTCTTGCCGGAGGGGTACTTGCCGTCGGCTCCATCAATCTGTTTGCCAGCATACCGTTCGAAAACTCGCAGGGCCCACTGACCAAAACCGGATTCAGCATGTCGCAGAACCCGCTTTATTTTGTCTATGTTATCGGGGTTACCGTGCTCATCAGCACGCTGGCGGCGATTCTGCCTTCCGCCAGGGCCGCTAAGCTGGAGCCGGTCAAGGTGCTCCGCGACAGCAGTCTGTAGCGAACAGCTGCAGGAAAGGGACGTCACTGCCCACCCTCCATCTTGTCTTGCTCCTGATGCTTCGCGATGGATATTCAGTCCTTCACGGCTCCTGTTTTCCTTCGGGATGCTGCAGCAGGTAAAGCTTGTAGTAGAGGCCTTTGCGGGCAAGCAGTTCCTGATGGCTGCCGGTTTCCCTGATCTGCCCTTTATGCAGGACGATGATCCGGTCGGCTTTCTGGACGGTCGAGAGCCTGTGGGCGATCATGATCGACGTTCTTCCCTGCATGAGCCAGGCGGTTGCCGACTCGATCAGCTGCTCGGTTTCCGTGTCGACGGAGCTGGTGGCTTCGTCGAGAACGAGAATCTGCGGATTGTAGAGCAGCGCCCGGACAAACGCGACAAGCTGTTTCTGGCCGGCTGACAGCCCGCTGCCGTTTTCCCGCACCCTGTAGTTGTACCCGCCCGGAAGCCGGCTGATGAAGCGGTCGGCTCCAACGATACGGGATGCTTCGACAATCTGTTCATCGCTCACGCCGGGGTTGCCGAAAGCGAGATTTTCCCTGAGTGTTCCGGAAAACAGAATGACATCCTGCATGACCACCCCGACAAGCCGGCGCAACGACTGTCCGCTGATCGAATTCAGTTCGGTTCCGTCGATTTGGATCGTCCCCCTGCTGTATGGGTACAGGCCGGAAAGGATATTGACGATGGTTGTCTTGCCGCTGCCGGTCGCCCCGACAATGGCTATTTTTTCACCGTGCAGGATGTCGAGCGAGATATCCTGCAGCACCCAGTTTGCGTCTTCATAGGCGAACCAGACCTTCCTGAACGCAATGGAGCGGCTGAATGGTGCCGGGGCATCTCCGCTTTGCGCATCGCTGTTTTTCTCCGGGGGTTCCTCGAGCAGCCGGAAAATGCGGTCGGAACTGGTGACGGCGGTCTGCATGATGTTGAACTTGTCGGAAAGGTGCTGAAGCGGGCGGAAAAAAAGCCAGATGTACTGTACGAATGAGACAACCACGCCGATGGTGAGATCGGCATTCAGGAGCCGCACCCCGCTGTACCAGATCACCAGGCCGGCCGCGACCGAACTGAGCAGTTCGATGACCGGGTAGTAAAGCGAAAAGTAGAATACCGTCCGGATATTGGCATCGCGGTGATCGGCATTGATGGCTGCATAGCCGGCGTATGCGGATTTCTCGCAACCGAAAAGCTGAACGACGTTCATGCCGGCGATATGCTCCTGAAAAAAGGAGTTCAGCCTCGCCAGATGGGTTCGTACATCCATGAACGCAGAACGGACACGGTTTTTGAACGCGATCGTCGCGTAGAGCATCAGCGGCAGGATGCCGAGCACCAGCAGCGTGAGCTGCCAGTCAAGCCAGAACATGAGCACCAGAATGAAAAGTACCTGCGAGATATCGCCGAGAATGGAGATGACGCCGCTTGAAAGCATTTCATTCAGCGACTCGACGTCATTGGTTGTTCTTGTAATGAGCCTTCCTATCGGATTCCGGTCATAGAATCTCGCGGGAAGCTTCTGCAGGTGTCTGAAAATGTCCATCCGTATCGCGCAAACCGCCTTCTGGCCGATAATCTGCGTGATCCATGTCGCACCATACTGTTTCAGTCCGTCGAGCAGAATCACGGCCACAAGCAGGAGGCTTGTCATGCCGAGGCCTTGCAGGTCGTGTTTTGCAATGTTGTCGTCGATGGCGATTTTCGTGAGAAATGGTCTGAGCGGACCGAAAACCGAGCCGGCAAGCGTGATGAGGATGGCGGCCGCTATGAGTGCCTTGTAGGGTCTGATATATGCGAGAAGCCTGGAGACGATATAGAGATCGACTGATCCTTTCCGTCTTTTTTTCAGCGTTTCGTCCTGTTGCGGTCTGAAGCTTTTCGCCGCTTGCGTTGCACTACTCATGTGGGGCTCTTGCCGGATAGGAATTCAGGGTGCTCAACGGCTCCAGGATGCTGAAACATGCTTTTCGATATGCAGCATCATTTCCGCCGCCAGCCTTTCGGCATCCTGCCGTGTCGGTGCTTCGGTGTAGATGCGTACGATGGGTTCGGTATTCGAAGCCCGGAGATGCGCCCAGCACCCGTCGAAATCGAGCTTCAGTCCATCGAGCCGGCTGACGGATGCGTCGGGGTACTCCGCAGCGACAGACCGGAACATGGCGTCGAGTTTCCCGGCATCGAGGGAGCCGAGCCGTATTTTTTCCTTTGCCATGACATAGTCCGGAAACTGCCGTCTGAATTGCGAAAGCTTTCCCTTTTCGTTCACCGAGCGCCAGTTGGTGAATGCCTGCACAAACAGTGCGATACCGGCAAGGGCATCCCGCCCGTAATGCAGTTCAGGAAGGATGATGCCTCCGTTGCCCTCGCCGCCGATGGTTGCGCCGACCTCCTTCATCATGGCCGTAACATTGGCTTCTCCAACCTTTGCGCTGTAGCAGGGCACGCCGTGCAGCCGGGCGATGTCGGCAAGCGCCCGGCTGCTTGAAAGGTTGTTGACGACCGGCCCCTTGTTGATGCCGAGGTAGAAGTCGGCACAGGCCACGAGACTGTACTCCTCGCCGAACAGCGAGCCGTCCTCGGAGATCACGGCAAGCCGGTCGACATCGGGATCGACGATCAGGCCGAAATCGCATCCCGAGCGGCGCATCAGGTCGATGGTTGCGCCGAGGTTCTCTTCCACCGGTTCGGGGTTTCTGGGGAACAGGCCTGTGCCTGTGCAGGCGGCAAGCACGAGATCGCCGATACCGAGCCTTCCGCAGAGCTCCGGTACGATGGCGTACCCCGCACCTTCCACGCAGTCGATGAGCACCCGGTAGTTTTGTGCGGCAATGGCACGGGGATCGATGAATGGCAGAGCGATGATCGTGTCGATATGGATGTTGTCGTAACCCGTGCTTCGGCTGATGGAGCCCACGGCGTTCCATGCCGCTGCCGGGAACGACTCCCCGCCGGCAATCGCCATAAACTCTTCCACCTCGGCAGCATCAAGAAATTCGCCGCGGTGGTTCAGCATTTTCAGGGCGTTCCATTCGACGGGATTGTGGGAGGCGGTAATGATCAGTCCTCCGTCCGCCTGTTCGGCAGCGGTAGCCATCTCGACCGTCGGTGTGGATGCTATGCCGATGTCAAGTACGTCGCAGCCGCTGAGGGCCAGCACATTGCCGACAAGTCCGGCGATCTGTTTTCCCGTCGGCCGGGTATCCCTTCCGATAACGATACGCGGGCGGACGCGCTCTCCACTCCTGCCGCGCATGGTCATCGAACGCCGTATCCATGCGGCGAACGCCGAAGCGAACGCCGTGAGATTCTGCGGGGTGAGGCTTTCTCCGACCACTCCACGGATACCGGAAACGCTGATCATCAGGCTCATAAATGCGGATGGTTAGGGTTGATCGTGTCAGGTTACCCGAAAATGCTGAACCAATATAACAAAAACCCGCCATTCCCCCTTTCCCGGCTTTGCGGCAGGCCTGTACCCGGACCCTGAACGCAATGTTTTTTGTTTTTGACTTTTTACGTATTCTTGTATATTACATGCCTTTTGTTATCAAGAAAAAGCAGACCAATACTCTAACAGCATCCGTTTATGCCTTTACACAAGTCGGCTGAGAAAAGACTCCGTCAGTCAGAGAGAAGAAACGCCAGGAACAGGGCAAGAAAAAAAGAACTGAAGGTGGTTCTGAAGAACATGCAGAAACTTATCGATTCCCGCGCCGACAAAAGCGAAGTCGAAGCGGCATACCGTTCTGCTGTCCAGAAGCTTGACCGCCTGGGCGTCAAGCGCTATATTCACGCCAACAAGGCATCCCGCAAGAAAGCACAGCTGACCAGGCTTCTCAACAGTTACGGTAAAGCAGAGTAATCGGGGTATTCGTCATACCGGTTTTCATTGTTACGATACCCGTCCGGTCCCCACTGCATATGCAGCAGTGAATGCCGGGCGGGTTCAGACACTCCACTCATGTTTGCATATTTTCGCGGCAGACTGGTTTCAGCCCTGCCGGAAGAAGCTGTTGTCGATGTATCCGGTATCGGGTACCGGCTTCTCATTTCCTCATTTACCTACCGTCAGCTTCCCGATCCGGGCGAGGATGTCCTGCTGTATTCGCATCTTTCCGTCAAGGAGGATGCCCATCAGCTTTACGGTTTTTCAAGCGAGGCCGAGCGCCAGCTTTTCCGCCTGCTGCTGCTTGCTACCGGTGTCGGCCCGAAACTCGCCCTTGCCGTGCTTTCAGGCCTCCAGGTTCACGAAGTGCACGAGGCAATCGTGACCGGTTCGCCTGAAAAGCTTTACGGTATCAGCGGAGTGGGAAAGAAAACCGCGGCAAGGATCATTCTCGAACTGAGAGACCGGATTCTCAAAATGTCTCCGGTCTCCGGCAAGCCTGCCGGCCAGGAATCACCCGGACACCTTGCTTCACAGGTGAGGGACGATGCCTTCGCAGCCCTCGTGACCCTCGGTTTTTCACGAAATGCGGTTCAGAAAGCCGTAACGGTCATTCTTGAGGGGAATCCCGGTCTCGGTGTCGAAGAGGTGGTGAAGTCGGCACTTGTCTCGATGCATAACCCATAGCCAGGGGGCGGTACGTTGGATTACCAGCAAGCACTTGATTTCCTCTATCCTCTGCACCGGTTCGGCATGAAGCCCGGCCTCGATCGTGTCAGGCGTCTGCTCGATGTTTTCGGATCGCCCCAGGAGCGGCTCGGCACCATCGTGCATGTAGCCGGAACAAACGGAAAAGGTACGACGGCCTCGGCAATTGCCGCAATCTTTCAGGCGGCCGGGAAAAAAACAGCGCTCTATACTTCTCCCCATCTTGTCGATTTTACCGAGCGGATGCGTATCGACGGGTTCCCGATAGCACCGGAAAGGGTCGCCGCCTACTGTTCGGTCATGAAGGATGCGGTTGTATCGCTCCAGGCAACGTTCTTCGAAGCCACGACAGCACTTGCCTTCGCATGGTTCGCCGATGAATCGGTCGATGCGGCGGTTATTGAAACCGGCATGGGCGGACGGCTTGATGCCACCAATGTCGTTCAGTCCGATTATGCGCTCATCACTTCGATCGGGCTTGATCATACCGCCTGGCTCGGCGCCTCCCTGTCCCTGATCGCCCGTGAAAAAGCCGCGATCATCAATGTGAATTCACGGGTTTTTACCGCGGTTACCGATTCAGAAGCACTCAGCGAAATAGTCCGTGCCGCCGAACTGAACCGGGTTCCGCTTTTCAGAACGGGAAAGGATGCCGCCGTTACGGTACAGCGGCAGGAGCCGGGGATGCTGGAGTTTTCGCTCTCCACTCCGGTGCGGGACTACCCGCGGCTGCAGGCACCCCTGACAGGCGCTTTTCACACCTCCAATCTTGCGCTTGCCGTCATGGTTGCCGAACAGGCCGGTATCGGCGAGGCGGCAGTCCGCAAGGGACTTGCAGACATGCTGCTGACCGGTTACCGTGCCCGGCTGGAAAAGATCGGTTCAAGGCCCGATATCCTGCTCGATGTTTCACACAATGCGGACGGCATGAAAAAAACCGCCGAGGCCATATCGTCATTCAGAAGCCGCTACCATCGCGTCTATGTGCTGATCGGCCTGTCTTCCGACAAGGATGCCCGTGCCGTTGTCCGTCATCTCCTTTCGCTTGAGGCCCGGTTTGCCGTGGTGACGATTCCCTCCGAAAGAAGTATCCCGTCGGGAGAGCTCGGTGCTTTACTGCAGGAGGAAGGGGCATGGGTGTCTGTTTTCGAAACCCCGGAAGAGGGTTTTGACGACCTCCGGCGACGTGCCGGTACCGATGACCTCATTCTCGTGACCGGCTCCTTTTTTCTTGCCGGAGAAATTCTCAGGCTGAAGCGCCTGCATCCGTGACAAGAGGCATATGCATGTTGCCCCGGTACTTTTTTATCAGAAAAAATTATATATTTGCATTAACTACAAGAAATCTTCTTGCATCCGTCTGGAACGTCCCTTTTGATACATCCCTGTTACATCCCTTTTTCATATACGGGCCCGGTTCCTCTGTATCCTTCTTTCCACATTTTTTCATGTCGAATGCCAGGGTTTTACCGGTAAAACGTCAAACATGCAGTAATGCGGCTTACAGGTCCCTTTCCGCCGGGCGTGCCCTCCCGATGTTCCGGCAATGTTCCGCGGCTTTTTTAACCACCACGATTTGAATACAATCACCAAAAATACCATGTCGAACAATTCGGTTTCCAAGGGTCTGGACATCAATGTACTCCAGAAAAAGAAAGTGTATGAGTTGAATGCTCTTGCAAAAGAGATCGGGGTATCTGCAGCCGGACTGCGCAAAGAGGAGCTGATTTTCAAGATCATAGAAGCACAGTCGCAGAAAACCACCGATCCCGAAAGCGCCCAGGTCATGGTCAATACCGGCGTGCTCCAGGTCATCCCCGAAGGGTACGGCTTTCTCCGGTCGGCAAATTACAACTACCTCTCGTCCCCGGACGATATCTACGTTTCACCCTCACAGATCAAGCGCTTCAATATGCGGACCGGCGACACGGTTTCCGGACAGGTTCGGGCTCCGAAGGAGGGCGAGCGTTTTTTTGCGCTGCTGAAAATCAATACCATCGACGGCAACGATCCCGAGATCACCAGAGAGCGTCCGTTCTTTGAAAATCTCACCCCGCTCTTTCCCCATGAACGCCTGAAACTTGAAACCCGCCAGACGGAGTACTGCGGCAGGATCATGGATATTTTCACCCCGATCGGCAAGGGGCAGCGCGGCCTGATCGTCGCACAGCCGAAGACCGGCAAGACCATGCTGCTGCAGATGATCGCCAACGCCATCATCAAGAACCACCCTGAGGTCTATCTGATCGTGCTGCTCATCGACGAACGTCCCGAAGAGGTGACCGACATGGCGCGCAGTGTCGAGGCGGAGGTGGTGAGCTCCACTTTCGACGAGGATCCCGAGCGTCATGTGCAGGTGGCCGACATGGTGCTGGAAAAAGCCAAGCGGCTTGTCGAGGTGGGCACGGACGTGGTTATCCTGCTTGACTCCATCACCAGGCTCGCCCGCGCGCACAACACCATCATTCCGCACTCCGGCAAGATCCTTTCGGGAGGTATCGACGCCAATGCGCTGACCAAGCCGAAACGCTTTTTCGGTGCAGCCCGAAACATCGAGGAGGGAGGAAGTCTGACCATCATCGCCACGGCGCTTGTCGATACCGGTTCTCGAATGGACGACGTTATCTTCGAGGAGTTCAAGGGTACCGGCAACATGGAGCTCGTTCTCGACCGCCGGCTTTCCGAACGACGCATCTTTCCGGCCATCGACATTCTCCGTTCCGGCACGAGGAAGGAGGAACTGCTCTTCAGCCAGGAGGAGCTGTCGAGAACCTGGCTTCTGAGAAAATATCTTGCCGACAAGAATCCTGTCGAATGCATGGAGTTCATGCGGGAGAAAATGGGAGACACAAAGGACAACAAGGAGTTTTTCAAGTACATGAATGCCTGAGTCCTGCCCGGCGAATCAGCCGGAAGCGGAAAGAAAGAAGAGAGTTCTTTGCAGATTATTAAAATAATCCTATATTATCACCCTTTAAAACAAGAGGAAATTTTACATGCCTTGCGGAAAAAAGAGAAAGCGTCATAAGATGGCGGTACACAAGCGCAAGAAGATGCGCCGGAAAAACAGGCACAAGAAGCGTCTGCGTTACCAGAACAAGTAAGTTCCCGGTGGCTTTCCGTACTGTTGTTTCAGGTCGAGAATATAGCTCAGTCGGTAGAGCAACTGCCTTTTAAGCAGTGGGTCGAAGGTTCGAGTCCTTCTATTCTCACGATAGAGAATGTTCTTTCTGTTGTTCTGATGCCCGAGTGGTGGAATTGGTAGACACACTATCTTGAGGGGGTAGCGCCGCAAGGTGTAGGAGTTCGAATCTCCTCTCGGGCACATCTTATTCCGTAAAAGCCGCTGTTATGCGGCTTTTTTGTTGAACGGCAGTTATCAACGATTCATCATTGACATGAACATCGCCGTCTGCATCTGTGAGGTGCCCGATCCCGTCCTGCCGGTAACCGTGACTGACGGAACACCCGATCTTTCGCGGGTGAGCCGCATCATGAACCCCTATGACGAATACGCCGTCGAGGAAGCCGTCAGGCTGAAAGAACGGTTTCCCGGATCGCCTGTCACGGCATTTACGGTTACGTCGTCCGGAAGCGGCCGGGAGGCGCTGCTGAAGGCGCTTGCCATGGGTGCGGACAGGGCCGTCGAGGTGCTTTCCGCTTCGTTGGCGGACTCCTTTCAGATCGCCTCGATGCTCTCTGCTGCAATCCGCACAACCTTTCCGGATGCTTTGCCGCAACTTGTCTGCTGCGGCCGGGAGTCTTCCGATTACCGGAGCGCTGCTGTCCCCGCCATGCTTGCCGGCATGCTGGGGATGGCTTATGCGGGAGCCGTTACAGCTTTCAGGGCGTCGGATGGAGTTCTGGAGCTTGAGCGCGAGACCGAAGGCGGAGTGGAGTGTCTCGAAGCCTGCTATCCCCTTGTTTTCTCTGCTGAAAAGGGGTTAAACACGCCAAGGAAAACCGGCATCCGCCAGGTCATGGAAGCCCGCAGAAAACCGCTTGAAACCCTGCATGTTGCCCCTCCTCCCGGTCCGCTGGTTCGTTTCTGCAGTGCGGAACCTGTGACGCGCAAAAGGGTGTGCCGGTTCGCAGCCTCACCTGAAGAGCTTGCCGGACTGCTGCTTCGTGCAGTACAAGGTGATGCAGGAGAGGGGGGGTAACGGCATGGCAGCATACCTGGTTTTTCTCGAACAGCGCGACGGCATCCTCGCGGAAGCCTCTGTGAATCTCTGGCATCGGGTTCAGCACCATGCCGTCCCCGGCGCTGACCGGGTCTCCGGGTTCGTTGCCGGTCCGCTTCGTCCCGGGGCTCTTGAGCCGCTGTTCGGCGCCGGTGTTGTCCATCACGCTGCCGAAGAGCGTCTTGCCCGTTCCTCCGAAACCACGCTTTCCCGTTTGCTGGCTGCTCTTGCCGCAAGAGAAGCGATTACCGATATTGTCATCGCTTCCACATCGGCCGGCAAGCGTCTCGCCCCTTGCCTTGCCCAGGCGACAGGCGCCTCGCTGCTTTCAGGATGCGTTGCCGGTGGTTTTCAGGAGCCGGTGTGCAGGCGCCCCATCCATTGCGGTTCGATTCTGGTGGCCTGTGTTCCCGAAGCGCCGGTCAGGATTTATCTGCAGGACAGACTTCCACAGGTACTCTTTACCGGAACGGAACATCCCCGGAGCGTTGCGTTCGACATCGTGCCGCATCTGGACGCGGATGAGAAGATGAACCCCGCTGTGCGTTCCATCACGGAGATATCCCGGCAGCGGGACATTTCGGAAGCCGGCATCATTGTGGCCGGCGGACGGGGTATGGGCGGGCCGGAAGGCTTTCTTCTGCTTGAAAAGCTTGCCGCCCTGCTGGGCGGGAGCGTGGGGGCGAGCCGCTCGGCAGTCGATGAGGGGTGGCGGCCTCACGGCGACCAGATCGGACAGACCGGCAAGTCGGTGTCGCCCGATCTGTATATCGCGGCGGGCATTTCCGGAGCGCTGCAGCATCTGGCAGGCCTTTCGGCAGCGCGGACCATCGTGGCCATCAACGCCGATCCCGACGCCCCGGTTTTCGGCGTGGCCGATTACGGAATCGTCGGTGACGTCCTCGCGGTGCTGCCCCGCCTGATCGATGTCCTCGGGGATGTTTTGCCGAAGAAATGATTAACCGTACTTTTCTGTTATAACAACCGGTACCATTAATTTTCCGGGAATTGCCGGTTCCCCACAACCATACAGAGCGATGCGTAAACTACAGGTAGATATACTCGGTCTTTCGACAAGTCCTCATACGAACGGAGCTTACGCCCTCATTCTTTATGAAGTCGAGGGCAAGCGCAAGCTTCCGATCATCATCGGCGGCTTCGAGGCCCAGGCCATCGCGCTCAAGCTCGAGAACATCAAGCCTCCCCGCCCCTTCACGCACGACCTTTTCAAGAACATCTCCGATGTTTTCGGCCTGCATGTCAACGAGATCGTCATCGACGAACTGCACAATGAAACCTTTTACGCCAAGATCGTCTGCGAGCTGGGAGGGGAGACCCATGAGATCGACGCGAGACCAAGCGACGCCATTGCCATCGCCGTGCGCTTCAACGCCCCGGTGTTCGTGACCGAGGATATCATGGATGAAGCCGGCATCAGGGAAGAGCAGAAAGAGGAGGGGGAGAGCGAAGAGCCTGAAGAGTCCTCTGCCGGGGAGATCGAAGCTGCCGCCGCGGAACCGAAATCTCCCGCAGGCAAGCTCGATGAGCTGGAAGCGAGACTCGATGATGCCATCAGCCGCGAAAATTACGAGGAGGCCGCCAGGCTCCGCGACGAAATCTCCCGCCTGAAAGGGATTGTCTGAATAAGTCGGAGATTTTCCTGTAAAGGCGTTACCCTCATCATGAAAAAAGGCTCCCGTACGGAGCCTTTTTTCATGATCGCGACCGATGCCGAGCTGTCAGAATCCTACGCGGAGGCCGAGCAGGATGTTGTGGCTTGCAACATTCATGTTGACTCCCTGAACGGAAAAGTCGGTGGTTGCAAAGTAACGGTAGCGGGCATCGAGCGCAATATTGGTGCCGATCGGTACGGCAAGACCAGCTCCAACCTGCCAGGCAAGGGTGGTTTCACTGACATCCACGCTGCCCTCATCTTCCCCGATGGCATCGCCATAACGGAAATCTTCAAAGCTGACCTGAGCCACACCAACGCCGGCCGTGGCATAGAGGTCAACGCCGCCGAGATCGATGTCGTAGTAGCCGTTGGCCATGAGCGAAAGCACGGAGATATCACCTTCTGCCGGAACTCCGACACCTTCAATGGTAAGCTCCGGCTCATCTACTTCGATCGCATTGACTCCGTCGATATCGTTCTGCTGGTAGCCGATTTCGGCTTCGAGGCGGTAGTCGCCGTAATCGCAGCCTATAGCGCCAAGCAGGGTCAAACCTGAGCCCATATCCAGTTTCTGATCGGTAGCGGTGCGAGTATCACCCATCTTGATATCGTTCATCCAGGAGATGCCCGCCATGCCGCTAAAAGTGAGAGATTCTTTTTCATGTGGATACACGTTGGAGGTTAACGAAAATGACTGGTTGAAATATATCACTTTCATAATGATGTCGTCAGCAGAAATGTCGGCGGCGGCAAAGTAGAGGCAGTGGGTATCGAGCAATAGCGCGACATTAGCGCTTGGATTTGGTTTGGTGGGAATGGGAGCTTGTCGACAAGCTACTGCCGACCGATATCGAGAGGGTTAAATGCAGAAAGCCCCATTAATGGGGCTTTCTGCATTTAACGAAAACTCTGAAGAAGCTTAGAAGCCGACTCTCAGACCGAGCAGTACGCTGTGGCTTTCGATGTTCATATCCTGATTAGTATAAGTTGACACATTATCAGGAGTGAAGTCGGTGGTTGCAAAATAGCGATAGCGTGCATCGATTTTGATATTATCAGCGACAGGCACAGCTATACCGGCACCAATCTGGTATGCCAGCGTGGTTTCGTGTACAGTGTAACCTCTATCAAAACCATCATCATAAACATCGTCAAAGGTTACCTGAGCTACTCCGATACCTGCAGTAGCATACAGCTCAACACCGCCGAGATCGAAGTCGTAGTAGCCGTTTGCCATGAGTGAAAGCAAGGATACATCTCCTTTCATATCAGACGAGGGGCTACCATTATCGGAATAGGAGTCGATCTCGTTCTTCTGGTAGCCGAGTTCAGCTTCGAGGCGGTAGTCGCCGTAATCGCAACCGATAGCTCCGGCCAAGCTCAGTCCTGAGCTTACGTCAAGTTCGTCACGGTCTTGATTTCCATCATAGTAAGAATCGTCAGCCTGAATATCGTTCATCCAGGAGATGCCCGCCATGCCGCTGACATAGTGATCAGCTGCGGAAGCAGGAGCGGCCCAGCAGCCGACAACCAGAAATGCAGCCAGAAGTGAAAGATTTTTTTTCATTGTTTCCTCCATAGGGTTTTGGTTCGTAGGAATCGAGATAGAAAAAAACAGATAGAACTCACGCTCCAAAAAGCTGGTCTATATTGTCAAAAGATACATTTACTTTCTGTATTTGTCAAAGTTTTCACAAGTTCGGAACCATTTGTCAGGCGCCGACCGCTTTCTCACTCCGCCATCGTTCCGAAGGTGAACATGAACTTCCACCCCTTCTCGTCGTCGCCCGGTACCTTGTCGAACCCGTAGCCGTAGTCGAGGCCAATCAGGCCGATAATCGGCAGGTAGAGCCGGAGGCCGAGACCTGCCGATTTTTTCAGGTCGCCGAAGTTCACCGCATCCATGTCCTTCCACAGGTTGCCGGCTTCGAAAAACGCCAGCGCGTAGATGCTTACCGAGGGAGAGAGCGTGATGGGATAGCGCAGTTCGGTGCCGAATTTCGAATACACCGTGCCGCCGTAGAGGTCGGAGTCCTCGTCGAGCGGTTCGCTGTCGCCGAGGCTGCGGTCGTCGTATCCCCTCAGCGGAATGGTGGGCAGCGATGAAAGGCCGCTGCCTCCCATGTAGAAGTAGTCGGTATAGGGCAGGTAGTCATCCTTGTCGAAGGTCGACAGATAGCCGTGCTGCGTCGAGAGGTTCAGTACGAGATTTTTCGTCAGCGGGAAGTACCAGCTGGAGTTCAGGGTGAACTTGTAGAAATTGATCGATCCCGGCAGCGGCCCTCCGGCAAGCTGTGCGGTCAGCACGTTCCTGCTGCCCCTGCGGGGATAGATCGGGCTGTCGATGCTGTTTCTCGAAATGGTCTGCGTGATGGAGAACTCGTCGGCCTCCTCCGGCGCATCGCCTTCATCTTCGATAAAGCTGACGAAACCGCCTTCGCTGTGGAGGTATTTCAGCTTCCAGTTGATGGTGAAGTAGTCGTCCGGCCAGGTGAGGCGCCGTCCTACCGAGAGGGTCGCGCCGTACTGGTCGATGGTTTTTTTGTTTTCATCGGTGCCGTCATCGGTGAAGTCGTAGGTGCGGTGCGTCTTGAAGAGCGAGAAACCAACGGCGGTCGGCCCTCCGAACGCCCACGGCTCGGTAAAGGAGAGGCCTATTGTGCTGTAGTTGTCGTTGCCGAACTGCCACTGCAGCGAGAGCTTCTGGCCGTCTCCGTGCGGCAGCGGACGGTACGCATCGGGGTTGAAAATATCCTGCAGAGAAAAGTTGTTGAAGGTGACCCCGAGCGCTCCGGTAAACCCGTTCGAACCGCTGTAGCCTACCGATGCATTGAAGGTGTCGGTCTGTTTTTCCGTGACGCCGTAGGTGATGTCAACGGTATTGTTCTCCTCGTTCGGCTGGATGTCGGGTTTGAGCGATTCCGCATCGAAGTAGCCGAGCATGTTGATTTCCCTGATGCTGCGCACGACGTTCTTGCGGCTGAACATGTCGCCGGGTATCGTGTAGAGTTCACGGCGGATGACGTGATCCTTGGTTTTGGTGTTCCCGGTGATGTTCACGGTGTTGAGCTGGAACTGCTCGCCTTCCCGAATGTAGATCATGAGGTCGACCCGGCCGGGCTCCGTGACCTGCTCCTCGAGCTTTGCCCTGAATGCAAGGTATCCCCGGTCGAGGTAGAGGGAACTGACGTCGGAGTTGTCCTGCGAAAAGTTCAGGCGCTCCTGGATGAGTTTTGCGTTGTACCGGTCGCCGCTTTTGATCCCGAAGGTTTTCTCGATAAGTTCCGTTGTGGCGAAATCCTTGGTGTTGCCGGTAAAGGAGACGTTCCCGATGTGGTATTCAGGTCCTTCCTCAAGGTAGATGTCCAGATACAGCCCTTTCCTGTCATCGGTATAGGTGATCTCGTCGTTCAGAATCCGGGCGTCCCGATAACCGTGCTCGCGGTAGAACTCCACCAGCAGGCTCTTGTCGTCCTGAAACTTGTCCTTGTCGAGTTTCGGCGAACCGAACAGCTTCCGCCACCAGGAGTTCTGGGAAGTTTCCTTGAAGACGCCCCTGAGTTTTCCCTGGCTGAAGGCGTTGTTGCCGTGGAAACGGATTTTTTCGATAGCCACCTTGCTGCCCTCATTGATGGCGATGACGGCCTTCACCCGGTTTGCCCCGGTTTCCTGCAGGCGGTACTGCGCTCCGGCGGTCAGGTACCCTTTTCCTGCATAGAGCTTCTCGATCCTGTTGACGGCCGTGAGCAGTTCCTGTTCGCTGATCTTCTTGCCGGTTCTTATTTCAGCGGTTCTCTGCAGTTCCTCGCTGTCGAACTTGTCGTTGCCTTCAAACGACACCGATTCGAGCAGGGGCAGTTCGCGCACAATGAATTTCAGCGAAACCGCCCTGCCGGCATGTTCGGTTTTTTCAACGCTGATTTCGGAGAACTGCTGCAACTGCCAGAGATACTGCAGCGCGCCGGAAATTTCCGGGCCGGGAATCGATATCCGGTCGTTGACCTTGAGCGGAAGACTTGCGGCAAGCTCACCGGCGTTGAGTGATTCAAGACCGCTGAAGGTGATACCGGTAAGGGTATACAGGTTTTTCTTCTCCGCAGTGCTGTTCTGCTGTCGCGTTGTCCGGGCTTTTTCAGCTGCTTTCGTTTTTGCTTCAACAGGAGTGCCTGCTGCGTCGAGAGCGAGAGCAACAAGAACCAGGGCTATCAGTTTGCGCATTTTTTTCATTGAACTTCCGTGTCGGTCAGGGTTGAAATCTTACTTGTTGGCTGTTTGTTTTGTCTTGATCTGCTCGCTTGTCTGGCCGAAACGCCGTTCCCTGCTCTGGAAATCCCTGATGGCATCGTAGAGCTGGGTACGACGGAAATCAGGCCAGTAGGTGTTGGTGAAATAAATTTCGGTATAGGCGCTCTGCCAGAGCATGAAGTTGCTGATCCTGAACTCGCCGCTGGTGCGGATAAGGAGTTCCGGATCAGGAATCATGTGTGTGGAAAGATATGATTCAAGAAGCTGTTCGTCAATGTCCGCCGGATCGAGCTTGCCGTTTTTTGCATCGAAAGCCATGGATCGGCATGCCTGCAGGATATCCCATTTCCCGCTGTAGCTGAGCGCAATGTTCAGCATCAGCCGGCTGTTGTTTTTGGTAAGCTCCATGGTTTCGCAGAGCACGCGACGGACGTTTTCCGGCAGGAGGTTCATGTTGCCGATCACCTGCAGACGGATGTTGTTGTCATGGAGCTCCTGTGTTTCCCTGCGGAGCACCCGGATGAGCAGCTGCATCAGCGCGGATACCTCTTTTTCAGGTCTTTTCCAGTTCTCGGTTGAAAAGGTGAACAGCGTCAGGTAGCCGATGCCGAGCTGGGCGCACGCTTCCACCACATCCCTGACCGAATCCACTCCGGCGGCATGCCCCTCGATTCTCGTTTTGCCTTTCAGACGTGCCCACCGCCCGTTGCCGTCCATGATGATGGCGATATGGTGCGGCAGTTCGCAGGTAGCCCTGATTTCTTCCTGTGCTTCCGCATCGACGGCGTCTATGTCCGATGAAAACCAGTGGGGCTTGAAGGCTGATGAGAGATCGATAGTTGCTATGCGAGCCATATGGTAAGTAATTCTTGGTGTCAACCCTGACAACGAAGTTGTCTCCCGCGGGGGATAACCTGAGTTCAGCCTGCTGAATTCGAAAACACTTCAAATTGAATAATATGCAGTTATTTCTTATTATACAAACCTTACATGGACAGGAAGATTCCGCGTACCGGTGTTTCATGACCCCCGGGAAACGGGCTTCCGGTTCCGCTTGCGGTACCCTTCCATCAATACAATACGGAACAGACGTGCAATTCAGTAGTTACCAGGATCTGCGCCAGGCGCTGATTTCCCGCCGCATAAGCTGTGAAGAGGTCGTGCGGGATTATCTCGAACGGATAGACCGGCATTGTGACGACAACATCTATATAACGGTTTTTCATGAACAGGCGCTCCGGAGAGCCCGTGATCTCGACGGAAAGCTCAATGCAGGCGGAGAGCCGGGGAGGCTGTTCGGCATGCCGATGGCCATCAAGGACAATATCGCCATGAAAGGTGCCAGGCTTACCTGCGCATCGCGAATTCTCGAGGGGTACGAGAGCGTCTATGACGCAACGGCAGTTCAGCGGCTTGCTGCCGAGGATGCGGTTTTTCTCGGCAAGACCAATATGGACGAGTTCGCCATGGGAAGCTCCAATGAAAATTCCGCCTTCGGCGCCGTGCCCAACCCGTTCGATAAAGGCAGGGTGCCCGGAGGGAGTTCCGGGGGATCGGCCGCGGCGGTTGCCGCGGGCCTGGCGCTTGTGGCGCTCGGTTCCGATACCGGAGGTTCGGTCCGCCAGCCTGCGGGATTCTGTGACATCGTCGGTCTGAAGCCGACCTATGGACGGATTTCACGATACGGTCTTGTCGCCTTCGCTTCCTCGTTCGACCAGATCGGCGTGCTTGCATGCAACTGCGACGACGCCGCGCTTGTGCTCGGGGTGATGGCCGGCAAGGATGAGCATGACGCCACCTCATCCTCCCATGATGTTTTGGATTACGGCGTGACGATGGAATCGGCTGACATCGAGGGACTGAGAATCGGGGTGCCGAAGGAATTTTTTCACGGAAGCCTGAATCCTGAAGTTGCGGACATGGTCTGGGCGAAGCTTCACGAGTGCAGGGAGCGGGGAGCGGAGCTGGTCGACATCGCGCTTCCGGAAAGTGATTATGCCATAGCCGCATACTATATTCTCGTCACCGCCGAGGCCTCCTCGAATCTTGCCCGCTTCGACGGCGCCCGTTACGGTTACCGTTCAGCCCTGTCGGAGGATGTCCAGGCCATGTATGTGAAATCGAGAACCGAAGGGTTCGGCAAGGAGGTCAAGCGGAGGATCATGCTCGGCACCTATGTGCTGTCGGCAGGTTATTACGATACTTACTACAAAAAGGCCCAGCAGGTCAGGCGGGTTTTTCAGGACAGGTACCGCGAGGCCCTGCAGAAGGTCGATGTCATTGCCGGCCCGACCTCTCCGTTTCCGCCGTTCGGTATCGGCGAGAAAATGGCCGATCCGCTTGAAATGTATCTTGCCGATGTGTTCACCGTTCCGGCCAGCATTGTCGGCATGCCGGCGGTAAGCGTGCCTGTGGGGCTTGACAGCAGGAGCCTTCCGGTAGGGATGCATCTGATCTGTGATTTCTTCGAAGAAGGGAAGCTGCTGGGGATCGCACGGCATATGCAGCGCCGGAAGGCTTCCCCGGCAGTTGTTTCATAACTATCAACTTCATCGCCATGAGTGTTTTAGTCAACAAGGATACCCGTCTGCTCGTCCAGGGAATTACCGGAGGAGAGGGCACGTTTCATACTTCGCAGATTCTCGAATACGGCACCAATGTCGTTGCCGGAGTTACTCCCGGCAAAGGCGGAGTGCTTTACCACGGCAACGAGAAAGACCGTTTCTGCCGTCCGGTTCCGGTGTTCAATACCGTCCGGGAAGCGGTTGAGAAAACCGAGGCCAATACCTCGGTTATTTTCGTGCCGGCTCCGTTTGCCGGAGATGCCATCATGGAGGCGGCCGATGCAGGTCTGAAGGTCATCATCTGCATCACCGAGGGTCTTCCGGTCAACGACATGATGAAGGCGTACGCTTTTGTCCGGGAGAAAGGTGCGGTGCTTGTCGGTCCGAACTGTCCCGGTGTGATCACTCCCGGGGAAGCCAAGATCGGCATCATGCCGGGTTTCATCCACAAGAAGGGCTCGATCGGGGTTGTTTCGCGCAGCGGGACCCTCACCTACGAGGCGGTTCATCAGTTGACGGCCGTCGGCCTCGGCCAGTCGACCTGCATCGGTATCGGGGGAGATCCCATCATCGGCACGCGCTTTATCGACGCAGTCAAGATGTTCTCCAGGGATGACGAGACCGAAGGGCTGGTGATGATCGGTGAAATCGGCGGCAGCGCTGAAGAGGAAGCTGCCGAGTACATCAGAAAGTATTTCAAAAAACCGGTTGTCGGCTTTATCGCGGGCAGAACTGCGCCTCCCGGCCGCAGGATGGGGCATGCCGGAGCGATCGTTTCGGGAGGAAAGGGTACCGCCGAGGATAAAATACGGGCCATGGAAGCTGCCGGGATCCGTGTGGTGGACAACCCCGGAGACATCGGCCAGGCCATGCTGAAGGCGCTCGGCAGGTAATATTCCCTTGAGAGCGCGTTGCGACGAAACGAGGCTGTCTCAGAAGCAACACTGAGACAGCCTTTTTATTGCTCCCCACCGAACAGGATGATCAACGGCACAAGAAAAAAGCGGGATATCATCCCGCCATCCTGGCAATGTTGTGTGCCATTGCCGCCAGTTCCATTTCGATTTCCCCTTTCTTAAGGCCTCGCACTCTGAATCCATAGCCCTGAATCTGCTGCGCTTCCAGCCATGCGTAATTTTCTTCCCGACCAAGCGATGCGGAGGCAGCAGCAGGTTCTCCTGCCTGAAAAATTGATATGTTTGCAAAAACGAAAAAAGTGATTAAATTAACAATTGTTAAGAAACGAAACCGGAATACGAACATGAAACATCCGAAAACCCGAATGATGTGCCGCAGCTGTCGCCATGGCGAATCAGCACCTGCCGGTATAAACACGAGAGGATACGGGATGTGACATGCATGTTTCATACTTGGGATCTGTCTCCTGAAAGCCGGTTCAAAGTGCCAGAACCGGCTTTTTTTATTTCCTGAAATAACTCATAAAAAACAAGTACCGCCATGTCCGTTCATACCCCGGAAACAAACAGCCAGGCCATACCGCTGCCCATTGTGAAGCTCAACCGCACCGTGCTGCTTGCCGGCGTTACCGGAGCGATCGCTTTGCAGCAGCCCGTCTTCATTACCGTGCTCTTCCTTGTCATCCTGCCGGCAGTGCTTTTCGGCAGGCGTGCCAGCCTGATCTATATTATCGGCTCGCGCCTGCTTGCCCGGCAGAACGAGGGGGCTCCCGTGGAGAGCCCGCAGCTGATGCGCTTCAACAACGCCATCGCTGCAATCCTGCTTGGCTCGGCGCAGCTTGCGTTCCTGCTTGATGCGCCGCTGGGTGGATGGGTGCTTTCCGGCATCGTGGGGATTGCGGCCGCCGTGGCGCTCGGTGGGTTCTGCTTCGGCTGCTTCCTGTACTACCAGTTCAACCTGCAGCGCTACAGGCTTTTCGGAAAATGAACCTCGCTTTCCTCTCAACAACAGCAAGAAAAGACAACGCCATGAAACAGAACAAACCCTACCGTTTCGAAACCCTTGCCCTGCATGCCGGCCAGCCGGTCGATGACACCCTCTCCCGCGGAGTGCCGGTCTACAGGACGACATCGTATCTTTTCAGGGATACGGAACATGCGTCGAACCTTTTTGCCCTGAAAGAACTCGGCAATATCTATACCCGACTCATGAATCCTACCACCGATATTCTCGAACGTCGCATAACGGAGCTTGAAGGCGGGGCCGCCTCGGTTGCGCTCGCATCTGGAACGTCGGCCATCTTTTATGCCATCATCACCCTGGCCGAAGCGGGAGACGAGATCGTAGCCGCCAGCAACCTCTACGGAGGAACCTATACGCAGTTTGACGCCATCCTGCCGAAACTTGGCATTAAGGTGAACTTCGTCGATCCCGGGGACCCGGAAAACTTCCAGCAGGCCATCACGCCAAAGACCAGGGCGCTCTTCATCGAAACCATCGGCAATCCTGCGCTCGACTACACCGACGTTAAGGCTGTCGCAGATGTCGCGCACCGGAACGGACTTCCGCTGATCGTCGATGCGACCTTCACGACCCCCTGGCTCCTGAACACAATCGAACTCGGAGCGGACATCGTGGTGAATTCGCTGTCGAAATGGATCGGCGGGCATGGCACCGCCATAGGAGGGAGCATTACCGATGCCGGACGGTTCGACTGGTCGAAAGGCCGCCACCCGCTCTTCACGGAACCTGATGCCAACTATCACGGGCTGCGGTGGGCGCTCGATCTTCCCGAACCGCTCGCCCCTGTCGCTTTTGCCCTGCGGGTACGAACCGTACCGCTGCGGAATCTCGGTTCGTGCATTTCGCCCGACAATGCGTGGATATTCCTGCAGGGGCTTGAAACCCTGCATGTGCGGATGGCCCGGCATTGCGAGAACGCCCTGAAAGTTGCCGGTTACCTGCAGGAGCATCCGAAAGTGGCCTGGGTTCGCTATCCGGGCCTGCAGAACGACCCGTCCCATGCTGCGGCATCGAACGTGCTGAAAAACGGGTTCGGGGGAATGGTGGTGTTCGGGCTGAAAGGCGGGTATGATGCTGCTGTCGGGCTGATCGACTCCATCGACATTTTCTCTCACCTTGCCAATGTCGGCGATGCCAAGAGCCTTATCCTGCACCCGGCCAGTACCTCCCACAGCCAGTTGTCCCGGGAACAGCGATTGCAGGGAGGACTTCCCGACGATCTGATCCGGCTCTCCATCGGGCTGGAACATCCCGACGACCTTATCGATGCCCTTGATAAGGCGCTTCGGAATCTTCCCTGAATGACAGAGGAAAGCCTTCAGCAACGATGGGATCAGGGGTTGCCCGTTACGGGGCAACCTCTCCAACCCACTTCCGGAGCTTCTCCTGCAGCTCGTCCCTGACCGCGCGGAACAGCGCAAACTGTTCATCCACACTGCCGGAGATGGCCGCAGGGTCATCGACCGGCCAGTAATACCGGTTCCCGTCCATCAGGCCGGGCCATATTCTCGGACAGGTCGCCTGCGCCCGGTTGCACACAACAATGAGATAGTGAACAGGTACCTTTCCGAGATAGACTTCAACTGTTTTGGGTTTCTGGCTGCCGATATCGATACCGATTTCCCGCATGACTTCAACCGCAAGGGGATGCACCGCGTCTTTTGGCTCGAGTCCGGCGCTCATCGCCTCGAAACGGTCACCTGCAAGAGTACGCAGCAATCCCTCGGCCATCTGGCTTCGAGCCGAATTGCCGGTACAGAGAAAAAGCACGTTTTTTTTCTTTTCCATGATCGGAAGGGATAGAACGTTAATGAAACCGTACTGCCGTTCGCACAGTCCTCGTCAATTCAGCAGCGATCAGAAAGGTTTTTTTCGTGAAGCGCTGTGCTGTAGCATTTCATTGGTTACGATAAAAGAGGTCATCACGCTCAATTCCAGCAATGTGATCCTGATCCGGCGTTCTTGATGCCTGTTGTGCCTGACGACCATGACGGCAAATCTTCTTTTCAGCCCAGACAAGAAGCCTGCATTGTGCAGCGAAGGTCCATTGCCGATACTGATTTTTCAACCCCGGATCGATCTTCGAATCTCTGACTGTCCTGCCAGGGCTCAGGAACACGAGCATCCCTGATATCCGGCAAATCGTCATCAATGGCACTGTTTTTCAAGATATATCCGGAATTATTGAGGCATTGTTGCCGGCAGGTTACGGAAACGTTAAATCGGCAGAAAGAAAGCTCAGGACCTCCCGGTCAAAGTATTGCTCTCCCTGTTTTCCCGCAAAATTCGTTATATCTCATAATACATAACGAGAGTCTACAGAAAAGCCTGCCTGCAAACGAGGCATAACGACATAATCCAACCTGAATGTAAGAATATAATCGGCACTCCCGGGATTTATCCTTATTATTTAAGGTTTATTATTTTAATATTCTTAATTTATTATTAATATACCAGTATTGACAGCATAATCAAAGGGCCCTGTGCCGGGAGCATTTGGAACGGAACCGGACATAACCTTCCCTTGGCTGCCAGCCGTTTTCACGATGAGGCCCTGAAAGCGGCTCTTTTTTGCAAGGCGAAATATCTGACATGTTATAACGAGAATAACAGAAACCATGACGATGTACCAACTGCCCGATTCGGAGATTGAACGATTCATCGACGAGGATGTTCCCTGCGGCGACCTCACAACCACCCTGCTCGACATCGGCGGGAACCCCGGAACCATCAGCTTCACAAGCCGGCACCATACCGTGCTTTCTTGCACCGAGGAGGCCGCGAGGGTACTGGAGAAATGCGGGGTGAAGGTACTGTCGTGCCTGCCGAGCGGCACTGAGGCGGAATCCGGAACGACGTTCCTTGCCGCATCGGGCAGCGCGGCAAGCCTGCATGAGGGATGGAAAGTGGCAATGAACCTGCTGGAGTACGCTTCGGGCATCGCCACCCGAACCGCCAAAGTGGTGCGGGCTGCACGCTCTTCCAATCCCGGCATTTCGGTGGTCACTACCCGGAAGTCGTTTCCCGGCACGAAAAAGATAGCCATCAAATCGATCATGGCGGGCGGAGCGCTTCCCCACCGTCTGGGACTGTCCGAACCCATCCTCGTTTTCCGCCAGCATACGGAGTTCCTGGGCGGACTCGACGCATTTCTTGACCGGATTGCAAAGCTGAAAGCCTCCGCTCCCGAAAACCGGGTGATCGTCGAAGCCGACACCGCCGAAGAAGCGCTCAAGATAGCGGCTGCCGGAGCAGACGTGGTACAGGTGTGGATATTCTTGTGCTCTCGTCGGTCTATTTCGGCAAACCCGCCGACATCCGGCAGCATTCTGCCGCAACACTCCTGATCCAAAACAATTTCAGCATGAACAAGACAGCTCGGATATTCACTGCTCTTTTCGCGATGCTCTTTCTCGCCGCATCGCCGCTTCCGGCTGGCCAGGTAAGCATCACCGCGGCTTCGGACCTGCAGTATGCCATGAAGGATATCATCAGCGCATACGTCAGGAAAAATCCGGGCGACAAGGTGTCGGCGGTATACGGCTCGTCAGGAAAAGCGTTCTCCCAGATCGAGAATGGGGCCCCGTACGACATGTTTTTCTCGGCAGACATCAGCTACCCTGAGAAGCTGAGCGCTTCGGGTTCGGCAATTTCCAGGCCGAAACCCTATGCAATCGGAAGATTGACCGTATGGGTCACAAAATCAGGCGGACTCGATGCCAAAAAAGGCATCAGACTGCTCACCGATCCGAAAGTCGGAAAAATAGCCATGGCAAACCCTGAACACGCGCCTTACGGAAGGATTGCCAGAGAGGTCATGGAGCATTACAAGGTTTACGACAAGGTGAAGAACCGGATTGTGCTTGGAGAAAACATCCAGCAGACAGCACAGTTCGTACAGACAGGGGCTGCGGATGTCGGCTTGCTCGCCTATTCGCTCGCACTTGCCCCCGTACTTGCAAAAGAGGGCAATTACGTTCTCGTGCCTCAAAGCACCCACAAGCCGATCGTGCAGGGTTACGTGCTTCTGAAACCGGCATCGGGAAATCAGACCGCAGTGAAGTTCGAGCAGTTTATCGGTTCCCGGGAGGCAAGGAGTATCTTCAAACGCTACGGATTCACCCTGCCCAATGAATAAGCTTGCTGCCGTCATAAAGAGGGTGGAACGGCACGAATCGCTCTGCTTTCTCGAACTCGATGCTTCAGGGACAAGCCTCTCGATGCTGCTCTTCGACCTGAAGCCGGGGTTCAGCGAAGGAAGCCGGGTGCAGGCACTCTTCAAGGAGACCGAAGTGGTTCTTGCAAAACGGCTCAGCGGTGAAATCAGCTTCAGCAACCGCTTCCAGGCTGTGATCGGGAAAATCGGCACCGGGAGCATTCTTGCCGATGTCTCCCTCTCCTGCCCGGCAGGAGAGTTCAGCAGCATCATTACCATGAAGGCACTCCGACGGCTGGCGCTCGAACCGGGCGACGAGGTGACCGTCATGGTCAAGGCAAGTCAGATATCGCTGGAGGCCGCTCATGACGCTTGACTTTGCGCCGCTTCTGCTCACCCTGAAACTTGCAGCGGTGACAACCGTGATTCTCTACCTGCTCGGCATGCCGCTTGCCTGGTTCCTGTCGCAGACCCGCGTACGGATCAAACCGCTGCTTGAAGCGCTGTTCGCCCTGCCTCTCGTACTGCCGCCTTCGGTGCTCGGTTTTTACTTCCTGCTCGCCTTCAGCCGGCAGGGATGGCTCGGCAGCCTGTGGGAACATCTGTTCGGCCACCAGCTCGCATTCAGTTTCGACGGTCTTGTGCTGGGGTCGGTGATCTTCAGCCTGCCGTTCATGGTGCATCCTCTGCAGGCCGGATTCAATGCCGTTCCCCGCAACCTCATCGAGGCAAGCTACAGCCTCGGAAAATCGAAAGCGCTGACCATGCTGAAGGTGATTCTGCCATCCATGAAAAGTTCCCTGCTCACCGGCGGTGTGCTCGCCTTCGCGCATACTGTCGGCGAGTTCGGGGTGGTGCTGATGATCGGCGGCAGTATCGATCATGAAACGAAAGTCGCGTCCATAGCGATCTACGACCTGGTAGAGTCGCTCGATTACCAGTCGGCACACCTCTATGCGGCAATCCTTTTTGTCTTCTCCTTTGCGATTCTCATGACTGTCTACATCGTCAACAAAAAACTCGATCTGCGATGATCCGTATTGCCGTCGAGAAAAGACTTTCCGGTGCGAACGGCCCTTTCACGCTTTCGGTTGATCTGCAGATAGAGAACAGGTCAATCCTCACGCTCTACGGAAAGTCGGGAAGCGGCAAAACAACGCTTCTTCGCATGCTTGCCGGGCTGGAAAAACCCGACAGCGGGCGGATCGACGTGAACGGAGATACCTGGTTCGACAGCAACTCAGGCATCAACCTGCCCCCTCAGAAGCGCCGGGTCGGCATGGTCTTTCAGGATTACGCGCTCTTTCCTTCAATGACCGTACGGGACAATCTGCTCTTTGCACAGGAGAAAAAAGAGCCGACCAAGGTTGACGAGATGCTTGAACTCACCGATCTTGGGGCGCTGCGCGACCGCCACCCCGAGACGCTTTCCGGAGGACAGCGGCAGCGTGTGGCGCTGGCACGGGCAATCCTGCGCACTCCCGACATCCTTCTGCTCGACGAACCGCTTTCGGCGCTCGATCAGAAAACCAGAAGTCAGCTGCAGGACGAAATATTGAAGGTTCACCGCCGCTTCGGGCTCTCGACTCTCCTCGTATCACACGACAAACAGGAGGTGTTCAAGCTGTCGGACAGCGTCGCTGTCATAAAAAACGGACGCATCTCGAGAAATGGCTCTCCTCATGATGTCTTTCTCGACCGGATCACCTCGAACAAATTTTCGTTCATCAGCATCATTCTCAGCATCCGCAAGGTTGACTGCATCTATCTTGCTGTTATCGGAACGGGCAACGAACTGGTGGAAGTGGTGCTGAGCGAACGGGACGTGGCAAACCTGAAACCGGGCGACGAGGTGCTGGTGGCCTCGAAAGCCTTCAACCCGATTGTGATGAAGCTGAAGGAAACCCGGCAGAAGCCGGGCTCCTGAACATCCGGCTTTTCAACTTTTTACCTGTCGCTGCTGTTAACTGTTTACGGCGTTTGAACGTAACAATTACTTCCATGACAGCATCCGGCAGAAAGGTTTGCTTTATGACCGGCGCGTCCGGCAAACTCGGCAGCGAAATCGCACTCTCCGTTGCCGGACAGGGTTACACGGTATTCTTCACCTGGCATCACGGGGAAGAGAAGGCCGGAGAAACCCTTGAACGGCTTCGCTGGGTAAGTCCGGAATCGGCAATGGTGCAGTGCGACATTTCCAAACCTTCGGAAATCGCCGCAGCGTTCGGACGGTTCCGGGAACTGTACGAACGGCTTGACCTGCTGGTTGCAGGCGCATCGAATTTCTACCCCACCAGACTGCCCGAAGTAACGGAAACTGATTGGGACAGTCTGGTTGACACCAACCTGAAAGGCACCTTCTTCACCATGCAGGAGGCCGCAGGGATCATGCAGAAACAGCCGTTCATGTCGCGCATCATCACCATGACCGACATATCTGCGGGGCTGGTCTGGAAAAACTATGCCCCCTATACGGTCTCGAAAGCAGGAATCCAGCATCTCACGAAAATATTCGCACGGGAGTTCGCACCCCGGATCCTCGTCAATTCCGTCGCGCCGGGTACCATCAGCATGTATCCCGGACGGGAGGAGGAACCTGAGGAGAAACTGATCGAAAAAATACCGCTGCACAAGACAGGCGACCCCCTCGATATTGTTCGCACCATCCTCTTCCTTATGGAAAGCGAGTACATTACCGGAGAGGTCATCAATGTGGACGGAGGGAGGATGTTGTTTTAGCATAATGTCGTTATATTCCTTTTTTTGAATTCCGATCAACATCAAGCCAAACGTATATGGAACAGGAAGTCCCGGTCGTCATCCACAGCAGCGATGAAACCGAACCTCAAACACCGGACTCCTACCAGATTCCTGAACAGGTCAGGGAATTGGGAGCCACTGTTTCCGACGCGATCTCTTCGTTCATGGAGAGCGAGCAGTACGAGCAATTGAAAAAGAGCGTCGAAAAGATGAAAACATATATCAGGGAAAAACCTGTCCCGGCCATGCTCTACACGCTCGGGGCGGGAACCGTGCTTGGTTTTCTTCTGAAACGGAGGCGCTGAGCCCTATCGACCACTCTTTCCATACCATCATGATTCGTGAGACATTGCGAAAAAACCGGACGGAAGCTTCGAAGCAGAAACAGACCGGCATACCTGGGCTGATTGACGAAACCGTAACCTCCACCTATGAGGATGTGCTTGCCATTGTCGAGGCAAAAACCGAACTGGTTAAAATCGATCTCACAAAAAAAATATCGATAGCCGCAGCCCTGCTCCTGCTCGGCGTTGTCCTGATGATCGGAGTAGCGTACCTGATCACCACGATAGCGCTGCTGCTTGGCGAACTGACCGGGCACGTGTTCATCGGATACCTCCTGGTCAGCCTGGTGTTCCTCTCGTGCTTTTTCTTTTTCATCAGAATCAGGCCGCACCTGCTTCCGAACCTGATACAGAAACTTCTTCTCTCCACCCATGACTACAAATGAATCCCTTGACGGCATCCAGGCAAGGATTGAGGACCTGCAGAATACCATCGCCGAAAAAGAAGAACAGATCAGGCAAAGGGCGCGACACCTGAAAGATGAGTTGCAGGCCGAACTCTCACCTCTGGAAGTGGTAAGAAAACACCCGCTGGAAACTGCGGGTGCGGTGCTTGCCGCAGGGGTACTGATCGGCAGGGCGCTGAAACCATCCTGCAAATCTTCGCGACCAGCCAGGGCAATCCATGCCGAACCTGCTGGACCTTCCCGCTCAGGAATAACAACCGCCATGGGCCTGGTCGGTGTCGATATCCTGCGATCCGCAAAGGATCTCGGTTTCACTTACCTGCAGCGTTATCTGGACAGGAAAATACGGTAATGGTCGATTGCGGAGGCGTCTGCACAACATGGTCTGTGTTGCCCCCCGGAATGCACTGAAAAAGGTGCCCCGATTGCCGGCAGTTGCCGGTGATATTGGCATAACCGGAAATACATGATCGGTCAAACTCTCCGAGCGGATGTATTATCGGGAATTTCCGTACCTTGACAGGAGCACCACAGCCAATGCCCCGTTATGGAAAGGGGGGCAAAGCATTCCATACATTCAGCCAACATGATCACTACAACCATTACCGGAAATAAAGAACATTTTTATCTCAACCGGGCGGCAAGAGCACTGTTTCAACAGCATGATCCGGAGTTTCTCCGGCTTCCCGGGGATATGCAGGAAAGCCAGAAAAAAGCCGAGGAACAGTCCAGAATCTTCAACAACCATATCGGTTCCGCCGAGAGCATTCTTCCCGCACAACTGCACGGCATGAAACTGCTGCACGAGGTGCTGCACTATGTGCTTTCGAAAACAGCCGCTCGCCGCAATCCAGCTCTTCTTGGCGATGTGCGAAAAAATTTCGAGGCGTCTCTGCCGGAGCGTGACACCACGAGCTATCTTCACCGCTTCCTTGAATCGTTTCCGACAACAGGCATTTTCAGCGGAACCGAAAGGATGGAAACATTCCTGCAGGACAGGACGAACCGCGAAGAGGTGCTCGAAGAGTCCCTGCTGATCTGGCTGAACAACCAGAACCCGGCACTTGACCGGTTATCGGCGTTCATTTCCGACCGCGGGCTGCGTGAAGAAAACGCATACCGGAAGCTTATCCAGGTGATGCTCGGTGCAATGAAAGCCATGGGCTCCGCAGGACCGGGAGACACCGATCTGGCTGAACTGATCACCATGCCTATCCGGCATGCTCCGAACTCCATTCTCGACCAGTTGCGCTATATCAGGATGAACTGGGCTGAACTGCTTGAAGGCTCTCGATTCTGGCCGCTTCTCGCGGAAGCCATTGCGTATATCCAGGATGAAAACCGGTACCTCTTTTTTGAAAATCTCTCAGCGAATCCCGAGAGCCGAAAGGAGGGCGGATGGTTCGAAAAAGGGGCACATGCCCCGGATTTCAGTTCGCTGGAGAACGCTCCGGCAAACTACTCTCCCGACTCCTCGTGGATGCCCGAGGTGGTGATGATCGCCAAAAGCACCTACGTCTGGCTCGATCAGCTGAGCAAAAAATATGGCCGGCACATCGCCCGGCTTCAGGATATTCCGGACGAGGAGCTCGACCTGCTTGCCGGAAGGGGGTTTACCTCACTCTGGCTGATCGGCCTCTGGCAGCGCAGCCCCGCATCACAGAAAATCAAGCAGATCCAGGGCAACCCCGAAGCAAAGTCCTCGGCCTATGCGCTCGACCGGTATGACATCGCCGACGACCTCGGGGGCTACGACGGTTACCTGAACCTGCGCCACCGGGCCATGCAGCGGGGCGTTCGCCTTGCCAGCGACATGGTGCCGAACCACACCGGACTCGATTCCGAACTCGTGAAAAACCGGCCCGACTGGTTCCTGTCATCTCCCTGGTCGCCCTATGCGAACTATACCTATAACGGCCCGAATCTCTCAAGCGACCACCGGTACGGCATCTATATCGAGGACGGTTACTGGAACCGCTCCGATGCCGCGGTCACCTTCAAGCGCGTCGACCATTCGAACGGCGATACCCGCTACATTTACCACGGCAACGACGGCACCAACATGCCGTGGAATGACACCGCCCAGCTGAACTTCCTCAGTGCGGAGGTTCGCGAGGGAGTGATCCAGCAGATCCTGCATGTCGCCCGCATGTTCCCGGTGATCCGCTTCGATGCAGCCATGGTGCTTGCCAAAAGGCACATCCAGCGGCTCTGGTTCCCCCTGCCCGGCCATGAGGCCGCAGTTCCGTCGAGAACTGCGCACAGCATGAGCATGGCTGATTTCGATGCCGCAATACCAGTCGAGTTCTGGCGGGAGGTGGTTGACCGGGTACAGCGCGAGGTACCCGATACCCTCCTGCTCGCCGAAGCGTTCTGGATGCTCGAAGGGTACTTCGTGCGCACGCTCGGCATGCACCGTGTTTACAACAGCGCGTTCATGCACATGCTTAAAAAGGAGGATAACGCCGGCTACCGCTACCTGATCAAGAACACCCTGGAGTTTGATGCCGAAATTCTGAAGCGGTACGTGAACTTCATGAACAACCCGGACGAGGATACCGCAATCGCACAGTTCGGCAACGGCGACAAGTATTTCGGCATCTGCATGATGATGATCACCCTGCCGGGCCTGCCGATGTTCGGCCACGGCCAGGTTGAGGGATTCCATGAAAAATACGGCATGGAATACGCAAAAGCCTATTACGACGAGCACCCTGACGATCATCTGGTTGCTCGTCACTACCGGGAAATCTTCCCGGTCATGAAGAAACGTCCGATCTTTGCCGAGGTGTGCAACTTCTTCCTGTACGATGTCTACAGCCCGGAAGGAACGGTCAACGAAAACATTTTCGCCTATTCGAACCGGCTTGGCGACGGGAAGGCTCTTTTCATCTTCAACAATACCGTCAATCGGGCTTCCGGCTGGATCAGGACATCCTCCGGATACAGGGTCGGGGATGAAATCCGGCAGTCGTCACTTGTCGAGGGTCTCGGACTGAATTCGGAAAACGGGGTCTACATCGTATTCAGGGACCACGCTTGCGGACTGGAGTTCATCCGACCGGCAGCACAGCTTGCCTCTGAAGGGCTGTTTCTTTCACTCGACGGTTACCGTTACAATCTCCTGCTCGAATTCCGGGAGGTACATCCTTCGAAGCTCCGTCCCTATGATATGCTCTGCCGGGAACTCGACGGACGGGGAATCCCCTCGATGGAACATGCCGTGCTCCAGATGAGTCTGACCCCCCTTCACCGCATCATTACGGCGTTCCTCGACTCGCAGCATGATGAAAAAAGAGCCGGCAACGTGGAGCCGGATGCGTTCAGCAAACAGCTTCTCGTCCTGTTCGTCAAGGTTTCCACCCTCTACGCAGACCTTGTCGGGCAGGAAATCACCATTCCTGAAGGCATCGAAGAGAGGGCACTGGCGCTGTACCGGGCATCCGAAACAGTGCTGCACGGGGAAAACGACCATCAGGATGAGAACCCTGAAAGAGCAGACGAGCGGGTGCTCATCCTGCACTGGATCATTCTCGATTCCTTGCAGCGGATGCTTGCCGGAAACGGCCTTGTAAAGTCGAATCTCATCGACGATTGGCTGATGCACGACGCATTGAGCACATACTACAGGGAAAACGGCATGCCGGGCATCGCCGGAGGAACGGTTGCCGACCTTCTCGCCTGCCTGCTTTCAGCACCTGAAGCCGGGGAGTGCGGGAAACCGGAAATCGCCATGCTGGAAAGCCTCGACAAACTGTACCGCACCTGCAGCGGATCCGTGGAGAGGCTGCTGCAGATAGAGTACCGGTATCAGAAAACCTGGTTCCGGGAACAGGGATTCACGCTCCTTGCCTCATGGCTGATGCGCACCGCAACGCTGAACCTCATGGCTGCCCGGAATGAAACCGACATCGTGGCTGATGGGGAACCGCCATGCCCCGACGTATCTGAGCAACTCGGCATCCGTGCCTTTCTGGCGGGATATGAACTGGGTGAATTGTTCCGGAGGATGGGGGATGACGCTCCTGAAAGGCATGCCGAAAAGCGTCTCGAACAGTCCTGACGCCCCGCATCGTTCCTTTCGGGTAAAAAAACATGCATTAAAAAAAGCTGCTTCGCTATCCGGGAAGCAGCTTTTTCCGTTTCGGATTCAGCACGAAGCGGCACTGAACGGCTGAAGCAAAAAGGGCCGCCTTTGCGGGCAGCCCTTTTTGCTTCAGCCGTCTCCCTTTCGGAAAAAAAAGCATGAGGTGCAGTCAGTTCCTTACAACTGGCTGTACTCCGCGTAAACCCTGTAGGTGTTGACCAGAAGGAATGCAAGTACAAGCAGGCCGATAATGGTGAAAATCGGGCTTCTCTGCTCTTTTGAAGCCTGACGGTCGAGGAACGGCACCAGGATCCAGAAGATCGCACCGACCGTGAAGAGCACGATCGCAAGCAGTTCTCCGCCTTCGAAAGTGAAATCCTTGAGAAGCTGGAACTGTGCCCAGAAATACCACTCAGGCTTGATTCCGACAGGAGCCGATCCAAGCGGGTTGGCTTCCACGCCGATCTCCCACGGAAACATGACTGCCAGATAAATGAGAAGGGCAAAGCCGATCATCCAGCCGATGGCATCCTTTGCAAGGAAAGTCGGGAAAAACTTCTCGTAGCCTTTGACAAGACCGGCTTCCTTGTACCCGATAGGAGAAGAGGTACCGAGCACCTGCACAAGCATGAGGTGTGCGGAAAGCACAAGCAGAAGCAGGCCGGGCAGCAGTACGACGTGCAGTGAGAACATGCGGGTAAGGGTTTCAGCGCTTACGTCGGTTCCGCCGCGAAGGATATCGACAAGCAGGGCTCCGCCAGGCATAACCTTGGGAACTTCAGTACCGACCTGCGTTGCGAAAAATGCAAGCTCGTTCCAGGGAAGCAGGTAACCGGTAAAACCGAAGCCCAGGGAAAGGACGAGCAGCACAAAACCACTGACCCACATCAGCTCACGCGGCTTGCGGTAGGATTTCATGAAGAAAGTGCTGAACATGTGAATAAAGGCCATGCCGATCATGAGGTTGGCAGACCATGCGTGCACCTGGCGGATCAGCCACCCGAAAGGCACCTCTTTCTGGATGAAGACGAAGGAACTGAACGCTTCGGATCCGGTCGGCTTGTAATACTGCAGAAGAAGCAGTCCTGTAAGCACCTGGATGATGAAGAAGAAAAGCGTGAGACCGCCGAAATAATACCAGAAGGAAAGTCGGTGCTGGGGAACCTCTTTCTTCTTGAGGTACTCGATCACGGGCGCAAGAACGTAAAAACGCTCCTGGAACCATGCGCCAAGGGCACTCTGCTTGCTTGCCTTGTATGGATCCGGATCGGGCCTGTCAACAGGCGGTTTGTACACGCCGCCCGTTGCTGCGGCAGGTTTGGCAACAGCCGGAACGGCTGGTTTGGCTGCTCCCGCAGCTGGTTTAACAGCACCCGGTGCTGCCGGCTTGGCGGCATCCGGAGCTGGCGGTTTCGGCTTGGCAGGAGCGTTTCCTGCCGGAGCGTTCTGATTGTTTTCAGCCATATTTTCTGACTCCCTTGGTTTTCAACAACGTTTAAAATTAAGCTTTTGAAACAATAAGATCGTCACCCTCGACCCTTGCCGAATAAACGGCCAGGGGCAGAGGCTGGGGTCCGGAAATGATTTCGCCGGTCTGCTTGTACTTCGCTCCATGACAGGGGCAGTACAGAAGATTATCCTTGTCTTCCCAGCGGACGAGACAGCCCAGATGGGTGCAGACAGCGCTGCAGGCGGTCAGTGTGCCGTTATCGTTGACGACGATGACCTTATCCTTGTTGAAGGGATAGATTTTACCGGTATTTTCCGGAACCTCGGAAGCTTTGCCAACAACCATTTCATTCACCTCTTTTACTTCTTTGACTGGAGGAATAATGTATTTCACCACCGGGTAGAGCGTCGATACCGCAACTGCGGCGCCGACTCCGCCGACAACCTTGCCCAGAAAGCTGCGACGTTCGAAATTAACTCCTTTCAGCCCATCTTCCCTTGGTTTTCCGGCAGAAACCGGCCCGGAGGAAGAGACTGAAGCACCGTCTCCAAGTCCGCCCATCCTGGCCGGGCTCTTGAAATTACCTTGTTGTGCCATTACGATCTATCTCCTTTTTAATGCTGTTGTTAAGAAATGAAAAGCATCCTCTGCCCGGGTTGCCGGCAATCTGTTCAATCCTGCCGTTACAGCGGTGCACCCCCTTGCAGGGCGGTACAAATAAATTCCGAATTTATAATTTTTTCCGTTTAAACCAATCCGAACACCCTTTAAAAAAATTATAATAATCGTACATGAACGACTGCTGACCATCCCGCCAAATCCTGCTCCGGGTAAAAAAGCGCATGAATCGCGACTGCAGCCTTACGGGGTTGAGGAACTCGGAGATCCCGCTGATGCCGACAAGATCATGTCCATCGATGCGAAGCGACAGGTTCGATGCGAAACGGAGATAAAAAGGGCCGACATCGAGCACTTTTTTCTGCGAAATCCTGACTGATACCCTCTCTGCATGAAGTTCGAGCGTCCTGCCGTGAAGCGGCGAGAAAACCCCCGTGGAAAAATCCCTCTCGCTGAACTGAAGTGAGTCGGCAACTGAAACCGTGCCGGCTGCATTGTCATGCAGCATGAGAAAACTCACCGGCTTGTAGCTGCGATTCCTGAAAAAAATCAGGTAGTAAAGAATGTCGTACCGCTCCGAAAAAGCCCTTCCCCAGTACCATCGGGAGATATACTCCTGCATTGGCATGGTGCCCAGGTTATGGTCGTGATACCCTAACGCCCTGAGCGTGATTCGCCGGGAACCCCCGCCATTCTCACCGGCAATATCGATATACCCCTCGACATCTGCCCTGGGAACGCTCAAGAGCCACTGATGGCATGCATCCATTCCGGCATTGTTGCCATCCCTTTTCGAATAACTGATACGGCGACTGACCCGAAAAAGCAAATCGGCATTTACCCTCCTGCTGCGTGCGGGAAAGCTGAAATCAACGGAAAGCCGGTATTCGTCTTTTATGGCATCGAAGGAAAAGCGGCAGTTTTCAAAACAGAGTCCGATCTCTTCACGATTGCCTGAAAACAAACTCTTGCCGCCCTCCCGGATGAAATTGAGCGTTTCACGGCCCTGCTCGTACAACTGGAAACTGAACCCTGCATAATCGGAAGAGTGCGGAAAAGCCGCGGCTCCCCTGCGTTTCCATTCATCGTAACGCTGCATGTAATAGGGCGAAAACGGAAACCCTGCAAACCAGATAAGCACAACGGAAATTCCGCTCTGCTTGTCTTCAGCATCAAAGTACCACCATTCATAGGCGCCCGGATCCTGCATGTCATGCCAGATTTCCTGCCGAGGTTCTGTGGTGATATTCATACCGGGAATTATGCGGTTCTGTCATGAAAAGCAGCTGCACAGGGACAGGCTCTTTCAGGGAAACGAACTGGAATAGAGAAGGAAGTGAAGGCGGAAATGGATTGTGCTCTTTTCACCGGTGCAACAGCACCGAAAAAAAACCGGGTGGACAGAGAGGGAATCGAACCCCCGACACAAGGATTTTCAGTCCTTTGCTCTACCAACTGAGCTATCTGTCCATGATTGTGAGGCACAGTATAATAAACGCGCATCAAAATTCAAAACAATACATTTGAAAAACAGATTACCTGAACAGAGCCGGGGCGAAAGAGAGACCCCGGCACCTGCGAAAGCTAAACAGGAACGGATATCCGTTCGATCCCTTTTGCAATCCTGCGAAGCACCGCATCCCTGCCCACCACCTCAAGCATGTGATAGAGGCTCGGTCCGAAACTGACTCCCGAAACAAGAATTCTCAGCGGGTGAATCAATGCGGCGGCTTTCAGGCCTTTAGGCGCAACGAACTCTCTCAGGGCGCCCTCTATGGCTTCAGCGCTGAACGGCTCCAGGACCTCAAGCGTCGACAGAAATTCCCGCAGCAGGCCGTTGGTTTCCGGTGTCCAGCGCTTTTTCACGGCTTCCTCCTCATAGGTTCCGGGTTCGAAGAAAAAGTAGGATGAGAAGGTGACGAATTCATGCTCGAATCCCACGCGTTCCCGCATGAGCTCGATGACCTGTTCGAGATAGCGGTCGCTGGTGATGATGTCAAAGGGCATTTCAGCCCGCTGCTTTTCAAGTTCGGCAACAAGCAGCGGCCTGATGGTCCTGATGATCTGCTCGGCAGGACGGTTCTTGATATATTGCTTTTCAAGCCAGTTCAGCTTTTCCACATTGAACACAGCACCGGCCTTGCCGACCCGCTCGATCGAAAATTTTTCGATAAGCTCCTCAAGACTGTACACCTCCTGTTCGGTGCCTTCACCCTCGTTCCAGCCAAGCATGGCCACGAAATTCACGATCGCATCACAACTGTATCCCTTGCGGATATAGTCCTCGACGGCCACATCACCCTGACGTTTGCTGAGCTTCGAACGGTCGGGATTGAGCAGGAGGGGAAGATGGGCGAATTTCGGGGGCTCCCATCCGAAAAACTCGTACAGCAGCAGATGTTTCGGCATGGACGGCAACCACTCCTCACCGCGAATGATATGGGTGAACTTCATGAGATGGTCGTCGATCACACTGGCGAAGTGATAGGTCGGAAAGCCGTCGGATTTCATCAGCACCTGATCATCGATGGTGGAGGAATCGAATTCGATAGGCCCCCTTATCATGTCCTCGAACCATACGGAAACATAATCGGGCACCTTCATGCGGATAACATAGGGGGCACCCTCCTCCATTTTCCTGCGCACCTCGCCTGAAGGCATCGAACCGCCCATCTCCTCGGGCAGCCATTTCCGGTTGTATTTGGGCTGCAGACCCTGCTTCATCTGAAGCTGGCGGTTTTCTTCGAGTTCCTCGGATGTCGAAAAGCAGTAATAGGCGTTTTTCTCTTCGAGCAGCCGGTCACAGTATTCACGGTAGATATGCAGTCTTTCCGACTGGACATAGGGACCGAAGTTCCCTCCGTGCTCGGGGCTTTCATCGGCAACAATCCCTGCCCATTCAAGTGTCCTGATGAGATTCAGCTGTGCATCAGCCACCTTCCGGCTCTGATCGGTGTCCTCGATTCTGATGATGAAATCCCCTTTCATCTTTTTTGCGAACAGGAAGTTGTAGAGCGCTGTCCGCAGACCGCCTACATGCAGATAACCTGTCGGAGAAGGAGCAAACCTGGTTCTGACCCTTTGACCAACCATAATGTGCTTGATGTAAAACTGTTGAGTGAATTGTTTGACAGGATTAAATACCGGTGTCAGGAGCAATGAATTTAAAAAATCCCGCTGTTTTTTGAAGGGACAAAATCTCGATACCTCCGGAAGCAGGGAAAAAACCTCCGGAACACAACAAAAGCATGTTTTCCGAACCATTTACCAATAAACTTTTTGCATTCTAATGCAGTTTACTTTTAATTACTTTTAATGCCGTAAGTTAACCTTGACTTTACTTTTTCCTTCAACCACTGCATGCCGATATGCCGGAAATCAGAAAAAAAACCACGGAAAAAGAGAGTGCCCGCAATCCTTTCAAGCCGGTACGCGATGGCGGAAGCCGACCGGACCGGGAATCCGGATCGGGAGGAGAAAATCCCGGCAGGTTTCCCGGCTTTCTTGTCATCATGATGCTGGGACTTCTCTCCCTGTTTGTGTTCCAGCGTTTTTTTTCAACCCCTGAAAATCCCGAAATAACCTATAATCAGTACCGGAATATCGTTGAAACAAACCTCGTCAGCGACATCACGGTAAGAACTTATGCCGACCGGTCGGCCATACTGAACGGAAAGCTGAACAAATCCGTCCGGCTCGAGCTGAAAAACCGTGCGTTTCTGCAGACCGACCGCTTCAGCGTCACCATTCCCGCTTTCACCGCCGAACAGGCCGACCTGCTCGCCGGAAAAGGCATTCAGGTATCCTTCGAGGAAGGCACCGACAGTTTCAACACCTTCCTCGTGCTTTTCGCCCCGTGGATCATTTTCGGGCTGATCTATTTTTTCATGTTCAGGCGCATGACCCAGCAGAACGGAGGCGCGGCAAGGAACATGTTCAGTTTCGGCAAAAGCCGGGCGAAAATGATCAGCGAATTCGATGTCAAGGTGACCTTCAGGGATGTAGCGGGAGTCGATGAAGCGGTCGAAGAGCTGAGGGAAACCGTCGAATTTCTTACCAATCCCGGAAGATTCCAGAAAATAGGGGGAAAGATCCCCAAAGGAGTGTTGCTGCTTGGCCCTCCCGGTACCGGCAAAACCCTTCTTGCAAAAGCCATTGCCGGAGAAGCAAAGGTTCCCTTCTTTTCGATTTCCGGTGCCGATTTCGTTGAAATGTTTGTAGGTGTCGGCGCGGCAAGGGTTCGCGATCTGTTCGAACAGGCAAAGAAAAATGCGCCGTGCATCGTGTTCATCGACGAAATCGATGCGGTCGGAAGAAGCCGCGGAGCAGGCCTCGGAGGAGGACATGACGAAAGGGAACAGACGCTCAACCAGCTGCTGGTGGAAATGGACGGATTCACAACCACCGACAACGTCATCCTCATTGCCGCAACCAACCGTCCGGATGTGCTTGATACCGCGCTGCTCAGACCGGGACGGTTCGACCGGCAGATCACCATCGACAAGCCCGATATCCGGGGAAGGGAGGCGATTCTTGCCATCCATAGTCGAAACACTCCGCTTGCCGATGACGTGAACATCTCTGTTCTGGCCAAAAGCACGCCGGGATTTTCCGGAGCCGATCTGGCGAACCTGGTCAACGAGGCGGCATTGATTGCCGCCAGAAGCGATCAAGAACGCATCACCGCCGAGGATTTCGAACAGGCCCGCGACAAGGTCATGATGGGTCCGGAACGAAAAAGCATGATCCTTTCGGACGAACAGAAAAAGTTGACCGCGTATCACGAGGCGGGCCATGTGCTGGTTGCAGCCAACACCGAAGGATCCGACCCCATCCACAAGGTAACCATCATCCCGCGGGGCCGCAGCCTCGGGCTTACCGCCTACCTTCCGCTTGAAGACCGCTATACCCAGAACCGGCAGTACCTGCTCGCAATGATCACCTATGCCCTCGGCGGAAGGGTCGCCGAAGAGCTGATCTTCAACGAGATCACCACCGGTGCGGCCAACGATATCGAGCGGGCAACCGATCTGGCCAGAAGAATGGTCCGGCAATGGGGCATGAGCGACAAACTCGGCCCCATCAACTACGGAGACAGTCACAAGGAGGTATTTCTCGGCAAGGATTACTCGCACATCCGGGAATACAGCGAGGAAACCGCCCTGCAGATCGACAATGAAGTCCGTAAAATCATTATCGAATGCATGGAGAACGCGAAAAAGATTCTCAGCGAGAAAAAGGAGCTGCTCCACCGGCTTGCAGGCTCACTGATCGAAAAAGAGACGTTGAACGCAAACGAGATTGCGGCCATTATAGGAACGGCATAACCGTTCCTTTTCCTGAACTGGCAACAGGGAACGACAGCCATGCAAACGCTTTTCATGCTCATCGTCGGCATTGCAGCCGGCATGCTCTCGGGAATGTTCGGAGTCGGCGGAGGAATCATCATTGTACCTGCACTGGTGCTGCTTTCCGGAATGAGCCAGCATAGCGCCAATGCGACCTCTCTTGTCGCGCTCCTGCTGCCGGTTGGCCTGCTTGGAGTTATGGAGTATTACCGTTCCGGAAAGATCACCACGGAAAACATATGGATGGGGCTGATCATCGCCGCCGGACTGTTTGCCGGAGCCTTTTTCGGAGCCAGAATAGCGACATCGCTTTCCGGAGATATGCTTCGAAAGGCATTTGCCCTTTTCATAGGAATTGTTGCCTTTCGTTTATGGTTTAAATAAGTACATACACAACAATAACCTAAGCCACTGCTACCATGGGAAACACAACCACGAAAGCTGATCTGGTCAATGTTATCGCTCACAAGACAGGCATGACAAAAAACGAAACCGAATCTGTGGTTGACTGCCTGTTCGAGAGCATCATCGAGTCCCTGAAAGCCGGCAAACGAATCGAGATCAGAGGGTTCGGATCATTCAATATCCGGCACAAGAACCTCCGCCAGGCAAGAAACCCGAGGACCGGAGAAAAAGTAACCGTCGATCCGAAAAACGTACCTACCTTCAAGATATCCAAGGAATTCAAGCACGCGGTCAGCGAAAGCCTGAAAAACGGCGCGCTTTAGCGCTTCGGCAAGGGCATCTTTTGCTGGGCAGGCCCTGGAAAGCAGGCTTTCAGAGATAGAACGGGTTGTCAACCAGTTCCAGGACAACGCGCCTGTGCGTTTCGGTGTCTCGAAAGCAGACCTTGATATAATGAAGGTTTTCACGCCTGAAAATATCGGCGCCCTTTTCTGCAACGAAAAGAATGATATGGCCTTTGTGGTTCCCGAGTTCCCTGCCGAGATCCCCCCATTTTCTGAAAACGAGGTTGGTATACCCGGAGCCCTCACGCAGTGAAAGAAGCTCAGGATTGCCGATATCCGCAATTATTTCAGGAGATGAAAGCAGTGACATCTCCTTGCCGAGCCAGACACTCAGGAGTTCGAAATGAAAAGGCAAAAACAGGGAGTTCCGGATGTAAAATCCGTTTTCTCCGTTCCGGATCGCATCGGTAAAATGTTTTGTCATGCCGGAGAATTCGTTAGTAGTTGAAAAACAGGAACCACAACACGGCAAAAACAGGTATCAGCAGCGGCAACGAGTATTTGTACACATATTCAAGAAAATCCGGAACATCGACCTCCGCCTGTGCGGCAATGTTTTTCACCATGAAATTGGGCGCGTTGCCGATATAGGTCATCGAGCCGAAAAACACCGATGCGATTGAAATCGCCATCAGATAGACCTCCGAGGAAACATCCCCTCCGACAGGAGAAGCCATGCCCTCGGCAAACCGATGGATGTCACGGGGATCGGCGATATCGAGACCGAACTTGCCAAGCGCGCCGGCAAGGAAGTTAAGATAGGTCGGGGCGTTGTCGAGCACTCCGGAAAGCGACCCGGTCATCCAGTAGAACGTCGTGACGGAAAACTCCGCCGCATGCCCAGCCGCATATGCACCGATCAGTTCAAGGGCGGGAATCATGGTTGCAAAAATGCCGATAAACAGAAAGGCAACCTCCTTGATCGGCTCGAAGTTGAACTCATTACCGCCGAGCGCTTCGGGATCGGCGGTCCTGTACGCAGCAAATGCGACACCGAACATGATCATCTCACGAATGCCGAAAGGCAGGTGAAACAGCTCCTGCAAACTCGGAAATCCCCTTAGGACGGCCGGGTCGAGAAAGACGGATGCGATAATGACGCCGAGATAGAGAAAATTCTTTCCTCCTGTAATGACGACTCCTCCCGCATGGCGGCCACCGACATCAACCGCCCCTGAAACTCTTGAATCCAGAAACATGAACACGCCCGTCAGAACGGCAACGGCCAGTATCCAGGGCAGCCACACCTTCGACAGCACCCAGAAAAACGGGACCCCTTTGAGAAAACCCAGAAACAGCGGCGGATCGCCGATCGGTGTAAGACCGCCGCCGATATTACTGACGATGAAAATGAAGAAAACCACATGGAACGCCCGGAGACGCCCCTCGTTCATGCGCATGAAGGGCCGGATGAGCAACATCGAAGCGCCGGTTGTCCCGATCAGGTTCGAGAGCACCGCCCCGAAAAGCAGCAAAAGGCCATTGAACAGCGGAGTCCCCTTCCGCTCGATTCTGATGAGGATGCCGCCGGAAACCACAAACAGCGACGAAATCAGTGCAATGAAGGAGAGGTACTCCTCGAGGGTGTGTTCAAGCACCTGCAGGCCATGCTCCATCATGAAACCGTAATAGGAAGCCACAACCGCGGCAAGCCCCAGGGCGACTTTCGGGTAGTTATGCTCCCAGAAACGGTGGTAGAAAAGCGGACCTGTGGCGATCATCAGCAGCAGCAGGACAAAGGGGGCTACAAGCCAGACCGGGGGAAGGTGGCGAACCCCCGGATCAGGCGCACCGGCAGCAAGCAGTTGCGGACTGCCGGTTACGGCAAGCACCAGAACAAAAAAGAAGGCAAGAATGGACTTTCGATTCATATGCATTTAGGTTGACCGGACAACAAGATCCCTGGTTTCAGTCACCCTCGAACTCGGTCAGTGAATAAACGCTGTAACCCCGGTCCCGAATTTTCCTTTCTCCGCCGACATCCGGCAGATTCACGATAAACGCCATTTCGGCAACCACACCACCAACTTTCTCCACCAGCGCCGCTGCGGCAAGAGCCGTCCCTCCGGTTGCAAGAAGATCGTCAACGAGCAGTACCCGTGAACCTTTTTCAAGGGCATCCATATGGATTTCGATCCTGTCGCTGCCGTACTCGAGTTCATACTCCTGGGAAACCACATCTGCCGGCAGCTTGCCGGGCTTTCTGACCGGAATGAACCCCTTGCCGAGCGTATAGGAAAGCGCTCCTCCAATGATGAATCCACGCGCCTCAATACCGACGATCACATCGAAATCCACCCCGTTCTGCAGATAGTGTTGTGTAAAACTGTCGATCACCAGACGAAATCCAACCGGATCCTTGATAAGCGTGGTGATATCACGGAACATGATCCCTTTTTTGGGATAATCGGGAATCGAGCGGATTCGGGATTTAATAGACATGGAAAACGTGGATTTAGGGTTGCGGGTATTGAAACAGAAGCCAATAAAACAAAGACCTAAAATAACAGTCTCCCCTGTAAATTCAAATCATCGCCCATCCGCTCGATGAAAACCTGTACGACCCTGCCCTTGAGCGCTTCAGCATTGAGGGCTCCCTTTTCGGCGGTAGCCGTAACATGAAGATAGCTGGAAGTATATCCGTTGAAACGGATGCTTCGGTTCTCCTCTGCACACTCTTCGACAAGGATGCCGCACTGACTGCCGATGAAACGGGCGGAGAAGGCTGCTTTTTTACGCTCACCCAGTTCGATGAGCAACCGGCTCCGCCGCACAAGCTCCTTTCCGGCAATCGCCCGCCGTTCTCCGGCGGCAATCTGGCGGGCAAGCGGTGTTCCGGGCCGAAGCGAACAGGCAAAGACATGCAGGTACGCTGCCGGCAGGTCATCGAGGAAAGCGTACATCTTCTGAAAATCCCCGGTACTCTCTCCAGGATAGCCGGCTATGACATCGATACCGAGAGCACAGTCTGCAATGGTTTCGGCTGCCCTCAGAATGCGTTCCCGATAGTCTGCGGTCGTATACCTGCGCCGCATAGCCCTCAGGATGCCATCAGAACCGCTCTGCAGCGGCACATGAAAATGAGGGGCGATTTTTTCAGACCGTGCGACCACATCCAGAAGCGTGTCGTCCAGAACATCCGGCTCGATCGAACTTATCCTGATGCGCTCCACGGCAACCGTCTCAAACCGCTCCAAAAGACCGGCAAGACCGGTTCCGTCCGATCGGTAATCCCCTATGTTGACACCGGTAAGCACGATTTCACGGTACCCCGATGCAGCAAGAACATGTGCTCTGTCAACAAGCATCGAGGGAGGCAACGAGCGGGAACGGCCCCTCGACAGGGGAATTGTACAATACGAACAGCCGTAATCGCAACCATCCTGAATCTTGAGAAAGGCTCTCGTCCTTCCGGTGGGGCAATGAGCCGGCAGGGAGTAGCCGGAGTGGATCTCTTGTGTGCAGCCGATATCAGAAACCGCTACAAATGCAGCTCCGGTTTTTGTATTGAGCACCTTCCTGTAGAGATCCGTCCTGAATTTATCGTTGCTGCCAAAAACCCCCCGAAGACCTTCGATACCGGAAAGCACCTGAGGCTGCAATTGCGCATAGCAGCCGATTGCCACAACGGCACTGCGGGGATTGCGTTTGATGATCTGCCGTATTTTCTGTCGACATTTCTGCTCAGCCTGGTTCGTCACCGCACAGGTATGAACAATAACCATATCCGCTCCCGTCTTAACGGAAGAAAGTCGCCACCCTTCGGCGGAAAGATGGTCAAGTATCGCCGATGTTTCGGAATAATTCAGTTTACATCCCAGTGTTATTGCGGCAATACTGGGCGAATTCATTGCATGCATGGCATAGAAGTATTGATCTGAGTTTGCTGTGGTATTACCATCAGAGACCTACGGTACATGAAACGATTGCCTGCACAATATCGCCTGCCTTGTTTGCGTACAAAAAACCATTCTTTTATTCATTTCTGTTAATTCTGTATCATTTCAATCAGAAAGACATGGTATGAATATGGCTAAAAAAGATGCTGCATCACCCGATAAGTATGATCTTTTTATACAGAAAATTGACCATTTCCAGTCTCTTGTAAAACAGAAAAAAAATCTTCAGGAAAAAATTGCAATCATGCAGCAGGAGTTCCAGGAAAAAATCAGGCCGTTCGAAGAAGAGCTTTCGGCAATACTGAAAAAGCTGGATCTCAACCCCCCCCAAAATCGCAGAGAACGTACCCGCAAAAACCGGTTTTTCCAAATATGGCCGGAGACAGCCTGGAACATCCATAAAAGATCTTCTCCGCTCAAATCCTTCCCGCACGTTCAAACCGAAGGACATTGCCGATGCGCTGAACACCAAAAGCACAACCGTAAGCCTGTGGCTGAACAAATACGGCATGACTGACGAGGAAATCGAAAGGGTCCCGTCGGGAACCGGCGGCAAGCGTTTTGTTTACAAAATCAGGTAATTAAAAAGATAATCCTTCCGGAAGACTACCTGAAAAAGCGCAATTCTTGCGCTTTTTCAGGTTCCGCTCCCTGTAGTCACCCGAACATTTCAGTATCCGATATTTCTCCGGTTTCTGACAAAGTTCAGACCAAGCGCAACCATGATCATATTGCCAAGCAGCGAGGAGCCCCCATAGGAAACGAACGGCAGCGGAACACCGATGACGGGAATAAGCCCGAGCGTCATGCCGGTATTGATGACGACATGAACCGTCAGAAGAGCGGCATAACCTGCAAAAGTCAATTCCACAAATCGGTTTTTAATGGAAAACACAATGCGGATAAACCGGAGAATCAGCACAAGAAAAAAACCCAGCAACAGAAACGATCCGACAAAACCGAGCTCTTCTGCAATAACACAAAAAATGAAGTCAGTCCATTGGGCAGGAATGAAACGGAGCTGAGTCTGTGTCCCTTCAAGAAACCCCTTCCCGAAAAAACCGCCGGAACTGATGGCGATTTTTGCCTGCAATGCATTGTAGCCGGCACCCTGGGGATCCGACATCGGATCAAGAAAGGTCTGTATTCTTTTCATCTGATGCGGCTTGAGGATCTCGGCGGCAAAACGATGCGTGAACAAAGCCGCCAGCAACCCTGCAGAGGTAACACCAAGCTGGTGGGGATAAAATTTCTTTTTCTGAAAGAACAGCGTAAAAAAAAGAATCAGGGCGAGACCGAAAATAAAATACAGATTGAAAAAACCACTGAGCATGAGCACGACGGGAATAATGAGCAACAGCAGCAGATAAAAATCAAATCCCGCCATGATGATCATCGGCGCGATGAAAGACAGACAGGTGAGGGTTGTGCCCATATCGGGCTGCAGCATGATCAGCATTGCCGGAACAAGCGGAATTGCGAGTGCAATGCCCAGATGCGGCAGGGAACGGATATCGGTTTCATCATCGGAAAGGAAGCGTGCAAGAGCAAGAATCGTGGTCATCTTGGCTATTTCCGAAGGCTGAAAACTGAAAAAACCGAAACGCACCCAGCTTGTCTGGCCGGCAACTTTTTTGCCGAAAACAAGCACGGCAACAAGCAGAACGATGCCGACGGCATAAAAAAGGTATGAATTGTCACGGATGAAGCGGTAATCATTGAAATACACAAACAGCATCACCACCGCTCCGATGCATCCCCATGCAAGCTGACGGTAGAACAGAATGGTCTCGCCAGCTCCGTTGGTTGCACTGTATATTGCCAGCAACCCGAGGATTATCAGGCCGGCTGTCGAAACCAGCAGCCACAAATCGAGCTTGCCCTGTTGTTCCATGACCATCTTTCCTTACATCTTTTTCTTCTCCAAGCGCAGGGAATTGCGTATCGTAAACAATTGCCGATACATCGCTTTCTCACTGTTTCAATCGAATCTTCATGCTCACACCATCGTTCTCCTGCGGTTTTGCGGTCATCGTCGGAGCGCCGAATGCCGGCAAGTCAACACTGTTGAACAAACTGCTCCGGTGTAAACTTTCTATTGTAACACCTAAACCGCAAACTACAAGAAAAAAAATAACCGGTATCTACCACGACGAACGCCGTCAGATCGTTTTTCTCGATACACCGGGAATCATGCAGCCGCGTCAGAAGCTCCATGAATCAATGCTTGCGATCACACGCCAGACACTTCAGGAAGCCGATGTGGTGATTGCTCTCATTCCCTATACAAAAGGGCCGTCGGGTTTTGACGCTGAATTTAGCCGCGAACTGTTCGAATCGTGGCTGAAACCCGTATCGAAACCGGTCATCGCAGTACTGAACAAGGAGGATCTGGTGAGCCCTGAAGAACGGAAAAAAACCGAAGGGGAGATCATGAAACGGTTCAGTCCGGCCGGGGTACTCTCGGTTTCTGCCCTGAATGGAACAGGCCTTGAAAAGCTCGTCCATACCATAACGCCGTTCCTTCCGATGACCGAAGCGCTCTACTCCGAAGAGATGCTGAGCACGGCTCCGGAGCGGTTTTTCGTATCGGAAATCATCAGGGAGAAAATCTTTCTCCTGTACGGAAAGGAGGTTCCGTATGCTACCGAAGTGGTGATCGACGAATTCAGGGAACAGCACGAAACCGACCCGTCGAAAAAGGATCTTATCCGCTGTTCGATTATTGTCGAGCGGGATACGCAGAAACAGATTCTGATCGGAAACCGCGGAAGTGCACTGAAAAAACTCGGGCAGGCAGCCCGGAGCGATATCGAGGAACTGCTCGGACGCCCGGTATTTCTCGAGCTTTTCATAAAAGTCAGGCCCGACTGGCGGAAAAAGCAGAGTTTCCTGAAAAGCTACGGCTACTGAACAAAAAACCCTTCCGTGCAGGAAGGGTTTTTTGCCGGATCCCAGTTTCCCGGGGAAACAATTACTTGCTGCCTTTCGGCTGGGGTTCCAGTTCGGCGGTAGCGTCCTCGATCTCTTTCTTTTCGTTCGGATGAGCCTGAAGGTACGCTTCGATCTCCTCCTTGCTCTTGTCCTTGAAGTACTCAAGAGCCGAGAGAATGATCCGCTTGTTCTCCTTGTCAAACTCGATCACGCGGAGAGGAAGCTCATTGCCGACAGCGAACGAGGAGTGGATATCCTTGACACCGCCCTGAAGCAGATGCGATACCGGCACGAAACCATCCACATCGCCGGGAAGAATCACGATCACGCCCTTCTCGATGATCTGTGAAATGTTTCCGGGAGTTTCGGCACCGACCGCGTATTTCTGCTCGAACTCATCCCACGGATCAGGATTGATCTGCTTGTGGCCGAGCGCAATGCGGCGGGCGTTGACATCGAATTTCAGCACCTTGACCTCGAGTTCCTGGTTTTTCTTCACCAGTTCGCTCGGATGGCGGATTTTCTTGGTCCATGAAAGATCGGAAATATGCACCAGCCCGTCAACACCGGCTTCGAGTTCCACAAACACACCGAAATCGGTAATGTTGCTGACCGTACCCTTGTGCAGCGATCCCTCGATATATTTTTCGGAGAGTGCGATCCACGGATCCTCGTTTACCCGTTTCATGGAAAGCGAAAGCTTGGTGTGCTCCTTGTCGATATTGAGAATGACACACTCGACTTCCTGACCGAGGCTCACGAACTGGCCGGGATGCTTGATATGCTGCGTCCAGCTCATTTCAGAGATGTGAACAAGTCCCTCGATACCCTTCTCGATCTCCACGAAAGCACCGTAATCGGTAATGGAAACCACGCGGCCGTTTGCCTTTGAACCGACAGGGTATTTCATCTCGATATTTTCCCATGGATGTGATTCAAGCTGCTTCATGCCCAGAGAAACCCGTTTGGTGTTCTCGTCAAAGCCCACGACCACAACCTTGATCGGCTGATCGAGTTCGACAACTTCCGAAGGATGGTTGATCCTGCCCCAGGTGATGTCGGTAATATGGACAAGGCCGTCGAGACCGCCGAGATCAACGAAGATACCGAAATCGGTGATATTCTTGACCGTGCCTTCGAGCACCATGCCGACCTTGATATTGGCAAGCATCTCTTCGCGACGTGCGGCATACTCCTCTTCGAGAATGACCTTGTGGCTGACAACAATATTCTGTGTGACCGGATTGATCTTGACGACTCTGAAGTCCATGGTCTGTCCGACGAGCGCATCGAAATCACGCACAGGCTTGACGTCGATCTGCGAACCGGGAAGAAAGGCTTCAACACCCGAAAGCGAAACGGTCATGCCGCCCTTGACGCGATTGATGATCTTGCCGTTGATGATGGTATCGTTCTCGATTGAATCGTAGATTTTGTCCCAGATTCTCAGAACGTCTGCTTTTTTCTTGGAAAGAATGAGCTGGCCCATCTTGTCCTCGATGTTCTCGAGGTAAACCTCCACTTCATCGCCAACCTTGACCTCGTCGTCGTCACGGAACTCGAGCAATGAAACGATACCCTCGGACTTGAACCCGACATCGATGGTGACATCCTTGTTGGAAATCGAGACGATACGTCCCTTGACGATTTCATCCTCGGTGATTTCACTCAGCGTGCTCGTATAGAGCTTCTCCATTTCGGCAAGTGCCGATGGCTCGTAGTGAGCAAATACCTTGACCTTTTTTCTTGCAGGCCGTTCCTGGACTTTTTTCTCCAGCGTTAGTGTTTCTGCCATTAAATGTTTTCCTTCCTCTCTTGTGATTTACCCTCGGTGCCGCGAGAGATATCAGCACCCGGTTTTAGGTTAATAGATATGACAACAAAAACTTCAGCTTTTTCCGGTCATTGCGCATGACGCGATTTTTTCCAGCGCAAGTCTGGAGACCTTGCCGACCTGCTCGTCGATGCTCAACTCCGACGTATCGATTTCAATGGCATCGGGATGTTTTTCCAGGGGCGCCAGTTCTCTTTCGGCATCCGCCCGATCCCTTTCAAGAATCTCCTGTTCAAGCATCCCGATATCCGGCAACCCGCTTCCCGACGCTCCCTTTGCGGCAAGTTCGGCATAACGCCGTTTCGCGCGCTCCCGGGCATCGGCAACCAGAAATATTTTCAGTTCGGCATCGGGAAACACAACGGTCCCGATATCCCTTCCATCCATGACGACACCTTTGCGGCTCCCCATTTCCTGCTGCATCCGGCGAAGCCGGTCACGCACGGGAGCAAGCGAACTGACGAAACTGACTTCACGGCTGACACGATTCTCCCTTATGGCGGCGCTCACGTCACGGCCATCGAGAAAAACCCGCTCACCACGAAAGGCGACCGTAAGATCCTGCAAAAGCGGTAAAATGGATTCGGGGAACTGCCGTACGGCATCGATCATGCCCAGATCGAGAACCTTCAGGGTAACGGAACGGAACATCGCGCCGGTATCGATATACGTATAACCGAGCTTTTCAGCGACTTTGCGGGCGGTCGTACTCTTGCCTGAAGCCGCCGGCCCGTCTATGGCAATGATGATTCTGTTGTTCCCTGTCGTGTGTTTCACAAGCATTTTGACTTAGCCTGCAATTTTATAAAATAAATTTGCTTTTTCCAAACTTAATGATTACATGTTAACAACCCGTGCCCGCGAGGGTGCGCTTTTGCATTAACCTCTCTTCCTTTTACCAGCCATGTCTCTCCGCTGCGGGATTGTCGGGTTGCCGAATGTCGGAAAATCCACACTGTTCAATGCCATAACCGCCAAACAGGCCGAAGCGGCCAATTACCCGTTCTGCACCATAGAGCCGAATATCGGCACGGTTCTGGTGCCCGACGAGCGGATGCAGCAGATTGCCGATGTCGTCAGGACGCCGACCCTGGTTCCGGCCACACTGGAAATAGTCGATATTGCCGGGCTGGTCAAAGGTGCCAGCAAAGGTGAAGGCCTCGGCAACCAGTTCCTTTCGCATATCAGGGAGGTGGATGCCATTGTGCATGTGGTGCGCTGTTTCGACGACACCAATATTATTCATGTCGAGGGACGAATCGATCCGGCCGACGATATCGCCACAATCGAAACGGAACTGATGCTGGCCGATCTGGACAGCATGGAGCGCCGCATCGAAAAGCTCCGGAAAAACGCCCGCAAGGAAAAAGAGCTGCTGCTGCAGGTAGAGCTGGCCGAACGGATCATCGCCGGACTCTCGGAAGGCGTTCCCGCCCGTGCAGTCATCCAGACGCCGGAAGAACAATCGCTCTCCAGGCAATTCTTTCTGCTTTCCACCAAGCCGATCCTCTATGCCGCCAATGTCGCTGAAACCGATCTGCCGGGAGGCAACGCCTATACGGAGCAGGTGGCAAAAATTGCAGCACAGTCCGGTGCAAAAATGCTGATCATCAGCGCAAAAACCGAAGCGGAAATAGCCGAACTGCCCGAAGAGGAACGCCCTGAATTCCTTGAAAGCCTCGGACTCGAAATGTCGGGTCTCGACCGGCTCATCAGAACCGCATATGATCTGCTCGGACTGCAAACCTACTTTACCGCAGGGGAAAAAGAGGTGCATGCCTGGACCATCCGCAAGGGTGCCGCGGCTCCGGAAGCGGCAGGCGCAATCCACTCGGATTTCGAAAAAGGGTTTATCCGGGCCGAGGTCATGTGGTATGGCGACCTCATCGAGCTCGGCTCCGAACAGAAAGTCAAGGAAGCAGGGAAACTTCGTTCGGAAGGACGGGATTATATTGTCAAGGACGGCGATGTCATTGTCTTCAGGTTCAACGTGTAACCTTTAACGGCTTTTATCTGCAGGTGCACCATCATAAAAACACTCCCGAAAGCCCGATAGGTATTTTTGATTCGGGTGTCGGCGGCCTGACCGTCGTCAGGGCGATACAGGCGATCCTGCCGTCCGAGCGCATCATCTACTTCGGCGATACCGCCAGGGTTCCCTACGGTTCGAAATCACAGGTCACCATCCGCAAGTACGCACAGGAAGACACGGCTATCCTGATGCGCTACCAGCCGAAAATGATTATCGTGGCCTGCAACACCGTTTCGGCCCTCGCCCTTGACGTCGTCCGGAAAGCGGGCGGCAGCATACCGGCGCTTGGCGTACTGGAAGCCGGAGCGGAGCTGGCCGTGAGCGTAAGCCGACAAAAACGGATCGGCGTGATCGGCACACAGGCCACAGTCTGTTCAAACGCCTACGCCTGCGCCATCAACGAACTTGACCCCGACATCGAGGTACACTCGAAAGCCTGCCCGCTTTTCGTGCCGCTGGCTGAAGAAGGGTTCACCGATCATCCCGCAGCCCGGCTGATCGCCGGGGAATATCTCCGGGAGTTTGACGGCCATGAGATCGACACGCTCGTGCTCGGCTGCACCCACTACCCGATCCTGCGCGGCATGATCGGGCAAACCGTAGGGCCCGGCATCCGTATCATCGATTCTGCTGAAGCCGTTGCCCGGAGGGCGAAAGAGCTGCTTGCAGAAACAGGCATGCTGGGCATGTCCGGAGAAACCCCGAGACCGCATCTCCTCGTCAGCGATCTTCCGCAGAAATTCGGCATGCTCTACCGGCTCTTCATGGGCTCGGACGTACCCGACGTGGAACTGGTAGACGTCTGAGTTGCCCCTCCCGTCGGCGGCAACCGGAAGCCGCATCGCCGGAAGCGGATGTATTGACTGCCGGAGATAGTACTTTTGAGTTTGATATTGTATGTTGTAACTCTTGATTCCGTTACCGTTACCAACGTGAAAATAAACCTCGACCGGACATCTTCCGGGTTCTGCATCGGTGTGCAGGGCACCATTCATGTGGCGGAGGAAAAGCTGGCCGCGAAGAAAAAGCTGTTTTCTCTGGGCGACGTCGTCCATAACGAAGTGGAGGTAAAAAGGCTTGAAAAGCTGGGGCTTGCCACCATCGACGAAAATACCTTCAATGCGCTGCAAAACGCAAGTGTGCTCATCAGGGCGCATGGCGAACCGCCCGGAACCTACAGCACGGCAAAGCGCAACAACCTCGATATTACCGACACCACCTGTCCGGTCGTCTCGAAACTGCAGCGCACAGCACGCCTGCTCCATCAGCTCGGCTACCAGATCGTCATTTACGGCAAACGGTCCCACCCCGAAGTGATCGGCATCAACGGTCATTGCGCCAACAGCGCCGTCATCATCAAGCATGCCGACCTGACGGATCCGGATGAATTGCGGATGCTTGACACCGGAAAAAAAACCGCACTCATATCGCAGACAACCATGGACGTGCCCGGTTTTTATGAACTGAAGGAGCATCTCGAAAAGCGATTTGCGGATGCTGCCGGCACGGCTCCCCATCCATGGACGGCGGTTCGTGACATCGACATCACCGCAGCCATGACCGGTCAGCAGCCGATGCCCCCCCATGTGTTCAAGGACACCATCTGCCGACAGGTCTCGAGCAGGAACCGGAAGCTCCATGACTTCGCACTGGCAAACAGCTGCATCGTTTTCGTGGCGGGCAGGAAAAGCTCGAACGGCCAGGTATTGTACGGCATCTGCAAGGCAGCCAATCCCCGGAGTTACTTCATCGAGGATGTTGAAGAGATACAGGACTCCTGGTTCGAGGAGAGCGGCAATGGGCCGGTCGAGAGCGTCGGCATCTGCGGCGCAACCTCGACCCCGATGTGGCTGCTTGAAAAAGTTGCCGGCTTCATCGACAGACGTTTCAATCATTGAGGCGCCCGCAGGCGCTCCTGAACAGGGTTATCGACCATGATGCATGAACTGACGCTTACCATAAATGGAAAAACCGTAACGGCCAATCCGGAGATGTCGATTCTTCAGGCGGCTCTTTCGGCAGGCATCGACATACCGACACTCTGTTTCGACAAGAGACTCGAATCGACAGGCTCCTGCTGGATGTGCATCGTGGAGATCAAGGGAAAAAACCGTTTCGTACCGGCATGCAGCACGGCGGTTTCAGACGGCATGGTGATCGAAACCGAAAATCCGGAACTGCACGACATGCGGCGGCAGAACCTCGAACGGCTTATCGAACACCATTGCGGCGACTGCATGGGTCCCTGCGAGCTTTCATGCCCCGCAGGGTGCAACATACCCGGATTCATAGCTGAAATAGCTCGCAGGGACCATGAACAGGCACTCCGGATCATCAAGGAAACCATTCCCCTGCCGGGCATTCTCGGCAGGATATGCCCGGCACCGTGTGAAGATGCGTGCCGGCGGCACGGCGTGGACGAGCCGGTTTCGATCTGCGCCCTGAAGCGATATGCCGCGGACCGCGACAGGGAACGCCCGGAATGCTTCGTACCGGAAATCGCGGAAAAAACCGGAAAAAAGGTTGCCGTCATAGGGGCCGGACCGGCAGGGCTGACAGCCGCCTACTATCTGCTTGCACTCGGCCACGATGTCACGATATTCGATGCCAACACTGAACCCGGCGGCATGATGCGCTACGGCATTCCCCGTTTCCGTCTTCCCGAAAGCGTTATCGAGAGCGAACTGGAGCCGTTCAGGAAAATGGGCGCGGAATTCCGCATGAACAGCGTGCTCGGAAAGGAGATGAGCACGGAAAACCTGAAAAAAGAGTACGATGCGGTCTTTCTCGGTCTCGGCGCTTCAAAAGCTGCACGAATGGGAATTCCCGGCGAAGAAGAAGCGTGCGTCACAAGCGGCATTGCATTTCTGCACGAGGCATCGAGCGGCAATACCCCGCATCCCGGAAAAAACGTTCTGGTCATCGGCGGCGGCAATACGGCAGTCGATGCGGCCCGCACAGCCCGTCGGCTCGGAGCGGACCGGGTGACCATCCTGTATCGCAGAACACGTGAGGAAATGCCGGCTAACCACGCAGAAATCGAAGAAGCGCTTGCCGAAGGCGTTCTGCTGCATACACTTGCCGCTCCGGTATCCATCGAGGCACACGGAAAAACCGCCGCCGTGACGGCCGTCGTCATGCAGCCGGGAGAACCTGACCGGAGCGGCAGAAGAAGACCCGTTCCGGTTGCCGGTTCCGAGTTCACCATGGTCGCAGACACGGTAATATCCGCCACAGGCCAAAAGGTTCACTGCCCGCAAGAGAGTGTTCCGGGAGTAGCCATGAACCCGGACGGCACGATCGGTGTCAACCCGCACACGCTTGAAAGCAGCGTCGAGGGTATCTTTGCCGGAGGGGATTGCGTTACCGGTGCAGATACCGCAATACGCGCCGTCGAGCAGGGCAAACGCGCAGCGTATCGCATAAACCGCTACCTGCTTGGCATGCCGTCCGAAAGCGACATTCCGCCATTCAATTCATCCTACGGGCCGAGAGATCAGGCTCCACCGGCCTTGTATGCGAAAGGCGATGCAGCCCGTCGGGTTCCCGTACCTGAAATCCCGCCTGGCAACAGAACCACGGGATTTACGGAAGTAGTGACAGGATTCGCCGAAACCGATGCGCGCACCGAAGCCGCACGCTGTCTGCAGTGCCGGTGCAAGGCCGTCGAAAACTGCCGGCTCAGGGAACTCGCGGCGCACTACCTTCCGGATTACACCTGCAGCCAGCAGGAACATGCCGGATTCGGCATTTCCGTAACGCCGGACATTCATCTTGAACGGGAAAAATGCGTGGATTGCGGCATCTGCGTCAGGACGCTTGAAGCTTGCGGAACCGTGGTGGTTCCCGATTACCGGAAACTCGCCATGTCCTGCCCTACCGGGGCGATCAGCCTTCCGGAACCAGGCCGGTAGACAATCAGGAGGCTTCCCGGCCAGCGATTTTCAGCAGTTCGAAAAGCGGCTTCAGCATTGCACCAAGACGACTCATGGAGCGGTTTACGACCTCCTGTATCTGGCGAAATGTTTCAGGAGCATTGTCTCCGCTGAACTGAAGCCAGGCCACATACAGCACAAACGCCGCGGCGACCACCAGGACGAACTGCATGACCTTCCTGAAAAATCCGAACAGGATCACGACGGCAATGGCAACCCCAAGCACAAGCAGGATGGGGTGAGCAGAAAGAAATTCGACAACCTGTTGCATAGGTGTTCCTGTCCTATAGATATTCCTCGATAACGGCTGAAACCGCTTGAGAAGGGTTGCTGCTGGCGAGCTTTTCCCTTGCTGCAAGCAATTCCCTGCGCATTGCGGCAGCGAGAACCGGATTGTCGAGCAGAGGAAGCGCCGCCCCGACCATGCGTTCTGCACTTGCCTCTTGCTGTATCAGCTCCGGAACCGCCTGCTGACGGGAACCGAGTCCTTTTGCGACAATGTTTGCAAGCGAAATATTCGGAAGTTTAACCAGCCGTTTGCCTATCTGATAGTTCAGCCAGCCGGTACGGTAGACCACAATCATGGGAAGACCGAAACAAAGCGCTTCGAGCGTAGCGGTCCCGGAGGCAACAAATGCAAGGGTGCTGTACTGCATCACTGCATAGCTGCGGCACTCGACCACACGGATACCGGACGCTTCTGTCAGATAATCCTGCAAGCGGTAGTCGAGATGTGGTGCCCTGCCAAGCAGAAAGACGAGCGGACGATCCTTTGCGAGCATCCCGGCCGCCCTGAGCATCTCGGGCAGCATCATCGATACCTCCTGGCGTCTGCTCCCGGGAAGAAGACCGATCATGACGGCTTCCTGCTCTATGCCGTACTCCTGCCGAAATAAGTCGGAAGACGAAAGGACTTCTTCCCGGAGCTCCTCGACAACCGGGTGCCCGACATACTCAGCAGCAACCCCGTGACGGCGGTAAAAATCCACTTCAAAATCAAAAATGACCAGCAGGCGGTTAACCGTCTCCCGGATCTTCTTCACCCGTCCCTCCTTCCATGCCCAGACCTGGGGCGCGATGTAGTAAATGACCGGAATACCGAGATCATGCAGAAACCTCGCCATCAGAAGGTTCATGCCCGGATAGTCTACCAGCAGTGCTGCGTCAGGCTTTTCCTGCCGGACAAGCGACTTGATCTCTCTGATCACGTTCCGGAGAAAACCTGCATGACGCAGCACATCGACAAATCCCATGATACTCATCTGTCGCGCATCGTAGGAAAGTTCGGCGCCAAGTCGCCGCAGCCGGTCCCCCCCGATACCGAACACCCGGATATCCGGCCTCCTCTGCAAGAGCTCCGCAACCACTCCGGCCGCGTGCATATCGCCGGAAACCTCTCCGGCCAGAACAAAAAGCTTCCTCGGCATCAAGCGCAGCTGATTAATTGGATGAACGGACGGGAAACCGTATTTTACAGCGTCATAAGGGTTTTCACATCCCATTATATCAAAAACGGAAAAGAATGCAAGTCAAATTCGGTACTGACGGCTGGCGTGCGGTTATCGCAAGGGATTACACGTTTGACAACCTCAAGCTGGCCGCACTTGCCACCGCACGATACATCAAGACCCGTCCTGAAAAATCCAGAGGCGTCTGCATCGGGTACGATACCCGGTTCATGTCGAAGGAATTTGCGGAATTCACGGCCGAGGTGCTTTCCTCTCAGGGAATCAGGGTCGTGCTTGCCGACAGTTTTGTCTCCACACCCGCCGTATCGCTCTTCACCAGGGCAAAACAGCTCGCAGGAGGTATTGTCATTACCGCATCGCACAATCCCCCGATCTATAACGGCTTCAAGGTCAAGGCATCGTACGGAGGGCCCGCACACCCGGAAGCGATTGCAGAAATCGAAGGGTACCTGGGCGAGGTCGATCCGGCAACACCGGTCGAGCCGGACCGGAAACTGATCGAACTCGCAGACCTGAAGACATTCTACCTGAACCATCTCAAGGCAAACATCGATTTGCCGCTTATCCGTGACTCACGTATCAAAATAGCGCACAACGCCATGTACGGAGCCGGCCAGGACATCATTACCCGGCTATTCGACGAGTCCATGGTGAACTGCTACCACTGCACCTGGAATCCGGGATTCGGAGGCATCAATCCCGAACCCATGCCGCAATATATCGAAGAGTTCGTGGAGTTCTTCCGGGAAGTCGAAACCGATGTCGCCATCATCAACGACGGTGATGCGGACAGGGTCGGCATGCTTGACGAGCACGGCAACTTCGTGGATTCGCACAAACTCTTCGCGCTCATTCTCAAATACCTTGTCGAAGAACGCCAGCAGCGTGGCGAGGTCGCCAAAACCTTCGCGTTGACCGACATCATCGACAGGATATGCCTGAAGCATAACCTCGTCATGCATGAACTTCCGGTAGGATTCAAGTATGTCAGCAAACTCATGGCGACAAACGACATCCTGATCGGAGGAGAAGAGTCGGGAGGAATCGGCATTACCGCATTTCTGCCGGAACGGGACGGTGTCTATATCGGCCTTCTGATTCTCGAAATCATGACGCGAAAACAGAAAAGCCTGTCGAAACTGGTAGAGGAACTGTACGACGAATATGGTTTTTTCTGCTACAGGCGCAACGACCTGCATGTCAGCGAAGCGAAAAAACAGGCAATCATCACGCGTGCGGCTGCCGGTGACCTTCAGTCGATAGCGGGATACAAGGTGCTGAAATTCAACGACCTCGATGGCTGCAAGTACCATTTCGAAGGGGGATGGCTGCTGATTCGCGCGTCCGGCACGGAACCGGTTCTGCGACTGTATTGCGAAGCGGATTCCCTGGAAAAGGTCGAGAACGTGCTGGCCTTTGCCGCATCACTTGCCTGAAGCTGTTTTTTCCATGAGCAATTGCAGGAATTGCAGGAAAAGAGCGTCGAAGGCTTCAATGGCTTCTCCTGATCCGTCCGTCCGTGCCGGCAGCTGCCGCAAGGGTGCTGATGTGCGCACAACAGGAAAGAGGCCGATCAGACAGGATTAACGGCAGAGGCAAAGAGCAGGAACGTTTGGGAAACAACACGGTTACATCGGGTGATGAGCTTTTCAGGGCTCTGGTTGCCGAACATCAGGAGATGGTGCTCAATACCTGCAACCGTTTTGTCATGAACCGGGAGGATGCCGAGGATCTTGCCCAGGATGTGTTTGTCGAAGTTTACCGCTCGCTGGAAAACTTCAGGCAAGAATCGAAACTCTCCACCTGGATTTACAGGATAGCCGTCACCAAATCGCTTGACCACCTCAGACGCCTGAAAAGAAAAAAACGGTTTTCCTCACTCAGGAGAATCATCGGCATCGACGACCCGGCCGAAGAACTGCCCTCTCCGGCCGATGACACCCCTGAACGGGCTCTGGCAGGAAAGGAAACACTGCACATCCTGCAGGAGGCTCTGAACATGCTTCCCGACAACCAGAAAACCGCATTCCTGCTCAGCAAACAGGAGGGATACAGCAACAGCGAAATCGCCGACATCCTCCAGACTTCGGTCTCTGCGGTCGAATCGCTGATTCACCGTGCAAAAAAAAACCTGCACGAAAAACTTTCCCGGCACTACAAAAACAACTGAGCGCATCGGAAACGGTTGGCGGATGCAAGTTTTTTCGACAACTGTCGTCAAAAAACATGAAAAAGAAAAAGGAAAACAGCATGAAAAAACCGGACGGACACATAGAAGAACAGGTACGAAGAGCGCTGCAGGTTCTTGACGATCTCCCCGGGTTGCAGGTGTCTCCTTTTTTCAGGGTTCACCTCATGCAGAGGATTGAAACGATCCGGGACAGTGCTCCCTGGTACTCGGATCTGCTCCGTCCGGAAGGACTCAAGGTAAAACTGGCTTTTGCCGCACTGCTGCTGGCAATCAACATCGGCTCCGCAACCCTGTTCTTTTCGGCAGGGGATCCGCTCTCCCTTGCCGATGCCGGAGAGGCTCTCGAACAGCTCAGCGACGAATATTCCGGAGAGGAACTCGCCTACTATGTTGATACGGCCGATGCCGGCAGTAACCGGCAGTCCAAAGAACCGGTTCAGCAGGAACAGAAACGCCCGTAGGCGAGAGGAATGATGGCTTCAGTTTGTTGATGATACCGTAAACCGTAATGTTCACAAGCCGATACAACGATGAAAAAACACGTGATGATGATGATGGCCGCGGCAATGCTTGCCGCCTCAGGCCCCGCTTCTGCGGCGGACTACAGCCGTTACTCCGACGAAGAGCTCTCCCGCATGCGGGGAACCATGCGCAGCGCCACAACGGAAGAGCGGAGCGCTTACCGCACTGAATGGCAGAAACGCGTCGCCGCCATGAGCCCGGAAAGGCGGCAGGCTTTTGCAGGAAAAGCCGGAAAAAGCTCCCGCCAGTGCCGTCCGGCAACTCTTCGCGAAACACTCGGGCTGAGCGACAGTCAGGAAAACAAGCTGCAGAAGCTGCGTGAAAAACAGTTCGCGGCAATGTCTGCGGAACGCCGGCAGCTCATGAACCTGCAACAGCAAATGCTGGAGGAATCGCTGAAAAAAAATCCCGACAACAGGGCAATCACCCTGCTTTCAGAAAAGATCGGCAGCGCACATGCGGAACTTGCCCGCAAGCGCAGCACCCATCTGCGCGAGATGGCTTCGATGCTGACTCCCGGACAGATGGAAAAAATGAAGACCTTCATGCAGAACAGGCCACAGGGAAAACCCGGAAAAATGGTGCTGTAGGCGTGAACCCGCTGCCCTGCAGGGCAACCCCTTGCAGGGCAGCAAATGAATCCTGAACCCGTACACTTGTAAATACCGGCATCCACCGGAAGGAATCCCGAAAAATCATGGATTTTCTTACATCAAAGCGTTTCATTACCGCAATACTGGCCATACTTGTCGTGCTCAATATGACGCTGCTCGGCATTCTCTGGTGGCAGAACATCCATAAACCCGAACGGAAGCCGGTCAGGATAACCCGCCAGTACAGTCGCCATGTCTACTTCAAGGAGCCGCTGTCGCTCTCTGAAGAGCAAAGCCTCAGGTTCCGCGAAATCCGGAAGGAGCATTTCAGAAAAGTCATGCCCGACATTCAGGCCAGGTCCCGCCTGAAAAAAGAGCTGATCGCGGAATCGGTGAAGGAAAAACCCGATACAGCCAGAATAGCCGCGCTTGCCGCATCCATAGGTTCCCGGCAGGCCGTAATCGAAAAAGAGCTGGCGCTTCACTTTCATGAGCTCGCCATGGTCTGCACCCCCGCCCAGCGGGACTCCCTGCGGAACATTCTCGAGCGGATCTCGTCAAGGAAAGTACGCTTCAGAACGGAAAAGGCTTCTCCGTCTCCTGATGAAATACGGGAGGTCAACATCATCCGCGAGGAGCGCTGAGAAACAGGGATCATTCACCGGCCCCGGATTTTAGTGCGGATTTTCGCAATCACAAACATACTTTCATCCCGGAACAGCAACCCGGCGGAGGCGGCATAGAGCAGCAGCAGCACAAGCCGTGAAAAAAGGCTCGTGATCCGGCTTTCAAAAAGCAGGGCAAGCTGCTCCTGCATGAAAACCGACAGGATACCGGCAACCAGCAGGATAAAGAGTTTTGCCCAGTCGTAGCGGTTGGGAAACACCTTCAGCGAGTAGTATGCCATCACCAGACACATGGCGACGGTTCCTGCAACAATGGCATAGGCAGCCCCGTCCATGCCGCTCTGCGGAATGAGGAACCAGCATCCAAGTGCGGTCACTGCAGCGCCGGAAAAGGTGACGATCGGCAGATAGCGCGTATTGCCGCTTACCAGCATCCCGGAAGAGAGGTTGGTCGAAACCATGTCGAACACGTAACTCAGAAAGATCCAAGGAAGCACGGACAGACCGATCCAGTACTTCGGAGGCAGAAGATAAAAACGCCCGCCGTAATGGTGCATGACAAGATCCGGCACGAAAAAGGTAGCGGCAAGAGCGGCGAACATGGTGATGAAGGTTGAAATGCTCAGGACGTAACGGAACAGCCGTCCGGCATCGGGATCGTTGGAGTGCTGCAGAAAGAATGGCTGCCAGGCGAACCGGAACACCTGGATCACGAGCTGCAGGATGATGCCGAATGCCGCGACTCGTCCGTAAATGCCGACAATATCCGATGCGGCATAGCCTTGCCCGTAAATTCGCTCGATATCGGACGGGGATATCCTGATGAGCAGGTTGCGGTCGATAAGGTGGATCAGGAGCCCGGCTATCCCGGTCGGCACATACGGCAGACCGATCCTGAGCATCTCGCGCAGGGCGGAAAACGAAAAAAACAGCTTCAGGTCCCGGAAAAGCAGCAGTACCGCCGCAAGGCTGACCAGAGATCCCACGATATTGGCGAGAAATGCTCCGGGCAGACCCGCATTGAAAGGAATGAGAAAAATCACCGCGCTTGCCACAACGGCCGCCACGCCAAGGATACGGGCGGCGGCGAATCGCAGCGCCTGGCGTTTCAGGCGGAGTTCGGCAAAAGGGATCACCAGCAGGGTGTCGACCCAGAGAATGACCGCAGCATAGTTGATAAACTCACCCTCTTTCGGACTGAGGCCGATCAGGGCGGCAATGTCGCCGGAAAAGAGCACCATGAGTGCCGCAAAAAACGTCGAGGTGACAAGCAGGCTGAAAAAAGCCGTGGAAAAATAGGTTCCCGCATCACCCGAACGGTGCAACGTATCCGATGCCGATTTCAGGTAGGAAGTCTCCAGTCCGTAGGAAAACAGCACGTTCGCCAGCGCAATATTGGCGTAGACCAGCGTCTGTATGCCGTTGTCGAAAGTGGAAAGCCGGTTGGCGTAAAGAGGAACAAGAAGATAGTTGAGGCTTCGGGCTATAATGGTGCTCGAACCATAGATAACCGTATCCTTGGCAAGCAGTTTTAACTTTGCGAGCATGAAACAAAACCCGGTAACTTACGAGGCGTCCTTTTCAACCGGACCGGCGGTTCCGTTGCCTGGCGCGGCAGCCTTGCGTCTGGCGACCTCCTCCTGATCGATCTGAAAGCGTCCGTCTTTCTGCACAACCGGTATCTTGGCGATCACCTCACGAAGGTGACGCTGCGCTTCGACCTGCTGCTGTTTCATTTTCCGGAGTTCCTCTCCCGTCAGTCCAACCGGATTATCCTTGTCGATAAGCGTATCCTTCAGCGACTCTATTTCCATGTTCTGCTCTTTTTTCATATATCCGACGAACCGCGAAAGCAGAAACAGGAGCAAGAAGAAAAAAGCAAGGGAAAAGATGAAAAGCACGACCCAGCTCATGACCAAGGTGTTAAACGTGGATAAAAGTACCGTAATGGTTTTTAATTTAGCTCATATTACCTTCTATAAAAACACTATTATTGGCTGAATGCAAACACAAACCGTTCGACACAAGCGCACCATGACCGGAAAAAACGAACCCCTCGCCCTGCATGCCAGAGGAAAAGCCATTCTCGAACAGGAAGCCGCAGCGCTGTGCCGGATCGCCGAACGGCTCGATGACGATTTTGAACGGGCAATACGGGTGATGCAATCGTGCCATGGCAAAATCATCATTTCCGGTATGGGAAAATCGGGCATCATCGCCCAGAAAATTGCAGCGACCATGGCATCAACCGGCACAACAGCACTCTTTCTGCATCCCGCGGACGCGGCTCATGGTGATCTCGGCATCGTTTGTGAAGACGATGTCGTCATCTGCCTGTCGAAAAGCGGAACGACCGAAGAGCTTAATTTCATCATACCCGCCCTGCAGCGGGTCGGGGTGAACATCATCGCCATGACCGGCAACCGGCGTTCCTATCTGGCACAGCATGCCGACATCGTGCTCGATACCGGTGTTGAACAGGAAGCGTGTCCTTTCGACCTTGCGCCGACAACTTCGACGACAGCCATGCTTGCCATGGGAGATGCCCTTGCCATCACCCTCATGCAGGAAAAAAAGTTCACACACCGCGATTTCGCCCTGACCCATCCCAAGGGAGCCCTCGGAAAACGCCTGATCATGAAGGTCTCCGACATCATGGCTACCGGCGATGCGGTCCCCGTGGTGGGCGAGCAGGTGAAACTCGGGGAACTGATTCTTGAAATGACCTCGAAACGTTATGGCGTCAGTGCGATTGTCAATCGTGAGGGGAGACTCTCGGGCATCTTCACCGACGGGGACCTGCGCCGGATTGTCCAGAAAGGAGGCGATTTCCTTTCGCTTCCCGCCCGATCCGTGATGACGGAAAACCCGAAAAGCGTGACGCCTGGTACCCTGGCCAAAGAGTGCCTCGACATTCTTGAAACCTACCGCATAACCCAGCTCGTGGTGTGCGACGACGAAAACCGTCCTGTAGGAATCGTTCACATCCACGATCTGGTGACGCTCGGCTTGTAAAGCCCTGTTGCAGCGATACAGGGTTTTGCGGAAAGCGAAACAGGAAAGCCCGTCTGCAAGGACGGGCTTTCCTGCAATATGGAGAGCTGACTGTTCAGACTTCCATGATCTCTTTCTCTTTCTGAGCAATCAGATCAGAAAGCTGCTTTTCGAACTTGTGCAAAAGGTCGTCGGCTTCCTTTTTGCCGCGGTTTTTGTCGTCCTCTCCGATGGCCTTTTCTTTTTCAAGCTTCTCGATTTCGTGGATCATGTCGCGTCGCAGGTTGCGCAGCGAGACTTTCGAGTCCTCCCCGAACTTGCGGGTAAGCTTCACGAACTCCTTTCTGCGTTCCTCGGTAAGCGGGGGGATGGAGACCCTGATGTTCTGGCCGTCCGCTGACGGGTTCAGGCCGAGATTTGCGTCGCGAATGGCTTTTTCGGCTGCCGAAACCATCGACTTGTCCCAGACCTGCACGATGAGGGTGTGCACATCCATGACGCCTACGTTACCGACCTGCTTGAGCGGCATGAGCTGGCTGTAGGCTTCAACCTTTACCCTGTCGAGCAGGGCAGTAGTGGCTTTGCCGGTGCGGATCGAAGCGATTTCGTGCTGGAACGCTTCGATGGTTTTCTTCATTTTCGGCTCGATCTTCTGTGCGACCTCTTTGACACTCATAGCGGTTCCCTTGTAGGTTGATGCTGACTTGTTGTGCGGAAGAATGCCGTTATTTCGCCTTCGACTGTGCAACTGTGGATTTCGCGAACCGTTTGTTGAACCGTTCAACGCGGCCGGCGGTATCGACGAGCACCTGCTTGCCGGTGTAGAACGGATGGCAGTTGTTGCAGATGTCAACCTTGATGGTGTTGCGGGTTGAACGGGTTTCAAATGCGTTGCCGCAGTTGGCGCAGTTGACGGTAACTTTCGTATACTTTGGGTGAATATCCTGTTTCATGTGATTTCTGTGCTTGCTCGTGCAGAAAATTGATTTGACCTGCAATAAAATATTAAGGTTGCTAATATACAAGAAATACTATCGAGATACAAAAGCTTTCCTATGACAGGACTCTCGCCATTAACCGCATTGAAAGGGGTCGGTCCCAAGCGGGCAGCCATTCTCGAAGCGGAAGGCATTGCTTCTGTTGCAGATCTGTTCGATTATTTTCCCCGCCGGTATCTCGACCGCCGGACGATCAGGAGTGTCAGGGAGCTTCATGCAGGGGAGTTGGTGACGGTCGTGGGTACGATCAGGCTGGCACGGCTCGAAGGTTCGCAACCCAGAAGGATGCGTTTCAAGGCGATGCTCGACGATGGCAGCGGCTCTCTCGAACTGACCTGGTTCAGGGGAGTGCGGTACTTCGTTTCGGACGTTGCTCCGGGCGATGCGCTTGCCGTGCATGGCCGGGTCGGGTTTTTCGGGCGACAGGCGCAGATGCAGCATCCCGATTACGAGCACCTTTCGGGGGGCGGCGGTGAAGGGCGTTCGGATTACGACCTGTTCCATACCGGCAGGATCATACCGATCTACTCCACCAGCGCAGCAATGAAGCAGGGAGGACTCGGTTCGCGGCAGTTGCGCACTATCGTAGCCAGGGCTTTCGACCGGTTTCCACCGGGCAGGGAGGAGACCCTTCCCGAGGAGCTTATCCGGCAGCATGGCCTCCTGACGCTTGCCCAGGCCTATCGTGAGATGCATTTCCCCTCTTCCCAAGAGGGGCTCGAAGCTGCCCGGACACGCATGAAGTGGACGGAACTGTTCTATACGCAACTCCTCTTCGCGCTCAGGCACGTGCGCCTCGAAAGGCTCAGGAACGCCTGCCGGTTCACTCGTTCCGGAGAACTTACCGAGCGCTTTTACGGCAGCCTTCCATTCGAGCTGACCGCCGCACAGAAGCAGGTGATCCGGGAGATCTATGGCGACCTGCGCAAGGAGAAACCCATGAACCGCCTGCTGCAGGGTGATGTGGGATCCGGCAAGACGCTGGTTGCCATGTTCGCCATTGCGCTCGCCGCCGATAACGGTCTGCAGTCGGCCTTCATGGCCCCCACGGAGATCCTTGCCGTGCAGCACTATCTCTCCCTGAAGCGATCGATGGAGCCTCTCGGCATCTGCGTATCACTGCTTGCCGGTCGCCAATCGAAAAAGGAGCGAAACACCGTGCTGGAAGCTCTGGAAAACGGTTCGGTTACGGTAGCAGTCGGTACGCATGCCATGATCGAGAAGGCGGTTTCGTTTTCCCGTCTCGGACTGGTGATTATCGACGAGCAGCACCGGTTCGGCGTGCTGCAGCGCAAGGCCCTGCAGGACAAGGCCGAGAGCCCGCATGTGCTGCTGATGACGGCCACTCCCATTCCGCGGACACTCACCATGGCCGGGTTCGGAGATCTCGATGTTTCCGTTATCGACGGCATGCCCGCCGGAAGGGTTCCGGTAAAGACCGTGCTTGTTCCGGAGCAGGCGAAAGACCGGGTTTATGATCTGCTCCGCCATGAGGTGCAATCGGGCCGGCAGGCGTATATTGTATATCCTCTCGTCGAGGCATCCGAAAAAATCGATCTTCGTGCCGCCGTGGAGAGTTTCGGGGAGTTGTCGTCAAGCGTGCTCGGTGATCTGCGGCTCGGTCTTATCCATGGCCAGATGACGCCGGAAGAGAAAGATTCGGTCATGGATCGCTTCAGGTCCGGCGATCTTGATGTGCTGGTCGGCACGACGGTTATCGAGGTCGGGGTCGATGTGCCGAATGCCTCGGTGATGGTGATCGAGCACGCTGAACGGTTCGGACTGGCGCAGCTCCATCAGCTGAGGGGTCGGGTTGGCCGGGGCAGGCACGCTTCGAGCTGTTTTCTCGTACATGCATCGCTTGCCGGTGAGGCGGGGGAACGGTTGCGCGCCATGGAGACGACATTCGACGGCTTCAGGATTTCGGAAATCGACGCCGCTATCCGGGGGGCGGGCAACGTGCTCGGCAGAGAGCAGTCCGGTATGGTGAGCGGTCTGAAACTTGCCGATCCATTGCTCGATGCTCCGCTCATGCAGTCGGCTCGCCAGGCGGCCTTTGCCCTGGCTGCGGAGGACCCCGAACTGCGCAATCGGGAACACGCCTTGATAAAAAGCTGTTATTTGCGTCATTACCACGACCGTTCCCCGCTGGCCGACATCGGATGACCGGCCGGAAGGGAGCGCTCAACACTGGAATTCCGGCATGAGAGAAAAAAAAACAAATGCAGTATATTACACTGGCCGGGTAACCGGAACCTCCGGTGCGGCCTATATGGTGACTTCCGGGGATGGAAGGGTGTTCCGCTGCCGGACCATTACCGGGACGGTAGCCGCCAATGAGGACTCTTCGCTTGTTTCCGTCGGGGATCTGGTCGATGTGCAGCCTACCCTGAGCGGGAACAATGCTCTCGAAGGCATCATTGTGCTGGTGCATCCGAGGACAAGCGCGCTGGTTCGCAGGCGTGATCCCCGACGCAACCGAAGCAGGGAGAAGCAGCAGGTGATCGCTTCCAACATCGAACTGCTGGTACCGGTGGTTTCGGCATACGCGCCGCCGCTCACAACCCGTCTCATCGACCGCTATCTTGTGTTCGCAGAATCCGAACATCTGCCCGTGATCATCGTGGTGAACAAGATGGATCTCGACGACGAGGGAGATGCACGGAGCCTCATGGAGGTCTACCATGATCTCGGTTACCGGGTCTGTTATGTCAGCGTGTACGAGAAACTCGGGATTGAGGATCTTGCAGAAGCCCTCTCGGGAAAATTTTCGGCGTTCAGCGGCCATTCGGGAGTCGGCAAGTCGAGCCTGATCAACCTGCTGACCGGTTTCGATCTGAAAACATCGGAAACGAGCTGCAAAACCGGAAAAGGCGTGCATACCACCAGCAATGCCATGATGCTGCCTCTTCCGGGCGGCGGTTACGTGATCGATACCCCCGGCATCAGGGAGTTCAGTCTGGCGGATATCACACGGGAGAATCTCAGGTTTTACTTCAGGGAGTTTCTGCGATTCATGTCCCAGTGCGCCTATTCGTCATGCACCCATACGGTCGAACCGGACTGCGCGGTAAAGAGGGCGGTCGAGGAGGGGTATATCGACACCGGCAGGTATGAAAGTTATTGTATTCTTCTCGACGCTCTCGACACGGAGAACTGAGGACCATCATCAACCAATCATTATTGCAAGGATTTCCATGATCGTTACCATCAACCCGGCAACAGAAGAGGTGCTTGCCGAATATCCTGTCATGTCGCCCGGCGACATCGGGTCCGCTCTCGATGCGGCATATCATGATTTCAGCCGGTGGAGGCATCTTTCGATGCCGGAACGCGCCCTTTTCATGCATCGTATCGCCGATCTGCTGCGCGATCGAAAGGAGGCATACGGCGCCCTCGCGGCACGTGAAATGGGCAAGCCGCTGGCGCAGGCTGTTGCTGAGGTGGAGAAATCAGCATGGGTCTGCGACTTCTACGCCGAGCGTGCCGAAGGATATCTGCAGCCCGAGGAGATCGACGTTGACGGGGCGAAGGGCATGGTGGTGTTCGAGCCGCTCGGTCTCGTGCTCGGGGTAATGCCCTGGAACTTCCCGTTCTGGCAGGTTTTCAGGTTTGCGGTTCCCTCCATGATGGCCGGAAACGGAGTCATCGTCAAACATGCACCGAATGTGACCGGCTGTGCCATTGCCATCGAAGAGGCGTTCCGCGATGCGGGATTTCCCTCCGATTTGTACCGTACCCTGCATATCGCAATGGAGCATGTCGATCGTCATACCGGTACGGTTATCGCTCATCCGCATGTGAAAGCGGTTTCGGTAACGGGCAGCACCGCTGCAGGCCGGGCGGTCGCCGAGAAGGCCGGACGTGCACTCAAACGCAGTGTCATGGAGCTTGGGGGGAACGATCCCTACATCGTGCTTGACGATGCTGATCTCGACAAGGCGGTTGCGGTCTGTGCCGCATCCCGTCTTCTGAACAGCGGACAGAGCTGTATTGCCGCGAAACGGTTCATTGTGCACCGTTCGGTCAAAAGCCGTTTCGAGGAGCTTCTGCTTCGCCGGATGCTTGCCGCGAAAACCGGCGATCCTTTCGATTCAGCAACCGAAGTCGGACCGATTGCGCGGGCCGATCTTCGTGACGGACTGCACCGCCAGGTAATGGAGAGCGTCCGTCAGGGGGCATCGCTGCTGTGTGGCGGGGTTTTGCCGGAAGGAAAAGGGTATTTCTATTTGCCGACCATTCTCAGCGATGTGCAAAAAGGCATGGCGGCATATGGCGAAGAGACTTTCGGCCCGGTTGCAACGGTGATCGAGGCGGAGGACGACGATGAGGCGGTAGCTATCGCCAACGACAGCGAATACGGGCTTGGTTCTGCAGTGTTTTCCGCCGATCCGGTGCGGGCCATGCGCTTTGCCAGGCAGCTTGATGCAGGCAACTGTTTCATCAACGCCATGGTGAAATCGGATCCCCGGCTTCCGTTCGGCGGCGTAAAGCATTCCGGTTACGGCAGAGAACTGTCAAGTTACGGTATCAGGGAGTTCACCAATATAAAAAGCCTCTGTTTCAGCTGAAACAGAGGCTTCGATGGTGATCTTTCCCTCCCGGAAATGGGGGTTTCCAGCAGGTTCAGCCATCTTAAAAAATGGCGGCCAGATCGGAAAGGTAGGTTTTGATCGACTGATGTTTTCCGAGACCGAGCTTCTTGTGCATGCGGTAACGGATACTTTCCATGCCGCGGGTTGAAATTCCCGCCGAGCGGGCGATTTCCCGCGTATCGTAGTTCAGCTTCACCAGCAGGCTGATGCGCAGTTCGCGCTGGTTGAGGTTCGGATGCTTTTTCTGCAGCTTGGAGAGAAAAACCGAATCCGATTCGGTCAGCTCGATGTTCAGCCGTTTCTCGATGGTTTCCGTTTCGATAAGGCTCAGGCAGGAGTCGGTCATTTGCCGTTTCTGGTCCTGATCGATATCGAGTGCGTAGATCTGGTCGAGAAGGTTGCGCAGGGCCGTGGTTTTCTCGGCAATCGCTGTTGAAACCCTTGTGAGTTCCATATCCTGGTTGGCAATCCTCGCTTTCAGTTCGGCGATCTCTTTTTCGTATTCCCGCACCTGCTTTTTGTTGAGCTCAATCTGGGCGTTCAGTTTGACAACCGCATCGGTTATCTTCTGCTCGTAGTCCTGCTTCAGTTGTTCGAGTTCCATTTCTTTTTCTTTTTCTTTTTCCCGGAGATCGGTTTGCATGGCTTCTATGGCTTTAAAGAACGGATAGTAAGTATCGTTGAAGGTCGGTATGGAGATGTGTTCATCGAACATATCAAACCAGGACATCCTTGCCAGATAGGCAAGAAAATTCCTTTTCATCGCATCGGCATGACTTTCAGGCGGTATCTCCGGAATGGTTCCGTTTTCATACTCCTGAACCGCCTCCAAAGCCTGAGAGTAGCTGTCAGTCACGAGGACCCGCATACTTTCAGGAACGACTGCTGCGAATGATTCGACAATAATACTGACACACGGCTGGACATTATAAAAAACAATCAGCTTGAACTGCGGATTGCGGTTGTACAGCAGTTTGGTTATGGATTTTTTGTAGTTGTAGGAGATATCTGCAATGTTGGTGAAATCCCAAAGACAGTAGATCGGCTCTCCCGTCAGTCCGGTTTCATGCAGGACGGTGTCGAACAGGTCGATATCCATGCTCTCGAGCGTGATATCCTGGTGCGCTTCGACTGAGCTGTGGATAATATTTCGCCCGATACGTTTGAAGTGCTTGGTGTATCCTGCCTGTTTATTTTCGCTTTTCCAGTGTTCTTTTTGGAAAACAGGCAAATCCCGAACGGTCTCTTTACTCATAAATCATGACTTATTCACAGCTTAAAAATACCATGACGTGATATTGTTCGTAATATGGCGAATTGTCTTGAAGTAATCAATGGATTTTCGCATTTTTTTAAAAAAAATACACTGCAGTTTGTATTTTTTTTACATGCCGCAAAGATAGGTTTTCATGGACCGGTGCTTTCCAAGTCCGAGTTTTTTGTGCAGCCGGTATCTGATGTTTTCCATGCCCCTCGTCGAAAGGGCCATCATGCCGGCAATGGTTTTTGTCGGATAATTTTTCCGGATAAGCAGGCAGATATTCATTTCTTGTGCGTTCAGGGAGGGATGGTTCTGTTTCAGCTGGTCGATAAACAGCATATCGGCTGCGTCAGGCTGCTGCTCATCAGGATTCGGGATGATCTCCGTTCCGGCGGGATTGCTGTAATAATGCTCAAGGAGATCATTGCCGCAAAGTTTCTGCAGGCGGGCACGAATCCGCTCTGCAGCCACCGTTGTTTCTTCCTCAAGGGATTTCTGCTTCAGCAGTTTTTCTTCGTTCATCAGGATATCGGTTTCAAGTGACAGAACAAGACCGGCATGCGCCTTGGCTGCCGCCGTATGTTTTCCGATTTCCCGCTGCAGATGGCTGTGCGTCATGGCGTATTTTTGCTCATAGTTCCGCTGCAGAGCTTTTTTTCTTTCCCTGGTGAGGGTTTCTTTGGCGATCATATCTTTCCTGAACCCTTCAACAGCAAGAAAGTAGGGATGTAATTCATGACCGGAAGCAGGGAGATGGATCTGCTGGTTGAAAATCTGGAGCATGGACATTCTTGTCATTGCCGCAAGCAGTTCCTTTTCCGGCTCAGTCGAACCGGAGGCATGTGGCTCGCAGGGTTCCACCCCGTTCTTTCTGTTTTTCATGCCCAGTACCATTTCAACCGCTTCCCGGTAGTTGTCTGCAAAGGCCATGCACACGTTTTCCGGTGCTATCAGGAAGAACCGTTCAACCGCGTCACGAACCTCTTTGCTTACATTGTACAGGACAACCATTCTGATGTTTTTGCCCCAGTTGAATGCGAAATTCAGAAAATTTTTGCCGTAATGGTATCCGATGGTTGTAACCTTGTCCAGATCGACAAGCAGGTAAACCGGAATAACGCTCAGGTCGAGGTCTTGCAGAATGGTGATAAACCTTCGGGAATCGATACCGGAAAGGGTTATTTCGCTTTTGGATGAACGGTGGACAAAATGGATGATGTCGTGGCCGATCAGGCTGAAAACCGTTGTATAATCGTTTTCAGGGTGCGGCGCTATCCATCCGGGATCTTCCCTGACCGGCAGGTGTGATACGGGGCAACGTTTCATTGACGGTTTTGTTTGCGTTATCCGGATTAACGGTATCCTTTATTTGTGTGTATGAGGGAATGGAAGTATTATTTATCTGACAACAGACAATTGCTCCCTGTTTTTATTGGATGAAACCGCTTTCTTGAAGTAAAAGTAGTGATTTTTTGCGTAGAGGCCGGTATGAACCGTAAAAAAATTACTTTTGAATACCGATATGCCGTTGAACCTGCTTTTTGTCTGTTATGAAAACATCTGTCGCTCTCCCATGGCTGAAGGGGCATTTCGCACCCTTGCCGAAGCGGAGGGTTACGCTGATTGTTTTACGATAGATTCTGCAGGAACCCGCTGTTATCAGAGGGGTTCATCCCCCGATGAGCGGGCTGTGGCTGCCGCCGCCGGTTTTGGAATCGATATCGCCGATGTTCGCGCGCGCTGTATTGACGAGCTTGATCTGCACGGGTATGACTGGATATTTGTGATGGATCATGAAAATTATGAGGAGATCGGCAGGATAACGGGTTTCGGGGACAAGCCGAGTATCAGGCTTGTCATGTCCTTTGTACCCGGCCGCAATGACGAGGAGATAGCCGATCCCTATTATGGAAACTTCCACGATTTTATGCGGGTTATGGGTGACCTTCGGCAGGCTTCTTTCCACATCCTCGGAACTCTGGCTGCCGATATCGGCGGCAATGCGACCGGTCACGGTTTTTTTGCCGGAGACAGGCATGCGTAAGCGCACCCGTTACACCTTTATTTTCAATCCTGCAGCTGACAAGGGAAGGGCTTTCAGGAAAGAGCCCTGGCTGAAGAGCCGGGTTTCGGCTCTCGGTGACGCCTCGCTTGTCACAACCGAATATGCCGGGCATGCAGGCGAGATAGCCCTTGCCGCAAGTCACAAGTGCGATTTTCTTGTTGCTTGCGGGGGGGACGGAACGCTGAGCGAGATCGCCAATGCCGTTGCCGGCAGTGATGTTGTTGTCGGCGTGCTGCCGATCGGTTCGGCAAACGATTTCATCAAGACGATCGGTTATGCCGGAACCCTTCATGAGGCATTCCAGGAGTGTCTTGCGGGTTCAAGCCGGAAAGTCGATCTTGGCCATGTCGTGTTCAACCGGGGTGAACGGCGTTATTTTGTCAACTCGCTTGGCATCGGGCTTACCGGCAGAATTGCCAGAAAGGTCAAACTCGCAACATGGCTGAAAGGTGAAATCAGCTATGTCTATGCACTTTTAAGCGTCTTCGTAGGTTATGCGCCCGTAAAAATGCATATTAAAATCACTGCACCGGACGGTGTGCTTGAATTGCACGAGCCGGTTTTTGCTTTTTCCGTATCGAACGGCAAGGTAGAGGGTGGCAGGTTTCGCATCGCTCCCGAAGCGGATCCGGCAGACGGGCTTCTTGATGTGTGCATCCTGAAATCCATTCCGAAACGCTCTTTTCCGGGGTATGTGGTGAAGTATCTCCGGGGAAACCAGATCAAGGATCCTCTGGTCTTGTACTGCAAGGCCAGTTGTGTCGAGATCATGGTTCCGGATACCGAGACCATGCATATGGATGGCGAGGTATTCGAAACCCTTCCGGGCAGTATCAGGATATCCGTTGCCCCCGGAGCGCTCACGGTCGTCTCCTGACGGACTGACAGACAGACAACAGACGATAGTCCCATAATCGATGCAGTATCTGGTTTTTGAAGACGAGAAGGTTTCGCTTATGAAACCGCTGGTGAATCTCAAGCCGGTTTACGGGCTTTATACCGGTTTTCGCTCTCTGGCCGAAAGATTTGATGATGCAGCGGAAGGCAGGGTTCACCTGAGCTGGCACCTGAGAGCCTATCTCGCTCCGTTCTACCGCGAGCAGCATCCGGAGCGAATGGTCAACAGGGTTGAAGATGACGAACTGTTTCTGGTGAACGGCAGACTGCTTTGCGATGATACCGCTGCGGAAATTATCGCCGATGCGCTTGTCGAACCTTCCAGTGCGCTTATGCAGGGAGACAATATGCTGTTTGCCCGGCTCTTTCGACGGCAGTTTCCCGGTCTGTTTGCCGGGAGACTGCCGGATCTCCTTGATACCGCAATGCTTGCCGACGGACTTTCGGTTCATCAGGTCGAGGGGTTCCGCGTTGTCGACAATCTCTGGGATGTCATCGCCTTACATTCCGAAGCGATGGATATGGATGCGGGTCCTCTGGAAACCGGTGTTCTTGAGGGAGACATCCATCCCTCGGCGGTTATTGTCAACCGTTCAAATATTTTTATCGCTCCCGGGGCGGTGGTCAAGGCTGGCGCTGTGCTCGATGCGGAGGAGGGTTTTATCTCTGTCGGAGCAGGGGCGGTAGTCGAGCCGCAGGCGGTGTTGATGAAGAACGTTTTTCTTTCCCCATGGTCGAGGGTCAAGGCTGGTGCGAGAGTATACAGCAATGTTTTCGTAGGGACGGCATCCAAGGTTGGTGGAGAGGTCGAGGACTCCCTCATCGAGCCTTTTGCGAACAAGCAGCATGACGGTTTTCTCGGACATTCCTATATTTCGTCCTGGTGTAATCTCGGTGCGGGAACCAATACGTCCGATCTGAAAAACAATTACAGCAGCGTAAAACTTCTTGTGGATGGCCGGGAAGTCTCGACCGGACTGCAGTTTCTTGGTCTTGTGATGGGTGATCACGCGAAATGCTCCATCAATTCGATGTTCAATACCGGAACCATCGTCGGCACCGGATCACATGTTTTCGGGGGCGGATTTCCTCCGAAAGAGGTTCTGCCGTTTACCTGGGGGAGCGCTGCCGGCGGGTTCGGTCCCTATCTGATCGACAAGGCGGTTGAAACCGCCCGTAAGGTTATGGAGCGCAGGCAGGTTGTCATGAGCAGCGCCTATGAAACCATGTTCCGATTTGTTGCCGGAAAAGAGCACGGCAGGAAAATTTTTTTTTAACCGTATAATCTGTGGTTCTGCATGATTCTCGTCATCGATAATTATGATTCGTTTACCTATAATCTTGTTCAGTATATCGGTGAATCCGGAGTTGCCGTCGAAGTCTTCAGAAACGATGAAATAAGCGTGGAGGAGATCCTTTGCCGGGAGCCCGACAAAATCGTTATTTCCCCCGGTCCGGGAACACCCGACGATGCCGGTGTATCCGTTCCCCTTATCAGAGCGCTTGAGGGAAGGATACCGCTGCTCGGGGTTTGTCTCGGTCATCAGTCAATCGGAGCGGCTCTCGGCGGGCGTGTTGTCCGGGCAGGGCAGATCATGCACGGGAAAACCTCTATGGTATACCATGACAATACCGGTATTTTTCACGGGGTGAACAATCCTTTTGTTGCAACGCGCTATCATTCACTGATTGTCGAACGGGCAACGCTTCCAGCATCGCTGACCATCAGGGCCTGGACGGAAGACGGCACCATCATGGGCATGGATTCCAGGTCGCTTCGTCTTTACGGCGTCCAGTTTCATCCCGAATCGATCATGACCGGCGAGGGGAAAAAAATAATCAGAAATTTTCTCGAAATGCAGGGGTAAGCAAGGTTGTTTCCGGCTGTGCTCAGGGCAGGTTCGGTCACCCCGGCGATGATGCGGATTGACCGTTTTCGCACCCTGGAGTTCTTGTCTCTGAAGGGTGATCCTGAATTTTTAAATCCGGTATGTCGTTTTCATTCGTGTGTCTCGATCCAGTCCAGCAGTATTGAGCGTTCATCGGGGGTCGGCCGGGATTCCGGGAACAATGCATAATACAGCCCCTCATGGTCGGAGACCGTGAAAACTGTTTTCCTGATTGCATGCATTCGGTTCTTCAGAGCGGTCGGATCGCTGGTGCCCCATTCTGAAAAGTTCAATGCCTTGCGTCCCTGTGAAACTTTAACTGCCGCTAACCATGATAATGGCGCGATAGTGACCGGCGAATTCCAGCTGGTCTGAAAGGAGTGGCAGTTGAAACAGGATTTTTTCAGGATGGCGACGATTTTTTCGGGAGCCTGAACCGGAGAGGTTTCCGGAGGGTTGATGCGGCCAAGCGGAACAAACTGAATGAGCAGAAGGGCTATGAGTGCCCAGCTTGCCGTTGTTCTGTAGGGATGGTCCGGCATGTTTGCAGAAGGATCTCGGTAAGTTTTTTTAAACGTCTAACGGGCAACTATGATTTTTCCCTGTGAAAAAGCGGTTTGGTATTATCTTCCACAGATACGTGCCGATCTTGCCATTGAACTTGTCAAGACCGGTATGACCCAGTCACAGGCGGCTAAAAAACTTGGGGTGACTCCAGCCGCAGTGTCACAGTATATTCATAAAAAGCGTGGCCTGCAATCGCCAAGAACCAGATTGTATCGCCAGGAGATCAAGGCAGCCGTTCGGAAAATCTGTGAGGACGCTTCTCCCGACGAACTGCATTTCATTGTCTGCAAATGCTGCCAGCTGCTGAAAAAGGAGGGGCAATCACCGGTGGCTGCACAACGGGGGAGCTGTTCATAAAGAAGAATTGTTACGGGTTATGTTATGATGAAAGCTTGGTTCGGGGATGGGGGGTTTCGTGTCTCGGCGATGGTGGCGGTTCTTGCGGTAACGATCGGATTTGCTGTGCAGTACATGACCGGAACGGGTGTCCCGGTGTTTCACTGGCCGTACAACGCCTTGTTTGTTGCTGTTTTTGCTGCGCTGCTTCTTGTTTCTGGCGTTCTGTTCAGAAACAACACTTTTGTTCTCTGGATAGGAGGCATTCCGTTTGGGCTTTCCCTCATTTTCGCGATTGCTTTTCTTTCCCTTATCGGGGGTGTTATTCCACAGGACGGTCAGGT
>Ga0194120_10000071_pt1 | contig 151662 bp, 142 predicted proteins | sample TA2MahCa65mmetaG_FD_148642 | JGI IMG/M metagenome (GOLD analysis project Ga0194120, IMG submission 148642) | Freshwater microbial communities from Lake Tanganyika, Tanzania - TA2015019 Mahale Deep Cast 65m | ecosystem: Environmental > Aquatic > Freshwater > Lake | place: Tanzania: Lake... | reverse complement strand
CGACATCGGATGCGGGTGGGGCGGTGCGGCGAAATTCGCGGCTGAACGATACGGGGTGAAGGTGACCGGCATAACCGTTTCCGCGGAACAGGAAAAACTCGCCAGAGCATCCTGCGCCGGGCTTCCTGTCGATATCCGGCTCATGGACTACCGCGATCTGAGCGGAACATTCGACCGCGTCTACTCCCTCGGCATGTTCGAGCATGTCGGTCACAAAAATTACCGGGACTACTTCGTAACGGTAAAGCGGTGCCTGAAACCCGGTGGGCTGAACCTCCTGCATACCATCGGGGGCAATATCCCCTGTTCGAGCACCGACCCCTGGATATGCCGTTACATCTTTCCCAATTCGATGATCCCCTCGGCCAGCCAGATCACCCGGGCGGCGGAAGGACTTTTTATGCTTGAAGACTGGCACTCTTTCGGACACGATTATTACCTGACCCTGAAAGCATGGTACCGGAACATGGAGGCAGGATGGGAAGTTCTCGGCAACCGTTATTCCGAAACGTTTCACCGTATGTGGTGCTACTATCTCCTGAGCTGTGCGGGGGCCTTCAGGTCACGCTTCCTTCAGCTGTGGCAGGTGCTCTTCTCAGGAGAAGGCATTACCGGAACCTGCCGGGTACCGCACTGAAAGAGAACCGGAAGCGCAGAAGGTCGTGTCATGGATACAGCAGCACGTCACGGTTGGCTGAAACGAAAAGCCGCACCTCGTCTCGTGATGCCTCGGTAATCGTATCGATAGACGCCTGCTGCAGAATCATCTGTCTGAAACGGTCGGTTCCTGCAAGCCTGTCGAAAAAAGCTTTTCCTTTTTCAAGGGCAAACTGCTGCGGATATCTCCCCTGCAGGGAGAGCAGCATTGCAACGGCAACCCTGAATGGATCGAACACCCTGCGATCGGTCACCACAATCCGGACACCGGCACACCGCTCTCCCTTATACTTGCCGGATACGGGAATGAATGCAACCGGGCGGAACAGCACCCCCTGAAGACGGTATGAAGCAAGAAGGGATGCAAGTTCACCGGCATCGATAAAGGGAGCGCCGAACTGCAGAAACGGGGCCTCGGTACCCCTCCCTTCGCTGACGGCGGTCGCTTCGAGAAAAACCGTTGCCGGATAGACCATGGCCGTCTCGATATTCCTGATATTCGGAGACGGCGATGTAAAGGTAAATCCCGGCAGTTCATCGCCGAAACGGTCGCGCCGGTACCCCTCCATCCGCACTACCCGGAGATCAAGTTGCCGGAAATGGTTTTTTTTCAGCAGCATGGCGATCTCGCCGACTGTCATGGCATGCAGGAACGGCACCTCGACAGCCCCGACAAACGACTCAAACCCTTTGTGCAGCATGAACCCCGAAGCCGGAAGAGGTGAAACCGGGTTGGGCCGGTCGAGCACCATGAACGGCCGCCCAGCCTCCTGGCAGGCTTCCATGGCGAGCCTCATGGTTGAAATATAGGTATAACAGCGGGCTCCGATATCCTGCAGATCGAAAAGAACCACATCCACCGTTTTCAGGAGTGCAACATCGGGTTTTTTCGACGATCCGTAAAGGGAATAAACCGGCAAACCCTCTTCCGTGATTGTTCCTCCCGTTTTTTTCCCGGCCTCGACATTCACGGCAAAGCCGTGTTCCGGAGCCATAAGAAATTTCAGGGCGATCCCGTTTCGAAGCAGTATGCCATAGTTGCTCTGCCCCGAGGCGGCAAGCCCTGCGGCATTGGTAATCAGGGCGACTTTTTTCCCGCGAAGCTCACGGCAATCCGAATCATCGAGTACATCGATACCGCTCCTGAAAACCACGGCTTCGGCAGATCCCGAGCAAAAAAAACAGAAAAGCTGAAGCAGAAAAAAAATCCCGGACACTTTCATGATCAATCAAAAAAAAGAGTTGTGAAACAGGGCCGCCTTCCTGAAAGGTAACGCTTTCTCCAGAAACATAACGGTGAGGGAAATGCAATGAACACTTCCTGGCCGGCTGCGGAATGACTGATTTTGCATGACCGATTTTTTTTGCATGATACCGTAAAAAATACCATCATTTACATGCCTTGATCTGCCAAATCGGAACGCCGCAGGAGAACGGCATGCCTGAACCGGCTCCTGCCGCCGATGATGAATGATTTTTCCGGATTCAAATGATAAAAGCCTTTTTCAAGTTCACACTCCTGCTGTTCCTTTCCGGAAGCGCTTTTGCCGGCCTTGTGTTCCTGAGCCTCGGTTACGTGGTTTCATTGCCTGCCTGCGAACCAAGGAAAGCCGATGTGATTATCGTACTTGGGGGAGACAACGGACTGAGGGTGGAAAAAGGCGCCGAAATCTACAATGCGGGCTTCGCTCCGCACGTGCTGCTTACCGGTATCGACGCACAATTCTACCGGCCGGGGCATCCTAACTGGCGTGAACGCCGTATACGGGAACTTGGTGTGCCGAAAAAGGCCATCAAGGTCGATACCGAATCCGAAACCACCTGGGAAGAAGCCGTCAATGCAGCGGAAACCATGCAGAAAAAAGGGTGGAAAAGCGCCATTGTCGTCAGTGATCCACCGCATATGCTCAGGGTTCACCAGACGTGGAACAAGGTATTCGAAGGATCATCGAAAACAATCACTCTCGTATCGACAAAGCCTGCCTGGTGGAACCCGCTGCTCTGGTGGAAAAACAAAACCAGCTACCGCTTCGTCATCAGCGAGATCAAGAAAAACGCCTACTACTACGCCGTCTACCTCTGACACCTGATACCCATGACCGGAAAACAGGTTTGAACCCGTCTCACTCTCCATAATTCCTCCCGATCTCCCTGAACGACGAGACGATCTGACGAATGTCGTCAACCTCCAGTTCGTTAAACAACTTGTCAAGAAAGTACAATCGCGCAAATCCGCTCTGCAGGGGAAGAAAATTACTCAACAGATTTGCTCCGCCTGTCCTGATGACAAGGTCGAGCGGTGTTTTCACCTGGAGACCATTCAACAGGACGGCGTGTTTTGCCGCATGGGAAACCTCTTCGAGCGGATTGTATGCCGCACAAAGATTGATTCTGCCCGCCGTTTTTGATGCCGTCATCCCCGTCAGCGCTTCCAGGGCATCGCGCAAATAACCGGGCACGATCTCCATATTCCCGACAGCCACGACTTTCAGACCAAAGGATTCCGCAATACCGGGCAGTAATGCATCACAAAAGTGAGCCTCGGCACGGCAAAACGCATCTACCTCTTCCCTGCTTCTTTTGAAATTCTGCTCACTTGACAGATAAATGCTGATTTCATGAATCCCCTCTTCAAGAAGGCTGACAACAATTTTCTGCAGAAGAACAACCGCCTGCATGTATGCGTCCGCCAGAGAAACATGATTTATCCGCGCCCAGCGACGCGTCCCGTCGGGAATGATACCGGCATGGTTTGGGGAGAGCGTGCCGGGATGGAACGACTTCAGGTCGCAGGGTTTCACGATGTGCGGCTCCACTCTTCAAAACATACCGCCTGGTCAACGCAATCACAAAAGGAAGCATGCTGCTCCTGAAACATGAACCCGTCATATGCAGCAAGAGGATGCACGACATACCGTTCCCTGATTACGGAATCATGCGAAAAGCAAACAGAAAAAAGCTCAGGATGCCGCACCCTGTCACCGATACGATGTAATTTTTCCAAAACCGAAGCATTGGAACACCACTTTTCACACAAACCGACCAAATCGAGGAGCTCTCTTTTTTTGGTAAACCACAAATCCGAAGCATCATATCGAACATTGACAGGACAACTGCCGATCGTCCCGCCTTTTTGCACGACATTGAAAAGCATCGAGTACAAAAACCCGAAACCGTCGGTTTCGTCAAAGTATCCGGTCATCGAAACATCCATGACTCTCAGTCCGCAAGCCACGTCGGGAAGATTCACCCCTCCTGCAAACCTCACAAGACCTGCCGCAAACCTGTTTGCCGAAACCTTGCAACCCGGAAGTCCGGAAAGATCGCCATGCCATCTGTTCCCGATAACCAGGGTAACGCCGTTCTGCTTTTTATACTCGATCATGCCAGGAATATCTTTCGGATCGTGGGCTCCGTCTGCGTCAAGCGTGATGACAGACCGGTACCCTTTTTGGCGAGCTACGCGAAACCCTTCCTGCAATGCATGACCGACACCTTTATGTTCCTGAACGACGGCAAACCGGACATGCTCCATTTCAGGGATATGCGCCGAACCATCGCTGCTCCCGTCATCGACCACCATGATATCGGTATCGAGCAGGCGGCATTCGTTCAGCACCTGACCCAACCGCTTGCGGCAATTATGGCATGGAATGAGGATAAGGGAGTCATCCATAATGTCTATGCTCTGCTTGAATGGGCCGGCACAGGGAACGGAAAACACCGGCAGGAGCTATTCGGTCAAACCGGTCATTCCTCAATGGATCGGCCGCCAGCCGGGCACCGTTGCGGCATTCATCGGCTCTAAAGCAATCGGATTCGCCCTCTGTTCGGTTGACTTCCACCTGATCCGCCACTCTTCCCAACGCAAATACCGGTTCCCGGAATTGCAGAAAAGGCCGCTTCCTGCGCATTGCCTTTGAACCTCGGGGAGTACGGACTTTCCTTACGGGGGAAAACCTTGAGAACCCCTCAAAAAAATCCCGTTTCCGGAACGGTGCCCGGAGTATCTTTCCGAGCATTCTTGATTTCGTCAGCCAGATGATCCGGGGTGAAGGCTCATGAGCGGAAAGCATCCGCTCCACAAGAAATGTCGTTACGGTTTCCACATCGTCGGCCATCACATTGAAAAACTTCCGTTTTTTCAGGCTTTCCGGCGAACTGTCGCCTGCCGTCATGCGTAAAAGATCGGTCACCACCATACCGGGGCTGAGCGTGCCGATCTGCACACCCGAGACAAACGCGCTTCACGGGAAAAAGAGCGGGTAAAATAGGTCAGCGCGCGTTTCGTGGTGCCGTACACACTCATCCCGTCGAGCATGAATCCGTCGCTTCCAAGTCCTTCCATGTTGAAGATCTTGCCTCACCCCGCTTGCGCATTTCAAGAAAGGAAATGATGGTCCCGTGCACAACGCCACCGATGTTGGTGTGCAGCACCCGTTCAATGACTGCCTCATCGAGTTCCCATGCACTTCTGATCTCGTGACCGACACCTGCGTTGTTGACCCAGATATCGACAGCGCCGAAATGGACGAGAGCCTCCCGGTGCAGGAGAACCACCCCTTCGCGCCCGCTGACGTCGGCTGCGACTCCCCGAACCTTTTCGCCATAAGGATGCAGCCGTTCGACTGCCTCGGCAGTGGTTGAAGCGGATCTCCCATTCACGAGGACACGGCATCCGCAGGAAAGAAACTGCCCGGCAAGCCCGAAACCGATACCTCTCGAACTTCCGGTTATGACAACGGTTTTGCTCATGGTCACAGTAGAGATGTTTACCCCCCTGAGGAAAAACGGTCTCGACGCACGACAGCGTCCTCCCGGAGGGTTGCATCAGGTGTCTTGATCACGACGGCACGAACATTCCGGAGTAGGACCCTCATGGCGCAGTTCATCCGATCTGGCGGTTGAAACCCGTCCGGTTTTTCCCCGGAACGGCATCCAGAACCGGTGTATCGCCCTGACCGATTCGGCAACGGCATCCCGGCACCGGTACCACTGTTCCGTTTCAATCTCACCCTCACCCCCAATGCCGGCAAGCATGAAAACAGGTGCAAAGGCGGAAAACTCCGTATCCTCTTCGAACAGCGGCTGCCAGGTTTCCCGAACCGGTTCCATGCCGATGAGAAACCCCTTTGCCCAGTTCCCCGCCGCAACTCTCTCTTCGGCAGGATCAGCAAACGAACACCGTCTGAACAGCGGCTGATAGCTTGCCGGGTCGCACAGCAGCACGCTTTCAACAAGCTGCTTGTAACGCACCATGATCGAAAGCACGCGCTGCATCTGCTCCATCGAGCCCAACTCCGGAGCCGCCTCCTCTTCAGGCCCCCAGACAAGCGGCTGCCACTGTTCAGGCTCCAGCGTTTCAGGTCCTGAGGCGAGCGCCGCAAAAAAACCGTCGAGCATGTCAAGATCCATGGCGGTGCGGGATGCTCCGCCCGAAAGCAGGAAATCCTCGAGTTCATTGAGTTCAGCGCTTGAAACCGGTTTACAGATATGGTCGTTCATGACGGTATGGGTGCTCTGGTCATTGAAAAAAATTCCCTGACCGCATTTCTCATCCTTGATCCAAGCGGGACAAGACGTTGCGTACCGGCAGGTTTGGATCGGGAAACCCGGAAAGCTCGCAAATGAGAAAATGGAGCGGGCCGTTCAGGAGATATGCCGCCTTCATCCATCCCGGCACATGAATACAGTCGAGACCCGGAAGGCCTGAGTATCCGGCCGTCGCGATATTGCGGAAATGGAAATAATGGTAAGCGAGAATTTCCGAACCGAAAAGCAGTGCCCAGTAAAGCAACGCAAAAAACAGCATTTTAACGGCCATTGTCCTGCCCGGAATCAATCTTACCCAGTAGGAATACATGAGGTACACTCCGAAAAGTCCTACTGCCCAGGCAAAAAGCGGATAGATGGTATAGCCTCCGACAAGCAGCATATCGCGATTGTAGCCATACTGACCTTTTGCGATGAAATACCAGCACCCGGCGACAAGAGATGCCGCCAGAAGGTGATTGATGGCCCTTCGCCTCGAGGTAAGAAACAGGTAGGGATAGAGCAGAATGTAAACCGCCACCATCACCAGGTCGGCATGCAAACGGCTGAACCCGAGTGAAAGAAGCACGGCGACGCAAATAACCTTGTCTGATACCATGACGATTTTGCTGAACGGAAGAAGGCTCGGCGTTGAAATACTCATCTGCTTGAATCAGCCTGTTGTCCTGAAAGAAAGCCCTGAAGAAAAGATATTGAAGTTACTACTCCGGAACGAGAAAACAGCCTGATTTCAGCCGATTTTCAACAATGCCGGGATGCAATTGCAGCGAAACCAGCAAGCACGTCACGCGCAAAGGGCGTTTCCCGAACGCCCGACAGAAGAGCCGCAGTCTCATCCCCGGCCCCACTGCCGTGAATCTTTCTCCTGGCCGTGATATATGCGTTCATGACCGGAACCGTATACTCCGGATGAAACTGTACTCCCCATGCACACGTTCCTATACGGAAAGCATGATGCGGTTCATGCTCGTTACGGGCCAGACAGACTGCGCCCGGAGGCAGCTCAAGCACCGATTGCTCATGAATGGCATGGGCATGAAACAAGCGGGGAATCGCTCCGAAAAGAGGATCACTGCCGGCTTCCGGCGTTACCGAAATCGAAACCGTTCCTATCTCGAGGCCACGCGGGTTGTATCCCGCCACTCCGTCGAGAGCCCTTCCGAGAAGCTGATGGCCGTAACAGATACCGAAGAATGGCACGCTTTTCCGGACAAGCAGGCAAATCCACGCCTCGATGGCCAGACTCCATGCTGAATTATCGGTAACCATGGCGTGCGAACCGCTGACGATCACCCCGCAGCAGGATGACGGTTCGGGAAGCGGCTGGCCGGCACAGGCATGAACCACATGAACCTGAAGGCCGCAATTCCCGGTTACTGCCGCTATCCAGTCTTCAAAATCTCCGAAAGCCTTGAGCGTGGACGCATGGGTACTCCCCGCCTTGATGATGCAAAGCTTTTTCATACCTGTTATCATATGACCATGGTCGAAATAACGCTGAAGCTATCATTTTTCTTCGCCGATTGCAATACGATAAGCATGCGGGATGTTATTTTTGTACTATAACCCGGAACGGCCATATTTCCCTCGAAAAAAAACGATGACGACACCATTTCCCGGCATGGCAACAATTGAAAAGCCTGGTCATTCAGCCGAACGGCTTGCCGGTACGGTTGAGCGGATAACGTTCCATAACGGGGAAACCGGATTTTCGGTGTTGAAAATCCGGGTGAAAGACAGCAGGGATGCGGTAACGGTTGTCGGCTCGTCACCGCCAATTTCGCCGGGAGAGTTCGTGGAGTGCACGGGAAGCTGGCAGAACAACCGGCAGCACGGCCTGCAGTTCAAGGCAGATGCAATTACCGTGGTTGCTCCCACCACCTCCTCAGGTATCGAGAAATATCTTGCTTCCGGCATGGTCAGAGGAATCGGGGCTTTCTATGCAAAAAAACTCGTCAGGAAATTCGGAACCGGAGTACTCGACATTCTCGACAACGACCCGGAAAAACTGCTCGATGTCCCCGGCATCGGGCGGAAACGGCTTGAAATCATCACGAAATCCTGGGAGGAGCAGAAAGCGGTCCGGGAGATCATGGTATTCCTTCAGTCACATGGAGTGGGCATTTCACGAGCATATCGGATTTACAAAACCTACCGCAACGAAGCCATCAGCAAGGTTTCCGAAAATCCCTACCGCCTCTCGCTCGATATTGACGGCATAGGATTTCTCACCGCCGATACGATCGCCACAAAACTCGGCATCGCGCATGATTCGCTTATCCGGGCGGAAGCAGGCGTCCGGCATGCATTGCAGGAACTTGCCGCCGGAGGTCACTGTGCCGTACCCAAAGAGAGGCTCGTTCGCGATGCCGCATCTCTTCTCGGCATAGCCGAACCGATTGTCGAGGAAGCAATCGCCCTTGAAACCGGCAAATTCAATCTCGTTTGCGAGATCATGGACAGCACCGAGGTCTATTATCTCGCTCCATTGCACCGGGCTGAGGAACGAACCGCCGCCGCCATGACCGGGCTTTTGAAAGGAGTGCTCCCATGGAAAGGAATCAATCCGGAACAGGCGATACGACAGGTGGAAAAAGAGACCGGCCTCACCCTTTCTTCGTCGCAGAAGAAAGCACTTGTGCTTGTGCTGGCAAACAAGGTCTCGGTCATTACCGGCGGTCCCGGCGTCGGCAAAACCACCCTGGTCAACGCCATTCTCCGGATTGTCGGAAAAAAAACCGCAAAAACCATACTTTGCGCCCCGACTGGCCGGGCTGCGAAAAGGTTGTCGGAATCAACAGGTAAGGAAGCCAAAACCATCCATCGCCTGCTGGAGTTCGATCCTGTTTCCGGCGGCTTCAAGCGCGGTCCCGGAAATCCGCTCGAAGCGGACCTGGTGGTTGTCGATGAAACCTCGATGGTCGATATCATCCTCATGAGCCGGCTGCTGTCGGCAATTCCCGGAAAAGCAGCCCTGCTGCTGGTCGGCGATGCCGATCAGCTCCCCTCGGTAGGCCCCGGAGCGGTACTCACCGATATCATCGCATCCGGAGCCGTTCCGGTCGTCACGCTTACGGAAATTTTCAGGCAGGCCGCCCGATCGCAGATCATCGTCAATGCGCACCGCATCAACAAGGGTGAAATCCCCGTGAATGCCAAAACTGAAGAGTTGTCGGACTTCTATATCGTCAGGGCATCGACGCCCGAAGAGATACACCGGAAGCTGATGCAGATGGTAACCGAACGCATCCCCGCACGCTTCGGGCTGCATCCGGTCAGGGATATACAGGTGCTGACGCCTATGAACCGGGGAGGACTCGGTTCGCGTGCTCTGAACGTCGAACTGCAGAAAGCCCTCAACGGCAACTCGGAACCGAAGGCAACTCGTTTCGGCTCCGTTTTTTCGCCTGGCGACAAGGTCATTCAGATGGTGAACAATTACGACAAGGAAATTTTCAACGGCGATATCGGCATGATCACCTCGATCAATATGGAAGATGGGGAACTGGTTGTCGATTTCGACCGGAGACCCGTACGGTACGAGTTCGCGGAACTGGACGAACTCGGGCTTGCCTATGCGACAAGCATTCACAAAAGCCAGGGCTCGGAATACCAGGCCGTAGTGATACCACTCGGTATGCAGCACTTCACCCTGCTCGAAAGAAACCTGATCTACACTGCGGTGACAAGAGGCAAAAAGCTGGTGGTCATTATCGCCGAGCCCAGAGCCCTGGCCACAGCCGTCAGGACCCGAAAATCGGGGCACAGGATGACCACGCTCGGAGCAAAACTTGCCGAAACCGTCATGAAACCCGAAAAGCAGCGTTCGGTACCATAGCTCTCCCTTTTTTGCTATATTTGGCGCATGGAATACCGTTTCAACCCTTTTTCCGCAAGATGCCATTCTTCATGCTCCTGATTGCATCCGGATTGATGGCCTGTATCTCATGAAACATCATTCGCTCATTTTTCTGACAGGATTCAGCGGTTCGGGCAAATCAACCATCGGACCGCTGCTGGCCAATTCGCTCGGATACGAGTTCATCGACCTCGACCAGGCAATCGAGAAAGAGGCGGGCAAATCCATCACAAAAATTTTCACTGAAGAGGGCGAAGCTTTTTTCAGGACGCTTGAACTGAAGCTGCTGCGGCGGCTTGCAGGAAAGGAGGAGATGGTGGTCTCACTTGGAGGGGGCGTGCTTGAAAATGACGACTGTTTCAGTCTCGTAAGGCAAAACGGCACACTCGTCTACCTGAAATCCACTCCGAGAGCGCTCGCCAGAAGGCTCTGCCATAAAACCGACCGGCCGCTGCTCAGGGGAAAAAACGGGACAAGGCTTACGCGCGAAGAGATCGAGACAAAAATATCCGGCATTCTCGAAAAACGCGAACCGCGATACCTCTCTGCCGATCTTACCGTGCAGACCGACATCAAACGCATCGGCTCGACAGTCGAAGAGCTGACCAGAAAAATAAACCGCCTTGTCCGGCAGGCTGGACAAGGCGGGCATAAACCCTAACCAGACAACCATTCGATACATTGTGAGCAGCACCATCATCGTAAAAACACCGGTACTTTCAGGAGCTGGAGAACTCTACAGGAAACAGAAGCTTGCACTGAAAACCGTGGTGCTTTTCGACGAAAACACCCGCAGGCTTTTCCGGGATCAGGTCATGGCAACCCTTGAAAGCGAAGGGTTCCGCCTGCTCGATCTGACGGTGCCGGCAAGGGAAACCTCGAAAAGCTTCAGTTCAGCCTATCGCCTTTACGGCACGATGATAGCGGCAGGTGTTGACCGGAGCTGGAACCTTCTTGCCGTGGGCGGGGGCGTGGTCGGCGACCTCGGCGGTTTCCTTGCGGCAAGCTACTATCGTGGCATTCCTGTCGTACAGTGCCCTACAACGCTTCTGGCGATGACCGACAGCGCCATCGGCGGCAAGGTCGCCATCAACCATCCGCTCGGCAAGAACCTCATCGGGTTCTTCCATATGCCGCACATGGTGCTGATCGACCCGTCATTTCTCGGAACGTTGCCCCTGCGGGAGGTGTTCGGCGGCATGGCTGAGGTGGTCAAGTACGGCTTCATAGCCGACAGGAAGTTCCTGCTCTGGCTCGAAACGCATTTCGACCGGATAACAGCTCTCGAGGAACCCTTCATCAGCGAAGCGATCCGGCGCAGCGCCTTCATCAAGGCAGATGTCGTGGAAAAGGATTTCAGGGAACTATCGGGGCTCAGGGCTACGCTCAATTTCGGACACACCTTTGCCCACGGCCTTGAAAAGCTGGCTGAATACCGCCATATCCGCCACGGTGAAGCTGTCACGATCGGCATGGGCTGCGCCCTGTGTCTGTCGCACAATCTCGGCTACCTCTCTGAGGACGACATGCGCTCCGGTCTCGAATTGCTCTCCCGCTTCCGCTTTCCCAGGGGACTCCTCAAACGCCGCTTTCTTATGCACAGCCCGGAGGCCCTGCTTGAAAACATGTTCTCCGACAAGAAGAAACTCGACAGCAAACTGCGCTTCGTGCTGCTGAAAAAACCCGGAGAGGCCTTTCTTCTGGATGAGAATGTCGATGACCGCGAGGTGCTGAAGGCAGTAGAGGATGCCCGCAGGTTCTTCTCTAAAGGGAACGTGAATTAAGCTGGTACAGAGCGTGCGCACCCCTGGCGACGGCATGCTCGACCAGAAGCGGCGAGACCTGGAGCAGCGGCGCGATCGAGGACGCGTTGCCGCCGGTGGCCATCACCGCGGGCGCTTCCTCGCCACGCTGAAGAAGAGTCCGCATGATCCGTGCAGTAAGCCCGTCGATCTCCGCTATGCACCCCCAGAATATCCCGTTTCTGATACATTCGGCAGTTGAACGGCCGAGAAGCTCCTCCGGCGGCGCAATCGAAACTAACGGCAGCTGCGCGGTCCGCTCATGCAGTGAACGTGCCCTGAGATCGAGACCCGGCATGATGAATCCACCCAGGTAGACTCCGGAACCTTCGAGCACGTCGAAGGTTATTGCCGTACCGATATCGAGGGCTATGAAAGCTCTTCCGGGAAAGAGTTCCCTGCCGGCGGCGCAAAGCGCGATCCTGTCGGCACCGAACGATTCCGGCGACTCGTACTGCAGAAGAAACGGCAGATCCAGACGCGAGCTTACCTGCATCACGGTTCCGGGGAGCAGTTGCGCAAGCAAAGCGGCAACGGGTGCAGAAATCCCCGGCACCACGCTGCAGAGCACGGCGTCCCGCATGCCGGGATATGCGGCCCACAAGGGATTAAGCAACTCCTTCAGCTGATCGGGAACAAGAAGGCGGTCCGTGGAAATCGTAACGGTATCAGCAACAAGTCCGTCGAAAAAAACAGCAAAGGTGGTTGTGGTGTTACCGACTTCAACCACCAGCACCGCAGGCGCTTTTCCGGAGTGGAGCATATCCTATGGAGATGAAATCAGGGTCGTTTGACCGAAACGCCGGTTCTCTTCGACAGCTCGGCAAGAAAAGTTTCAAAACCCTGAAGGTTTCTGGTCACGAAAAGCGAATCCTTCACCCTGGCCTTTCCGGCAACAATGAAAATCTTCGGCGGGGGGTTGTAGGTGACCGGCTCCTGGTAAATTGCGCTGATCCCGCTGAGTGGAAGTTTGCTCTCGCGGCCCTTACGATCAAGATACAACAGCTCCTTGTCCGTGATCCTGATGGAATCTCCGTCCTGGCCGTGTTCGCCGACAAACCGGGTATTATAGTAGTTGGGGCCACCAAGCGCAATGGTGGTGAGTACGATGAGAAGGGTTGTTTTCCACAGACAGCCGAGATCGACGCCATATGAAAATTTGCCATACCTGAAAAAAACCGCCCATCCCATTCCGAGAAACAGCATGCCGAGCATCCATGTGACAACGTAATAGGAGTCCATCCACCAGGACGGGTATATCATCGGATAACGGAATACCTCGGGCATAGAACTGTCGCTTGGTTTTTGGATGACGGGTAACAGGATGTTAAAAATAAGGCTTAACTTTACGATTACAAGAAAATATTTTCAGCCAACACGCTCACTCTCTTCCCCATGAAATCGTACCACAAGGAACTCTGGATGCAGGTGCCCTCAAGAATGGACTTCGTCAACATTACCGGCGAAGTTGAACAAGCTCTTCAGGAGAGCGGCATCCGGGAGGGGCTCTGCCTGGTGAACGCCATGCACATCACCGCCTCGGTGTTCATCAACGACGACGAGCCCGGACTGCACAACGACTACAAACGGTGGCTCGAGGAGCTGGCTCCGCACGAGCCCATCAGCCGCTACCGACACAACATGACCGGCGAGGACAACGGCGACGCGCACCACAAGCGGCAGATCATGGGACGCGAGGTAGTTATTGCCGTCACGAAAGGCAGACTGCATTTCGGGGCCTGGGAGCAGGTATTCTACGGGGAGTTCGACGGCATGCGCAAGAAACGGGTGCTGGTGAAGATTATCGGCGAATGAGACAGAAAACAGAAAGAGCTGCCGGAAGCGGCAGCTCTTTCTGTTGATGACAGTCTGGATGCAATTCATCCGGCGAAAACCGCCATTAGTGCTCGAAAAGCATTTCCGAGTAGGTCGGCAGCTGCCAGCGGCTGCGATCAACCATCAGTTCGAGCTTGTCTGCAACTTCGCGGACTTCGTTCATGAGCGGAAGCAGCTCGTCGGCACAGTAATCGGCCTTACCGAATTCACTCTCGATCGTTTCGAGCTTCTCGACCGCTTCGTCGAGTTCGGCGGTAAGATCGATGAGCTTCGAAAGGTTTTCGGCAAGGTTTTTCAGATGGTTTGCCTGGCTTGTGAGCGCAGCGTCGGAAAGGCCGATGGCCTCGGCTGCGGCAAGCAGGTTGTTGAACGAACTGCCGATATCACCCTGGTATTCCGAAACATCAGGGATGACGAGGGTTTTCAGCATAAGCTGCAGGGTACGGGCTTCGATGTCGATACCTTTGACATAACGCTCAAGCCGGATGTTCAGACGCGACTCGATCTCCTGCTCGCTCAGCACGCCATACTTGACGAACATGGACCTGACGTCGGCTTTCTCGAGGGTACGGAGCGCCTGCGGGGTATTTTTCAGGTTCGGGAGACCTCTCTCTTTGGCTGCCTGCTGGAGCGCTTCGCTGTAGTTGTCGCCCGGGTAGCGGATTGCCTTGGTAGCGGTAATGCCTTCGCGGATCGCTTCGAGAACTGCGGAATCGCGATCCTTGCCTCCGGCGATCTTCGCTTCGATAGCATCGGCAAAATCATCGATAGCTTCAGCCATGAGCGTGTTGAGCACCATGTTCGGCACCGAAGGAGACTGCGAGGAGCCTACGGCACGGAACTCGAACTTGTTGCCGGTAAAGGCGAACGGGGAGGTACGGTTACGGTCGGTGTAGTCCTTGTTGAGCACCGGAACCTGCGAAAGACCGAGGTTCAGCACCTGCTTTTCGGTTTTCAGGTCAACCTTGCCGCTTTCGATGGCGTCGAGAACGGTTTCGAGCAGTTCGCCGAGGAAAACGGTCACGACAGCCGGAGGAGCTTCGTTCGCACCGAGACGGTGGTCGTTGCCGATGCTGGCGATCGACATTCTCAGCACATCGGCTCTCCTGTAGACGCCTTTGAGAACCGCCACGAGGAACACGAGGAACTGGATGTTCTCGGTCGGGGTGTCACCCGGATCGAGCAGGTTGATGCCGGTGTTGGTGCCGATCGACCAGTTGTTATGCTTGCCTGAACCGTTGATGCCGGCAAACGGTTTTTCAAACATCAGAAGCGCGAACCCTTTCTTGTCGGCAACCTTCCGCATCACTTCCATCGTCAGCAGATTGTGATCGGCGGCCACATTGGCCTCTTCGAAAATCGGAGCGATTTCAAACTGGTGCGGAGCGACCTCGTTATGACGGGTTTTTGCGGGAATACCAAGCAGGTAGAGCTCATGCTCGACATCCTGCATGAATTCAAGCACACGGTCGGGAATTGAGCCGAAGTAGTGGTCCTCGAGCTGTTGCCCTTTCGGCGGAAGCGCACCGAGCAGTGTCCGGCCGCACATGACCAGATCGGGACGTTCGGAATAGAACTTCTTGTCGATGAGGAAGTACTCCTGCTCACAGCCTGCATTGGTTTTCACTCGCGAAACGCCGGTGACGCCAAGCACTTCAAGGAGGCGGATGGCCGATTTGCTGACGGCATCCATCGAACGAAGCAGCGGAGTTTTCGAGTCGAGCGCTTCGCCGTGGTAGGAAATGAACACGGTCGGAATGCAGAGAGTAAAATCCTTGCCGCCTTTCATGAGAAACGCCGGACTCGACGGATCCCATGCAGTATAGCCGCGGGCCTCGAAAGTGGTTCTCATGCCGCCGGACGGGAAGCTCGAAGCATCGGGCTCGCCCTGGATAAGCTGCTCGCCGGAGAAACGCTCGATCGGTGTGCCGTCACGGTCGATCGAAAGAAAGGCATCGTGCTTTTCAGCCGTCGAACCGGTCATGGGCTGGAACCAGTGGGTATAATGGGTCGCGCCATGCTCCATCGCCCACTCTTTCATGCCGTGAGCAACGACACCGGCGATCTCGTCGGTAATTTTCTTGCCTGCCCTGATGGTATCCTGCAGGGCCTGGAACACCTCTTTCGGGAGTCTTGCTCGCATGGCCTTCTGGTCGAAGGTCATGGCTCCAAAGTACGTCGAAACGGGAACTTTACTATCCATGTTAAACAGATCCTCCTTGTTTTATTATGCTTTTTTAGCTTCTGTCCGTAATTAAAGAATCAAATATTATACTTTTCTTGATTTTTTTTCATCAAAAGTGATCAAAACCTGCCTGTCCTGAAGATTTTTCCGCACAATCTCCGCACTGATCTTCTTGTTCCGCTTCAGTTGCGAGAGCACAAAACTCGTGTTGGTTTCCAGGACACCCGGCCAGCTCTGGATTCGGGAGAGGAATTTTTCAAGCGAAGAGGTGTTGTGCGTCATGACTTTCAGGATATGCGATCCCTCCCCGGTGACGGAAAAGCACTCCATGATCTCGTCCTCTTTCATCACATGCTCCATGAAGGACTTGTAATGCTTTGAAGAATCGATCCTGACCCGCACGAACGCCTGGATATCGAAACCCAGTGTGCGCTCGTCAACCTCCATGGTGAAACCACGGATAATGCCATTTTTCTGCAGCTTGTCGAGCCGCTCGCTGACGGAGGGAATCGACAGGCCAACCACTTCGGCAAGCTCACTCAGACGTATCCTGCCGTTTTCTCCAAGGGATTCGATAATCTTGAGATCGATGAGATCAAGGTGTCCGGACATAACAGAACTGTTTTTATTTCACTTTTGTAAGAAATTACACAAAAACAGGAAGCAAAAAAACTTTTTTCTAAAAAAATCACTCCGAAGCAACATTTTTCCTAAAAAAATTAGGGATTCGCATCCGTCGTCATGTTGTGGCAAAACAGAAAGGGGCAGGTATTTTATCTTCTTGTCATATTTTGTTACAATATACAGAGCAATGGCGATCTCCCTTGCTGTAATTTGATTTTTTCCGTCATGACAGGCGAACAGAACGATTCCCGCAAACTTCCTGAAAACATATCCTCAAAGCCGGTTGAAAAAACCGGTTTTCCGCCCCTTCCGCCGAAGGTTGCCATGGAAGACCTTCGCTTTATCGTCAAGGAGTCCATCGAGCTTGGAGGAAGGTTCGTCACGGAACTTGACCGACTGCTCTCGGAACTGAGGAAATAAGCGCATTACCTGCGCTTTTTCAACGACATAACAGCCCTTTCTTTATCGAAAGACTAATGTTTATATTTGGCCTTTAAGCCTCTGTGCCCTCAGTATTAACCATTAACGACATAACAATCTCAATACGGTGAAAACAGCAATCTTTGGTGCAGGAGTAGCAGGACTGAGCGCAGCCATCGAACTGGTGGACCGCGGCCATACCGTTGAACTGTACGAAAAACGCAAGGTGCTCGGCGGAAAGGTTTCCGTATGGAAAGACAGCGACGGCGATTCGGTCGAATCAGGACTGCACATCGTTTTCGGCGGATACGAGCAGCTCCAGCAGTACCTGAAAAGAGTCGGTGCCGGAGAGAACTATCTCTGGAAGGGACATTCTCTCATCTATGCTGAACCCGACGGCAAGCAGTCCTTCTTCAGGAAAGCCAACCTGCCAAGCCCCTGGGCGGAAGTGGTAGGCGGAATGCAGGCCGATTTCCTCACCATGTGGGACAAGCTTTCCCTCATCAGGGGGCTCTACCCTGCGCTTGCAGGAAACGAGGAATATTTCCGGAGCCAGGACCACATGACCTACTCGGAGTGGCACCGGCTCAGGGGTGCTTCGGAACATTCGCTCCAGAAACTCTGGCGGGCCATCGCACTGGCAATGAACTTCATCGAGCCGAACGTCATCAGCGCACGACCGATGATTACCATATTCAAGTATTTCGGGACCGACTACGCCGCCACGAAGTTCGCCTTCTTCCGCAAGAATCCCGGCGACTCGATGATTGAGCCCATGCGGCAGTATATTCAGAGCAAGGGAGGCAAAATCTTCATCGATGCCAGGCTGAACCGGTTCGAACTGAACAGCGACGAAACCGTCAAATGCGCCGTACTGCAGGACGGTCATCAGATCCAGGCGGACGCCTACATTTCGGCAATGCCGGTGCACAACATCAAGAACATCGTGCCGGGCGAATGGCTGGCGCACGAATACTTCCGGAACCTGCATGAGTTCGTCGGCAGCCCGGTAGCGAACTGCCAGCTCTGGTTCGACCGAAGGATCACCTCGACGGACAACCTCATGTTCTCGCAGGGTACCACCTTCGCTACCTTTGCCGACGTCTCGATCACCTGTCCCGATGACTTCCAGAAGGGCATGGGCACCGCAAACGGCGGCAGCGTGATGAGCATGGTGCTCGCACCGGCGCACCAGTTGATGGAGATGCCGAACGAAGTGATCATCCGGCTTGTCATGAAGGACATCCACGACCGCTTCCCGCTCTCGCGCGATGCGAAGCTGCTGAAATCAACCATCGTGAAAATCCCGCAATCGGTCTACAAGGCCGTACCGGACGTCGACAAATTCCGTCCCGATCAGGTAAGCCCGGTAAAAAACTTCTTCCTTTCCGGCGACTACACCTACCAGCGCTACCTCGCCTCGATGGAGGGCGCGGCACTCAGCGGCCGGCAGGTTGCAGAAAAGCTGCACACCCGGCTCGGCGGCGCCTGATAAAAATCCGCTCAAATCCTGCCGAAAGCCGTTGAAAGAAGATGGCTTTCGGCTGAAATGCCGCTGCTGCAAAGACCCCGTCACCTGACTCCCCCACTCGAACGTTTTCGCCGCCTTCCTGCGTTACAGAAAACAGACCGGCGATCAAACACCACTATCGACCCATGAACACCCTGCCTTCACTCCACAAGCGCAAAAGCACCCTTGCCAACCCCATGGAACAGCAGCGGGTACTTGAAGAGACCGACTGCTCAATACCCGCATTCGGCAGGAAGCTCTCGGAAACCGGCTGCATGCCTCTCCGGCCGGACAGCTGCACCATCCTTCAGGTGAACGTTGGCTACCGGTGCAACCTGCTCTGCCGCCACTGCCACGTGGACGCCGGCCCTGACCGCATGGAGATGATGAGCCGCCAGACCATGCGGCACTGTCTTGAAGCACTTCGCCGGAACGGCATCCGCACACTCGACATCACAGGCGGCGCTCCGGAGATGAACCCCGAGTTGTCCTGGTTCATTCGGGAAGCAAGAAACAGCATGCCGGAAGGGGAGATTCTCCTGCGCACCAATCTCGTGATTCTCCTTGCCGGAACGACCTGCCGGCACTTTCCTGAACTGTACCGCGAGAACCGGGTCTCGCTCATCGCCTCGCTCCCCTGCCATACGCGCGAAAACGTCGATGCACAACGGGGCGAAGGGGTGTTCGACCAATCCATAGAGGCCCTGCAACTGCTGAACTCGCTCGGGTACGGCAAGAAAAACAGCGGCCTTGAGCTCAATCTGGTCTTCAATCCCGGAGGCCCTTCCCTGCCGGGTCGGCAGCAGGCGCTTGAAGCGGACTATCGCAGGATGCTGCTGGATAGCCACGGCATCGAGTTCAGCCACCTCTACACCATTACCAACATGCCGGTCAGCCGTTTTCTCGACTCGCTGCTCGAGGAAGGAGGCTACTGCAGCTACATGCAGCTGCTCGCAGACCACTTCAACCCGGATGCGGTTAAGAACCTGATGTGCCGCACCACGGTATCGGTAGGGTGGGACGGCTCGCTCTACGACTGCGACTTCAACCAGATGCTTGGGCTCCGCATGCGAAAACCGGCCCCCCGGAACATCAGGGATTTCGACGAATCGCTGCTCCGTGAACGGCCGATCGCCATCGGACAACACTGCTACGGATGCACGGCCGGGGCCGGATCGAGCTGTCAGGGGTGCCTGCTGTGACCATGCCCGACAACGGAAACCGGCTCCTCGCGGTGCTGACACGCAACCCTGTGGCTGGCAGAGTCAAGAGCCGGCTTGCTGCGACTCTCGGTCCGGAAACCGCGCTGCAGGTGTACCGGACGCTCCGTGAGTACACCGCAGGTGTCATGAAAGCGTGCCATGCGGAAAAAGCAGTATTCTATTCGGAAGACATCCCCGCCGGTGACTGCTTCATCGGAGACGGCACGCTGGCGTTCCTTCAGGAAGGCGGCGACTTCGGAGCCCGCATGCACCACGTCTTTACGACCGGGTTCGCGCGCGGCTTCCGACTCGTGGTGCTCATCGGCAGCGACTGCCCGGATATCGACTCCGGTATTATCGAAAATGCGTTCACCGCGCTTGAAAACCGCGATGCAGTGCTCGGGCCGGCATGGGACGGAGGGTTCTACCTGATCGGACTGAAGCACGCTCGCCCTGAGTTGTTCACCGATCGTACCTGGAGCCACGAGCGCGTACTGAGGGAAACCATAGATATCCTCGACAAGACGGGCGCCTCGTACTTCCTGCTCCCCGGATTGCAGGACATCGACACCATTGAAGACCTCAAGCAAAGCAGGTTATGGCCCATCAAGGCTTGACGATAATCATTCCCGCGTACAACGAGGAACAGGGAATTGCCCGAACGCTGGAAACCCTCCTGGCCATAACGGGAAACGATCGCAACGTATCGATCATCGTTGCTGACGCTGGCACCGACCGCACAGGAGATATCGTTTCCGAATATCCCGTCACACTCTGCCGGTCGGAGAAAGGGCGAGCGATCCAGATGAATGCGGGTGCTGCGCTGTCCACAAACGACATACTCTACTTCCTGCACGCCGACACCCTTCCGCCGGTGACCTTCATCGACGACCTCCGCAAGGCGGTTTCGGAAGGGAAACAGGCCGGTTGCTTCAGGATGCGGTTCGACGATCCGCACCCCATCATGGCACTGTACGGATGGTTTACGAGAGTGCCCCTCCCGATCTGCCGTGGCGGCGACCAGTCGCTCTTCATCACGAGGAAGCTTTTCGAAGCAATCGGAGGGTTCGATCCGAATCTCCAGGTCATGGAGGACATCGACATCATCAGGAGAATCGAACGAAAAACAGTTTTTCATATCCTCGAAAGCGAGGTGGTGACATCAGCACGAAAGTACCGCAGGAACGGCATCCTGCGCCTGCAGGCCATCTTCGGCACGATCCACTTCATGTACGCCGCAGGCTGCGATCAGGAGAGTATCGTCCGGTTTTACCGGGAAAATATCGAGGGATAAGAGTGCCGACTTCGCAAGCCGCCGGTTCACAACCTTCGCATGAAAAGAGCCGGGATCGAATTTACCACCAGCAAAAGCATTCATTTCCCTGTAATCCGGATGGTCCGGATCGACAAGCACCTTCAGCAGTTTCTCATAACCGGCAATGCCGCCGCAATCCTCCGGCGGGCATGCGCCGGCACCGCCCAGACAAACGGGGCGGCTTCACGGATTTTTCTTGCAGCAGAATCCTTTCAAGCATAACAACATGCTCCCAATTATCCCCAGGGTCGTATACATAGCGCAGGCTGTCGTTTTCCGACCCCGGAAGTGATGAAAGCCTTTTTCTCCGCTCATCCCTCAACGGACGACCAAAAACGAAATCAGGATCGGAAATACCATATACCTCCCCGCCACACTGAAACTCGTGCACATGAGAATCTTCCCATCCCATGAGAGCCTGCAACACCTTGTGTAACTTTCCGAGCGTAATGCCCGACGGCACCAGCACCCTCCGCCATATCAGCGGCTTGCTGCCAAGCAGGCTTACATGCAACTGTAAGAGTAACTGTTGTTTTGTCGATGCCACTAACTTTATTTGGCTTTTAGAGAATTGTCCATCGTGATGCCAAAAATTTCCGATACTGTTCGAATATCATAGCTGAAGATGATCATCAACAAGCTGCTGTCATCCCCCATAAACCACATCCGGCTCATGCACAGCTGGAGAACTGTCCATCCACGACAGATCCTTGCCGATAACCAACTCCTCCATCGTCGCATTATGGGTATTGGTCATGGGAACAAGCCGCATCTGGAAGCTGTGGTGCCTGGCTATCTGTTTAACCTCCTCCGCATTGTCGTAAGTCATGAGAAAATCACCGGCAACCGACTGGCAAATCTCGAACAACCGTTCATGGTCGATCTCAGAGTACCGATACAGCCGCTTGCCGGCTTTTTTCCCTCCAGCCGTATAGGGTGGGTCGATAAAAAACACCACATCGCTTCTGTCCGCATATGCCTGCATAACCTGCAGCCCGTCTTCCTGCCGGAAATCGATTTTTTCCGAAACCTCATCGATGCCTGAAAAACGCCTTGCAAGCGTCTGCGGATACCATCGGGAACAGATACCCTTGCCGTTTTCACCATGCTTGAGCAGGCCGGAGCCTCCCGCAAGAATGCCGCCGTGGGATGTGCGGTTTCTCAGGATCGTATGAAAGGCTTTTTCCCTGATTTCCAGTTCCTCTTTCGACAACTCTTCGAGAAGCGTTTCCCTGGTAAGGTCGAATTCGAGTATCCGCCGGGCAAGCCATGACGCCTGCCCGTCCACGATCGCCTGCCAGACCGCAGCAATATCTTCATCGATCTCCACCATAACCGCGCGTTGCACAAGATGCTCGAACAATGCTGTCAGGCTGATAATGCCTCCCCCGGCAAACGGTTCGACGAGAATTGCTGGTTTGAAAAGCTTTTGGGCAAGCCAGTTCCTGAACACAGGAACGAACCAAGTTTTACCGCCGGGATACCTGAAGGGGCTCCGTTGCGGAATGGATGCGACATTGACCGGTTTCAGGTTAGCAACAACATCGTGCATATCCGGGAATAAATTCCCCTGTCGGGTAACGATCATCTTAAAACGGTTTATCCAGAGTCTTGTTGTTCGGCGGAGTTTCGAGCTGGTCGTCAAGTTTTTCCTGCAAGAGTCTTACAAAATCATCAATATTTCCGGGCACAGCTGTCGTTATCGAAAGCAATGCTGACTGAAATTCCGTGTATACGACATCGAGCTTCTGCAATCGATACCGATCATGATCGCCATCCTTAACCGCTGCAAGGTCATAGATGAACCATGCGATTTCCGCTTTATCCTTGCTGACTTTCTTCAATGGAGGAAGCGTATCGAAGAAACTCTTGTTGATAGCCACGGCCATCTTTTTTCGCCATGAATGCAGAATACCGCCCTTGAACAACAACTGCGGCGCAAGTCGCTTTCTCGATGAAGAAAGGAAATCCGGACGGGGATAATTCGCCTGGAGGGTCCAGTCCATGGCGAAGTTAACTTCAGGTTCTTTCATGTAATACTCGAACGGATCCCGAACATTTCCGGAAATGTAGACCGCCTGCACTTCAAGAGCCCCGAAATCTGTCACCTTACCTTCCTTATCATATGCAACAAGCACCACATCGATATTACCTGCCGACTTCCCGGTTGCATCGTTCAGGCGAATCTCTGTCAGCGAACTCCAGAGAACGCCTTCCCCGAAAAAGAAGGATGCCGCATCATCGGTAATTATCCATTCGTCGCGAAAACGCACCGGACAGGTGATGACCGGTTTACCGCTCTGCCGGTTTACCGCTCTGCAGAATGCTGCAGACGCCGAGAGGATTTTTTGCCTTGTCCTTGGTACAGTTTGGCACCTTGTTGTTGAAAGGGCAAAGGCGGTGTGATCGATATCGCCGCGCCTTGGTTGAACGGTCATCGACCTTGAAACCAAAAACCTCGGCAAGAGGGTGCAAAAATGTTTTCATGCTGTAAGCAACGTGATTGTTTTCTCTTGCAATATAGGAGCATCAAGCCTATCAATGCCACTTCTTTTTATTCTGAAAGCAGCGAGAAAAGTTTGCTCACACTATACATTCGCAAGTTTGCACCTGGCGCTACCTGTACATGCCGACCCCGCGCGACTTGAGAAAAAAGAGAAACGGCCCTCTCTCCAGAAATACCGTGCATCAAGGGGCTCAAGAAAAAAGAGAAGTCATCTTTCCTTGGTTGCTCGATGAGCGACCGTCACACAAAAACCAGATAACGTATCGCCCTTCAGTAAACTATCTCGAGGTTCTCTCCTGCCCGACTCTTCCGACGGCGAAAGATGAAATTCAAGAGGGCAAATGCGCCCGCGGCGAGCGCCGGAGGCAGAAGCAGAAGCGGGCAGAGTCGAGTCGTGTTCATGGCCACAGGATTCAGGTTTTCGGCAAACGGACTTTTCGTTTTTTTTCATATTACGAAAAAGGCACGGGATTTTTTCAGAAATCCGGCAAGGGCAAGGAGTGTACCTCCCCGCCTTCAAAACCGTCATGACAACCGTTCAGGGGCACATCAATGAGACTTCGGGAAGCGTTTTTATCGAAGAAGGGAAGGAAGAGTTTGTTATATTGTGATATTATGTAATCATACAATACTCTAAACTCCTGACTCTCTATGGCAGAAGAACTCAACAAACCGGCGGCGGCAAAGCCCGCTCCCGAGCAAAACCCGGCAAGCAACGCCGGTAACGGTGATATGGCCAACCTGATCGGCAACATGGGAGTGCTCATCGACTCCACCATCGAGTCCGTACAGGGCATGATATCGACGGTCAGCACCGCCACCGGACAGATCATCGAGGGGGTCAATTCCACCATCAACTCCGAGCCGGTCAAAAAAATCATAGACAACGTGAACTCGGTTTCCGGCCAACTCATCGAAGGTGTGACCGCTACCCTGAAGTCGGAACAGGTACAGTCCTCCGTTCAGGAGATCGGCAAGCTCTGGAAAAATCTGCTGGAGAGTCTCAACACCACCGTCAGTTCCGTCAACGCCACGGTCAGCTCCGGCCAGGTGCAGAACCTGTTCGAAAATGTGAGCGCAGGTCTCGGTCAGCTCGTCAACACCGTCTTTTCTCCCGGCATGTTCCCCGGTTCCGGTGAAGAAAAACAGAAGAAAGAGATCAAGGAAATTCCGTTCAGCCAGAAACACGCCGCACCAGCCGTGACGGCCCCGGCAGTTCCGGCAAGTCCTGCCGCCCCGTCCGAGCCGGCCAGGGACAAACCGAAAGCATGATATCCCGAAGCGGCAAGGCGGCCAGAACCGTTTGGAATCCCTGATTGTTACCCTATGATCAGGGATTTCTCTGTCAGGAAATCGCAACCTCGCCCCACCCCATAAGAAAAAAGAATTTTTTGTGCAGACCGCAGAGAAGAACAGCCGTTATCCCGGAGCAAAAACAGCCGGGATGAAAAAGTATAACGTGCTCATTGCAGACGACGACGAAACCTCGCGCAGGGTCATCAGCCACTTCGTCAGCAAAATGGGTTACACACCCCATCTGGTTTCAGACGGGGAGGAGTGCATCTTGAAGGCGCAGAAACAGGAAATGCATGTGCTTCTGCTCGATATCACCATGCCCAAAAAGGACGGGTTCGATGTCATGAACTACCTGAAGGAGAACGATATTCCCCTTCCGGTCATCATGGTCACCTCCTCCCACGAAATTCCTCTCGCCGTCAAATGCATCAAAATGGGTGCATTTGAATATCTCACCAAGCCGGTCAGCATTGAACGGCTTGAAATCGTGCTGAGAAACGCCCTGTCAGGCTCGCAGCTCCAGCACCAGGTGATCAAGCTGCAGAAGGAACTGAAAAGCAAGGAGGTGTTCCACAACATCATCGGCAAGAGCGAGGCGATCCGCGATACCATGGAACAGGCCCTGCAGGTGATGGAAACCGACCTCAACGTTCTGATTCTCGGCGAGAGCGGAACCGGAAAGGAGCTGTTCGCCCAGGCTCTCCATAACGGCAGCAAGCGGAAAAACGGCCCCTTCGTTTCCGTGAACTGCGCCGCCATCTCAAACGACCTTGCCGACAGCCTGCTGTTCGGCCATGTAAAGGGATCGTTTACCGGAGCGAACAACGATCACACGGGCTTCTTCGAACAGGCTGACCGGGGCACCATTTTCCTCGATGAAATCGGTGACATGAACTCCGACATCCAGGCCAAGGTACTGCGAGCCCTGCAGGAACGAAAGATCAGGAAAGTGGGAGAGAAGACCGAGCGTGCCGTCGATTTCAGGGTCATATCGGCAACCAATCGGGACTTTTCCGAGGCGATCATGAACAACCAGTTTCGTGAGGATCTCTACTTCCGCCTCGAAGAGTTTCCGCTCTTCATTCCGCCGCTCCGCGACCGGAAAGACGACATCAAGCTGCTGGCCAAGCACTTCCTCGATGAATTCGCAAGCGCCAACAACCTCGATCCGCTGCAGTTCAGCGAAGAAGCCCTTGCCGGGCTTGTTGAATACTCCTGGCCGGGAAACATCCGGGAACTGAAAAACGCCGTCCAGCGAGCGGCGGTAACGCGCAAAAGCACGGTCATCGAACTGCTGCACACTCCCCGCATCCACGGAAAAGCCTCCATGAAGCAGGCAGTACAGCACAAAAAAACGGAAGCGCATGCCGCCCAGGCTGAATCCGGAACCCTGCTCTCACTTGAAGAGCGCGAAAGGGATGCCATTCTGAAAGCCCATGAAGCTTCGAAAGGCAATCTTACGAAAACCGCCAAGCTGCTCGGCATAGGAAGGGCGACGCTGTACCGGAAACTCGACAAGTTCAACCTGCAGCATCTGAAAAACGCATAGGATGTTCAGACTGCTCCGATACCGGTGTGCCCGAATCCTCCATCACCACGCTGTGAAGAAGAGAGTGAGGAAACCTCATCGAACGACACTCGCTCTACCCGGGCGACAACCATCTGGGCGATCCGGTCGCCATGCATGATGGTGAAAGGCTCCCTTCCGTGGTTTACCAGAATCACCTTCACCTCTCCGCGGTAATCGGCGTCAATGGTCGCCGGACTGTTGGGCAACGATATCAGGTGCCTGAGTGCAAGACCGCTTCTCGGCCTGAGCTGGGCTTCATAACCTTCGGGCAGTTCGATGGCCAGCCCCGTCGGCACAAGCGCCGCTGAAGACGGCTCAAGCGTTAACGGCTTGTCGAGGCAGGCGGAAATATCCATACCTGCGGCATGCTCCGTAGCGTAAACCGGCAGCAACGCGTTGTGCTGCAGCCTGACAATTTTTACTTTCAGCATCAGTTCCGTTTGTGTTTATTTGAAACTTTCCGGGAGCATCGACTCTTTCAATCAAATATAACATCCGGCGACAAAGACAAACATCCAGACAGGAACGCCTTTTGAAACCATCATCAGAAAACGTCTATGCGCTTGCCTTCGGAGCGCACCCCGACGATGTCGAACTTGCCTGCGGGGCCACCCTGCTGAAAATCATCAACGAAGGAAAACGTGTCGCGGTTTGTGACCTCACAAGAGGAGAGCTCGGCACGCTCGGAACAGCGGAAACCCGCAAGGCCGAAGCTGAAGATGCCTGCCGGATCATGGGCTATACCGAGCGGGTGGGGCTCGATCTCGGCGACGGCAAGCTGTTCTACACCGAGGAAAACCTGCAAGCCGTCATCACCGTCATCCGCAGGTTCAGACCCAGGGTGGTTTTCGCAAACCCGCCTGACGAGCGGCACCCCGACCATATGAAAGCATCGAAACTGGTTGCCGATGCGGTTTACTCCTCCGGCCTGAAACAGCTTGTCACCGAACTGAACGGTTGCCGACAGGACGCGCACAGACCCTCACACCTCTTCTACTATGTACAGTTCAAGCATCTGAACCCCGACATCATCATCGATATCAGCGAGACCTTCAAAGCTTCGAGAAACGGCATTCTTGCATTCGGGTCCCAATTTTACCGGGAAGGATCGGAACCGGAAACCCTCATCAACCGGAAGGAGTTTCTTACCGGACTCGAAGCGCGGGCCCGATATTTCGGCGAACAGATCGGCGCACTTTACGGCGAAGGCCTGCTGGTCACCCGGACTCCCGGCATCACGAACTTTAGCGGCCTGTTCAGCTAAAATACCCTATCAATGGCGCCCCTCATTTGCAGTCGCTTTGTAGTCGCTTTTCGGCTTGAGCCCGCCACGAAGATACTTGTCGGCATAAAGCGCGGCCTGGCACCCCTCGCCTGCCACGATCACGGCCTGCTTGATCTCCTTGCAGAGCATGTCTCCGGCAGCAAAAACCCCCGGCGCTGATGTCGTGAATTCCCGGTCGACCTTCAGACATCCGCATTGCGAAAGCTCAAGACTGCCCCCTATGAAATCAAGCACGGGAGATGACCCGGTCAGATAGATGAAAAGGCCGTCGACCGGAAGCTGCCCGTCAGAGCCTTCCAGTGTCACCGACTCCAGTTCCTTCTGTCCGTTGACCGACAGTATCCGGCTGTTGTAGCGGATTTCAAGATTGGCGGCTGAACGCAGCATCGCCATCTCCTCCTCAGGAAGGGAGAGTTTCGGGGCGGGACAGAGCAGGATGACGTTCGCGGCAAAACGGCAAAGGATGAGGGCTTCCTCGACAGCCTCCCGGCTTTTTCCGTATACCGCGACAATCCGCTCCCTGTAAAAAGCCGCATCACAGGTGGCACAATAACTCACCCCGAGCCCGACCAGCTTTTTTTCACCTGGAAGATCGCTGCTTTTGCCCATTGACCCTGTTGCGAGAATGAGGGTTTTTGCCCTGTACATCGAAGCTGAAACGGTAAAAACGCTTTTTTCCGGACCGTTTGGATCAAGAGCGGTCACCTTGTCGCGCAGGTAGCGCGCGCCGAACGAGACCGCCTGCCGTTTCATCAGTTCGAGCAGTTCCATGCCTCCGAGAGTTTCGGGAATACCCGGATAGTTGGCGATGGCATGCGCCATGCCGAGCGCGCCGGCATGCGGATCCTTGTCGATGACAAGCGTCTTCAGCCGGGCTCGCGAGGTGTAGATCGCTGCCGAGGAACCGGCCGGTCCGCCTCCGATAATGATCACGTCATAGAGTTCGTTCTGCATGAGGCTTTTGTTTTGAATGAGCGATAGTTTCTCTACATTTGTTTTTCTGTTGCAGTGCACCCTTGCACCTGAACATTTCACCGAGAGGTAATCATGCGAAAAACCGTTATTTCAGCGATCCTCCTGCTGCTCTTCGTTACAGGAATAAGCGGATGCCGTCAGAACAGCGGAAACCTCCGCACCGATCACATTGTGACCGGTATTTCAGCCGATTTCGATTATCTCAACCCCCTGCTCATCCAGCTCTCGCTCTCGCGCGAAGTCTGTACGCTCATCTATCCCTCGCTGGTCAAGCCGGTTTACAATGAAAAAAAAGGTGGAATAGAATACAAGCCCTCAGTGGCAAAAAGCTGGGAGTTCTCCCCCGACGGCAAACGCGCGGTGTTTCACCTGCGCCGCGACGCTCTCTGGGAGGACGGGAAAAAGGTCACTGCCGCTGACTTCAAGTTTTCATACACCCTTTACAAGAACCCGAAAATCGCCAGCTCACGACAGGACTACCTCAATGACCTGCTGCTGCTTCCGGATGGAACCGCCGATATCGAACGGGCCGTCGAAACGCCGGACGACTCGACTCTTGTGCTGCATTTCAGCAAACCCCTTGCCAACGATATCATACTCGACCATTTCAACGACCTGATGCCGGTGGCCAAACATCTCTTCTCGGCAATCCCTGCCGATGAAATCCGGAGCAGGGCGGCAGAACTGCCGATAGTGGGCGCAGGCCCCTTCAGGATAAAGGAGTGGGTCCGCCAGGAAAAACTCGTACTTGTCTCCAGTCCCTCCTCGGTACTGCCCCACCCGGCCGTAACGGGAAGCATGACATTCCTTGTTGTTCCTGAATATACCACAAGGCTTGCAATGCTGAAATCGGGACAGATCGACGCCCTGATATCGGCCGGAGGTATTACGCCGAAGGATGCTGCCGAGTTGAAAAAAACGAACCCCGACATAACCATAAAACCGGTAAGGAACAGGTACTTCGACAGCATCGTCTGGCTGAACATCGACGGCGAGCGTTACAGGAACAGCAAAACCGTCTCCCCGAACCGGTTTTTCGGAGACAAAACCGTGCGCCGCGCCCTGACCTACGGTATCGATCGCCAGTCCATAATTGACGGCTTTATGGGACCGGATCACGCCGTTATCGTCAACACATCGCTCTCTCCGGCCTACGTCGCCATAGCGAACCGTTCGATGGAACCGTACGATTTCAATCCTGCCAAAGCCAGAGAGCTTCTCAAAAGCGCAGGATGGATTCCCGGCCCGGACGGCATCCTGCAGAAAAACGGTCTGCGTTTCTCTTTTGAACTGGCGGCACCCGTCGGAAACCCGCGCAGGAACTATGCGGCAACCATCATCCAGCAGAACCTGAGGGATATCGGCATCGAATGCAGGCTGCGCTTCGACGAAAGCCTGATTTTCAACAAGAACCAGAACGAGTTCCGCTACGATGCGGCGCTTTCGGGACTTGCAGCCGAAACCCTGCCGTTCCAGCTCATCATCTGGGGAAGCGATTTCCAGAACCGTCCGTTCAACTCATCGGCATTCCGGAACGCCGAACTCGACCAGGTTACCGCCGACCTCGGCAAACCGCTTGCCGGATCCCGGAAGGCAGCACTGTGGAACCGATATCAGGAAATACTCAACGACGAACAGCCCAGAACCTTCCTGTACTATTACGACGAGCTTGAAGGTTTCGGCAAACGGCTTGAAAACGTCGAGGTGAACCTGCTCGCAACGCTCTATAATGCATACGACTGGCATCTGAAGCACTGAAATGGCAAACCTCTCCTCCGGGAAGATTTGCCTGCAGGCTCCATTTTGTTATATCCATTTTGTTATATCCATTTTGTTATATTCAACGACGTTTGCAGCACATCTGCCGGAGCTGCATCAACCAGTAAAGCCAAATTACCGTTTTATGCCTCGTTATACACCGGAACAGCTTGCAAGAAGAAATGCCTCTCCCTGGACGAAATCACAGGCGATCCTGGCGCCTATCCAGTTTCTGATCTTCCTTGCGGGCCTTACCGTTACCTGGCTGTACAAGCAAGGCATCTGGATCGATGACTTCGGATGGATCACGTTTTTCGTGACCCTGAAAACCTTCATGCTCTTTCTCATTTTCATAACCGGCGCGTTTTTCGAGAAGGAGGTATTCGGAGCATATGCATTCGCTCCGGAATTTTTCTGGGAGGATTTCGGCAGCGCGATCGCCATGATTGTGCACATCTCCTATTTCGTGCTTTTTTTCCGGGGCCTCGACGAAAACCTGCTCATCTGGACCGCACTGCTGGCTTACCTCAGCTATCTGGTGAACGCTGCACAGTTCGTGATCCGCCTGCTGCTCGAAAAGCACAATGAAAAAAAGCTCAAACAGCGGCAGATTGCCCGAACAGCAATACTACAATGATGAAATCAAAAGCCATTGTTTTCAGTGGTGTACGGCAGGTATCCCTCTCCGAGGTGACCCTGAAACCGCTATCTTCAACCGATGTGCTCGTTGAGACCTACTGGTCTTCAATCAGTACCGGTACGGAAAAAATGGCCTATAACGGCCTTATTCCATCCCCGCCATTCATCTATCCGTTCATTCCCGGTTACGAAACCGTCGGCAAGATCATCAAGGCCGGAGAGCACGTCAACCAGAACCTGATCGGCAAGTTCGCCTACGTGGCCGGGTCTTTCGGCTACAGCGACGTCAACGCCGCGTTCGGTGGCGCATCGCAGTATATCGCCTGCCCCGTGGACAGCATCACCATCCTCGACTCCATTGCCAATCCGCAGTGCGGCATCGCGCTGCCTCTGGGGGCCACGGCACTGCACATCGTCGATCTGGGGAAGGTGAAGGATCGCAAGGTGCTGATCCTCGGCCAGGGTGCCGTGGGAATTCTCTCTGCAGAGCTTGCCCGTCATATGGGCGCCAGGCTCGTCGCGGTCACCGAACCGCACCGGAATCGCCTCAACTACTCTTCCGCCGATCTGAAGGTCAATCCTGAAACCGAGGATGTCTCCGCGGCACTGGCAGGCCATGAGTTCGACGTGCTGATCGACAGTACCGGGATCATGAGCGCCATCGACACCGGCCTTCGGTTCCTGAAATTCCATGGGGCCGTCATTTTCGGCGGTTACTACCAGCGCATGAACATCGACTACTCCCAGGCCTTCCAGAAAGAGCTGTCATTCATTGCCGCAAAACAGTGGGCCCAGGGCGACCTGGAACGGGTCCGCGATCTCATCGCCAATAAAAAGCTCAATGCCGAAAAAATATTCACCCACCAGTGCATGGTTGACGAGAACATCACCTCGGTTTACCTGCAGGCATTCGGCGACCCCGACTGCCTGAAAATGATCCTGCACTGGAAACCGGATGCTGAAACACAGGAAAGCGCCTGCTACCTTTCCGGCAAAACCTGAAGAAGTACCATCATGGCTGCAAGAACCATTGCGATCTACGGCAAGGGCGGAATCGGCAAAAGCTTTACCACCACCAATCTCGGCGCGACCTTTGCGCTGATGGGCAAAAAAGTCCTGCAGCTCGGCTGTGACCCGAAACACGACTCGACGACCTCGCTTTTCGGAGGCATCTCACTACCCACCGTCACCGAGGTTTTTGCCCAAAAAAATGCATCGAACGAACCGGTTACGGTCAGCGACATCGTCTTCCGGCGTGATATTCCGGGTTTTCCGCAGCCCATCTACGGCATCGAACTCGGCGGCCCCCAGGTGGGACGGGGATGCGGCGGCAGAGGTATTATTTCGGGATTCGACGTGCTCGAAAAACTCGGCATCTTCAGGTGGAATATCGACATCATACTCATGGACTTTCTTGGCGACGTGGTGTGCGGAGGATTTGCAACCCCGCTTGCCCGTTCGCTCAGCGAAGAGGTGATCCTCGTCACCAGCAACGACCGCCAGTCGATCTTCACGGCAAACAACATCTGCCAGGCTAACAACTACTTCAAAACCGTCGGGGGCCAGTCACGCCTGCTCGGTCTGATCGTCAACCGTAATGACGGCTCAGGCGCGGCGGAAAAATATGCCGCGGCGGCAGGTATCACCGTGCTCATGAAGGTGCCCTACAACAGCGAGGCCCGCGATCGGGACGACAGTTTCGATTTCGCCGTAAAGCTGCCGGAAATCGGCGAACCGTTCCGGAAGCTTGCCGGCGACATCCTTGAAAACAGGATCGCCCCGTGCGATGCTTCAGGACTCGACTTCGAGCAGTTTATCCGTCTTTTCGGTGATGTGAGCGAGGATGAACCGGTACCGGCCACCGAAAACGAGTTGTTCGGAAAAGAAGAAAATACCAACCCGGCTCTCAGCCATGCCCGCCAGGCGCAAAACGCCGAAAACCGGCATCTGCTCTCATGCATAGAACGGCTGCCAGGTACGGAGCGTCAGGTTTACAGGATGTCGGAACTTGAAAAAAAGAGTCCGGAACAGATCGCCGGCATCATGGGAACCGGCGAGGAAGAGGTGCGGAAACTGCTCCAGGATGCCCGCAAGCATCTGAAAAAACTGTTTTTCGAAGCATAGGCTCCTTCCCCCTCGTCAACGCTCCGGCCGCAAACTCCGGCAGAGCATTCGGTTTCGTTTTCACCGGAACCGAATGCTCTGCCGCAGGCTTACGCTTTCGCCCTTTTTACCGACTTGGCTCTCATGTTTGAATCGAGAATCTTCTTCCGGAGCCTGATGTTCTGGGGAGTCACCTCGACCAGTTCATCATCATTGATGAACTCCAGCGCCTGTTCGAGCGAGAGCTTGCGGGGAGGTGTGAGGCGCACGGCATCATCGGAACCGGAAGCCCGCATGTTGGTGAGCTTCTTGGTCTTGCAGATATTGATGGTGATATCGAGGTCTCTCGATGACTCGCCAACAATCATGCCTTCATAGACACGGGTATTGGGCGGAATGAAAAAGGAGCCCCGATCTTCGAGACTGCTGATCGCATAGGCAACTGAAACACCGGTTTCGGTCACGACAAGCGCGCCGGTTTCGCGCGAAGGAAGCTTGCCCTTGAACGGCTGGTAGTTGTGAAAAACGTGCGAGAGAATGCCTTCACCCTTGGTATCGGTGGTGAACTCGAGGTTGTAGCCAATCAGGCCGCGTGTGGGAATCTCGAACTCAACACGCACCATGCCTCCCCTGAGCGTACCCATGTAGACCATTTCAGCCTTTCTGCGGCCCATCTTTTCGATAACCACACCGGTGTACTCTTCGGGAACGTCAATGGCAACATGCTCGACAGGTTCAAGTACCGTACCGTCCTCGTCCTCCTGCAGGATCACCTCGGGCCTTGAGATTGCCAGCTCGTACCCTTCGCGGCGCATGGTTTCGATAAGCACCGAAAGATGCAGCTCTCCCCTGCCGGAAACACGGAAGGTATCGGCGCTGTCGGTCTCCTCGACGGAGAGCGCCACATTTGTCATGACCTCCTTCATGAGGCGCTCGCGAATCTTGCGGCTGGTCACCTCCTTGCCTTCCTGACCGGCAAACGGAGAATCGTTCACCGAAAAGAGCATCGAGAGTGTCGGCTTGCTGATTTCAAACGATTCGAGCATTTCAGGCATGTCGGCAGCGGCAAGCGTCTGACCCACATTGGCGTCGGCAATACCTGCCACGGCGATGATGTCTCCTGCGGAAGCTTCTTTGGCCTCGATGCGCTGGAGCTTGTCGAACAGGAAAAGCTTGCTGACGGAGCCCTTGCTTACAACACCTTCAGGAGCAACGACGGCCAGCTGGTTTCCGGGGCTCACCTTTCCACGGTGAATCCGTCCGATGGCGATCTTGCCGATATACTCGCTGTAGTCGAGGCTGGTCACCAGCATCTGGAACCCGGCGTTCTCATCGCCATCGGGCGGGGGAATCTCCTTGATGATCATGTCAAGCAGGAGGCTCATATCCTGATCCTCTTCATCCATGCTGTACTTGGCAATGCCGAGCTTGGCCGAGGTAAACAGATACGGAAAATCGAGCTGATCCTCATCGGCTCCAAGCGCGATAAACAGATCGAGCACCTGGTCGTGTACCTTCACGGGATCGGACTGGGGCCGGTCGATCTTGTTGATGACCACAATGGGTTTCAAATGAAGTTCGAGCGCCTTGCGCAGCACGAACTTGGTCTGCGGCATGGGCCCTTCGAAGGCATCGACAAGCAGCAGCACACCGTCAACCATTTTCAGGATGCGCTCCACCTCTCCCCCGAAATCAGCGTGACCCGGAGTATCGACGATATTGATCTTATGATCCTTGTAGAGGGCAGCGGCATTCTTCGAAAAAATGGTGATGCCGCGCTCCCGCTCCTGCGGGTTGGAGTCGAGAACCCTCACATTGACCTGCTGGTTCTCCCTGAAAACACCGGTTTTCTGAAATATCGAATCCACAAGCGTGGTTTTTCCGTGATCAACGTGCGCGATAATGGCTATATTTCTGATATCTTGTCTCTTGCTCATCTTTTTGTCTTCCCAAATAATTATATTTTATTTCGTAACGGGCCGAATATACATTTTTTTCTTGTTTTGCGCCCACATTCTTTGCGCTCGCGTTTCCGCGGCATTTGCCCGAAGAAACCGTTTTCAAGCTTTTTCCAATAGAGGCAACCCGCCCCCTTTCTCGTCCCTGACATGGATAACATCGTTCACAGCAATATAGCACTGTTCATCCTGATACAGCTCGTATCCCTGCTCTACCTCGTCACGACGGTGCTGTACGGGGCGCATTTCTTCAAGGATGCAACACCTGCGGCACGATACAAGCAGCCTGCACTGGCACTGACCGTCCTGGTTCACGTGCTCTATCTCGGCCTGTTGACCTCTATCGAAGGCTACAAGCTGAGTTATTCGACATTCAATCTCATGAGTATGGTGGCCCTGACGCTGGCCATCACCTATATCTTCATCGAGTTCACCACAAAAAGCGATAAAACAGGCTTCTTTGTGCTTGCATTCTCCGCAGGCGCCCAGCTCATCTCCTCGATATTCACCGCACAGTCTTCCGGAGCCGGCCCGGCGTTCACGGGCTTCGGCATAGGGGTGCATCTCATTGCGGCAATTTTCGGCTTCAGCGCAATCGCCATAGCCGGTCTCTACAGCTTCCTGTATCTGCTGCTGTTCCGCCAAATCCAGAAAAACCGTTTCGAACTGCTCTTTCAGCGCCTGCCGAATCTTGAAGTACTTGAACGCCTGACCATGCATGCCGTTGCCTTCGGGTTCATCTTTCTTTCCATCACCCTGTTCGCCGGCATCATCGAACAGAAGGCGTCCGGTGAAGCCATCACCCTGTTCGAGCCGCGCCTGGTCTCTCTGGTGGTCATCTGGCTCATCTACGGGGCGAGTATCTTCGTGCGCCCCATCACCGGATGGGACCTCAAGCACATGGCCTATCTTTTCATCGCCCTTTTCGTCTTCATCACCGCACTGATCCTCTTGATGACATTTTTTTCCCCATCTTTTCACGGCCTTGCGCTGCAGAACGGGCCGTATTATTTCACAAGCCCTTACATTTGATAATTATAGGCGTTTGCGATATATTAGGTTTCTGATTCGTTCTTGCTGCGATTGAGGCGTTCTTGCTTTCACCCAAAATCTGCTCATTTTAAACAAGCCTGCTATGAACATCATTTCAGTCGGTGTCAACCACAAAACTGCACCCATTGAAATTCGTGAAAGAATTGCTCTTTCAGAGGTTCAGAACAAGGAGTTCATCACCGACCTCATTTCAAGCGGCCTTGCTCACGAAGCGATGGTGCTTTCAACCTGCAACCGCACGGAGCTGTATGTCGTGCCGGCAATGTCGGAAGTGACCGGAGAGTATCTCAAGGAGTACCTGATCGCCTATAAGGACGCCCGTAAGGAAGTCCGTCCGGAACATTTCTTCAGCCGCTTCTACTGCGGCACCGCACGCCATCTTTTTGAAGTTTCGAGCGCGATCGACTCCCTCGTCCTCGGCGAAGGACAGATTCTCGGACAGGTCAAGGACGCATACCGCATCGCCGCCGAAGTGCAGGCCGCGGGCATTCTCATCACCCGCCTCTGCCATACGGCTTTCAGCGTCGCCAAGAAGGTGAAAACCAAGACCAAGATCATGGAGGGCGCGGTTTCGGTCAGCTATGCCGCCGTGGAGCTTGCCCAGAAAATCTTCTCGAACCTCTCGATGAAGAAGATCCTCCTGATCGGTGCAGGAGAAACCGGCGAACTTGCCGCCAAGCACATGTGCCAGAAGAATGCTCGGAACATTGTCATCACCAACCGGACACTCTCGAAAGCCGAAACGCTTGCCGAAGAACTGGGAACCGGAAAAGTGCTGCCTTTTGAAACCTACAAGGAGCACCTGCACGAATTCGATATCATCATCACCGCCGTCAGCACCAAGGAGTATATCCTGCGCGAACCTGAAATGCAGCAGAGCATGCAGAAAAGGCGCCTGAAGCCGGTGATCATTCTCGATCTCGGTCTGCCGCGCAACGTCGATCCCGATATTTCCAGGCTGCAGAACATGTTCCTCAAGGACATCGACGCACTCAAGCATATCATTGACAAGAACCTCGAACGTCGCCGTGCAGAGCTTCCGAAAGTGCACAGCATCATCGAGGAGGAACTGGTTTCGTTCGGACAGTGGATCAATACATTGAAAGTGCGGCCCACCATTGTCGATCTGCAATCGAAATTCATCGAAATCAAGGAAAAGGAGCTGGAGCGCTACCGCTACAAGGTCAGTGAGGAAGAGCTCAAACGCATGGAACATCTGACGGACCGCATCCTGAAGAAAATCCTGCACCATCCGATAAAGATGCTCAAGGCTCCGATCGACACCTCCGATTCCATCCCGAGCCGGGTAAATCTCGTGCGCAACATTTTCGATCTCGAAGAACCAAATCAATAACCTTCAATACAAATCTGTAACAGCTTTGAAAAAACAGCTTATTATCGGTACCAGATCCAGTCCGCTCGCCCTCTGGCAGGCAGAATTCACCAAAGCCGAGCTTTCCAGGCATTTTCCGGAACTTGACATAACCCTGAAACTGGTCAAGACAACCGGTGATGTGCTGCTCGATTCCCCGCTCTCCAAAATCGGCGACATGGGTCTGTTCACCAAGGACATTGAAAAGCATCTGATTGCCAAAGAGATCGATCTTGCTGTCCACAGCCTGAAAGACGTGCCGACCAGCACACCTGAAGGCCTCATCATCACCTCTTTCACCGACCGTGAAGACACCAGGGATGTCATCATCTCGAAAACCGGAGCAAAACTTCTCGATCTGCCGCAGAATGCGAAAGTCGCGACAAGCAGCCTGCGCCGCATGTCGCAGCTCAAGAGCCTGCGTCCCGATTTTGAAATCTGCGATATCCGCGGCAACCTGAACACCCGTTTCAAGAAGTTTGACGAAGGCGGGTTCGATGCCATGATGCTGGCCTATGCCGGCGTGCACCGCCTGAATTTCGGCGACCGTATCTCGGAAATACTCCCGCACGAAATCATGCTTCCCGCCGTCGGTCAGGGCGCTCTGGGTATCGAGACCCGTGTCGATGACGAACAGACCAGGGAAATCGTCAGAATTCTCAACCACGCAAACACGGAGTACTGCTGCAAGGCCGAGCGAGCGCTTCTGCGCCACCTGCAGGGAGGTTGCCAGATTCCGATCGGTGCTTACGCTTCATTCAGGAACGGCACTCTCAGGTTGCTCGCATTCGTGGGCTCGGTTGACGGCACCATCGGCATCCGTGACGAAATCACCCGCACCGGCCTCATCTCTCCTGACCAGGCAGAGGAAGCCGGTATTGCGCTTGCCGAAGAGCTTCTCAAGCAGGGAGCAGACAAAATCCTCTCGGAAATCCGCAAAACCTGCTGATGAAAAGCGTCCTTGTCACCCGACCGAAACATCAGGCAGGCCCATTTGTCAGGGAACTTGAACAGTACGGTCTGAGTTCGTTTGTCTTTCCGGCAATCGAGATCAGACCGGTTCCCGGCTGGAGGGTTCCGGATATCAGGCAATTCAGCGGAGTATTCTTCACCAGCCCGAACTCCGTAGGGTTCTTCATGGAACGCCTGCTTGAAGAAGCGCCCGAACAGCTTGAAAGATTGCAGGAAGCCCGTGTCTGGGCCGTAGGAAAGACAACGGCGAAGGATCTGGCCGCTCACGGCATAACAACCGAACCGCTCTCGAAAGTCGCCGATGCCGTTACCATGATGCAGGACATCGATCCTGAAATCATCAGGGGAAACACCTTTCTTTTCCTCAGGGGAAACCTGTCGCTCGGCACCATTCCCGAAGTGATCACCATGCGGGGAGGGTCATACACCGAAATCACGGTGTATAAAAACATCAAACCCTCGGCAAAGGATACAGAAACCATCAAGCAGATGCTCGGGGAGGGAAAGCTTTCCTGCCTCTCATTCACCAGCCCGTCGACAGCCATCAACTTTTTCGAAGCGATCGGCACGACGGAGCTTCCTGAGGGCGTGCTTGTGGCGGCAATCGGAACAACAACCTCGGCTGCCATAGAAAAAATCGGCGTGCATGTTGATGTTATTCCACCTTATTTCGACGGCCCGAGCTTCGCAAAGGCAATTGCCGAAGCGCTCCGCAATCAGCCCTGAGGTCTCCGCAACGCCTGCCTGACACACCCCAACATTTCCCCGCTGATCGAATCAGGCGAGCTGTCTCCTGCAGCATATCCGTCTCAGTGTCCCTGCCCGGCAAGGGCATCAGGATCGTAGGGAGGATCGATATCCGGATCGAAATCCGCCGCTGGAACCGACTCAAATTCCACCGTATCAGGCGTCTCCTGAAAACCTTTGACGGAATCTTCCGCAAGATCCTCTGCAGGAAAGAGAGCAATCTGTCGTTTCCGCAGCAGTGATTTTCCCGCAACGCCGCAGCGAAAAATCTCTTCCATCTCCTCCGTCTCAGACTGAAGCACAGCAACAGGATCATCCTGAGTCACCTTTTTCGGACCTCTTCTTCGGGTTGTGAGTTGACTGTTTTCCAAAAGGGCGATCATGTACTCCACCTGGTTCAGCAAAACGTCATGGTTTTCACCGGCACACTCCCTGGAAAGCGCATCCACATCACTTTTCAGGGAGTGAAGATGCTGAAGGATTTCAGCACGCTGCCCGGCAAGTTCCCGCCTGAACGCCATCGAAAGCCTTTCGATGTCCAGTCCTGCGCCTGGAAAACGGCCGGTGAAATGCAGCACAAGCTGAACGGCAAGCAGCAGCAGTATGAGGGAAAGCAAGACCGTCATCAGCATGATGGCGCACCCCTCCCTTTGACGGCATCGAGCAGCACGGCGCCCAGCGCCTGATTGCTGCTTGCCAGCCCCTGGCCGTCAATAACCGTCTCCCCCCGGTAGTCGAAGCAGTAACCGCCGGCTTCAGTGACCACAGGAATTACGGCAGCACAGTCCCAGGGGCTCATGATTTTATCGACAGCGACCTCTGCCCTGCCTGAAGCAACCAGCATATGGCCGTAACAGTCCCCCCACCCCCGGACAAGACCGGCTTGGAAACGAAGAAGATCCAGTGGATGTTCGGAGGATGGATCGAGCAGGTACTCCTTTTCGGTATACACCACGGTGGCATCCTTGACTGCGGCTATCGGGGAAACCCTGACGGGAGAACCGTTCATAAACGCTCCGCATCCTGTTTCAGCATGAAAAAGCTGTCCGAGAGCCGGAAAATTGATCACTCCCAGACGCATCGCCCCATCCTCCTCCAGAGCGATCATGACACCGTAGAGAGGAACACCATGAATGAACGAACGGGTACCGTCGATAGGATCGATAATCCAGCGGCGCCGGTTTTCAGCGGGTTTCTCATCGAACTCCTCCCCGAACAAACCGTCTCCGGGAAAACAGGATGCGATGGAGTTGCGGATAAGCTCCTCAGCCTTGCGGTCAGCCTCGGTAACCGGCGAAGCATCCCTCTTGGAAAAAACCCTGAGCGTTTTCCGGTTGAAATAGTCGAGGCTCAGTCGTCCGGCATGCTCGGCCGTTTCGACTGCGAGTTGAAGCTCTGGCGTCATGATACAGGGTTCCTGTGGGGGTATGAAATGATTCAAAGAGATAAAAATACATTCCATCGGCAGGACTGCAAAACTCTCGCGACATTTTCCGTCTTCACACCGATGCACCGTACCTGTGACGGCAGAAAAACGCACTGACACGCATCAACGGCACTCAGACATGCAATCAGGCGAATGAACCGAATGAAAGACCGGATGCCAGACAAACCGGAAAAAGGCGTTGCTCGACGGGAATGAAAACCGCAAAGACTGCCGGGCTGCAGCACATCAGATGACCTGCAGGATCTTCTGCTGCATGAGCAGGCGGTCAACGGGCTTGACGAGATAAGCGTTCATGCCGCTACGGATCGCGTCCTCAATAATGGTGCTGTCCGATTCGCCACTCATGGCGACAATCGGAACCATACGGTTTGCCGAACTTCCCTGACGGACGCGTTTGGCAACTTCGAGACCATCAAGCACGGGCATCTGAATATCGAGCAGAAGCAAATCGAGCTGCATGCGTTCAAGAATTTCAAGCGCATCGATACCGTTCGAGGCCTCGACGACCTTGTCAATACCGATATGATGCAGCATCCCTTTGACGGCAACGCGATTGACCGAAGAATCATCGACAAGCAGCACGTTCTTTTCGGAAAGATCCCGGCTTGCGACACGGGTGGACGTCACTGTCAGGGCGGAGGAAAGTGCTGATAGCAGCGGCTGAAGCATGATCGGCCTGGAAATCAGTTCGGCGATACCTGATTTTTCCGCCCTGCCGGAATAGAGATAGGAAGGTTCGCCCGAATAAACCACGACTGGCACGGATTGAATCTCCTGGCCTGAATTCAGGAGGCTGGCAAGCTTGTAGCCGTCGTTGACGGGCAGCTCCATTTCACAGAGCAGCAGATCGTAGTGACCTGTGGACATTTTTTCCAGAACTTCCCCGCCATCTCCGGCGGTATCAATCTCCACGCCGAGCGGCCAGAGAAATCCGGCAATCCTGCCGCGATGCGCGGTGTCATGATCGGCAAGAAGCAGGCGCTTGCCGATAAAAATCTCCCGGTTGTCCCGAAAGAGCTGTTCTTCGAACCGGAACAGCTCCTCCTCGCAGATAACAGGAAAACTCAGGGTGAACTCCGTATACTCCCCCTGAACGGACTGGCAGGTAATATCCCCGCCGAACAGGCGCATGACCCTTTTGCAGTATGCAAGACCGAGTCCGGTACCACCCTTTTTTCCCGAGGTGAAAAAAGGGTCGAAAATTCTCGTGAGATTTTCTTTTGAAATGCCCGGGCCCGTATCCCTGACAATCACACTGTTGAAACGCTCCCCGAGTGCCGTATTGATGAAGATGCCGCCTTTCGGATCGAGCCTTAAAAAATAGAGTGCATTCATGACAAGGTTGAAAATCACGAATACATACATCGACTCGACTCCCTTGAACATGAAATCGTTCTCGCTGGAAAAATGCACCTTCCAACGCTCTTCATCGGCTTCATAGCCATATTCATCGAGAGCCTTTCGCGTTACGGCCACGGCGGAAAGATAGGTGCTGCCACTCCTGAAAGGATCTTCGTTTCTGACCTCCTCGAGAATCATGTCGATAACCTGGACTCCCCTGTTCACCGCCATCTGACCCTGCGCTATGCCTGCATAGAGCTTTCCGAGCGCATCTTCACTCAATTCGCGTGATGTTCCTGCTGCGTGATAGGCCGGAAGTTCATCCTGGATAGCATCGAGATTATAGCGAACCTGCCCGAGAGGATTGCGCATTTCATGCGCAATGCCAACAGCAAGCGCCTGCAGTGCGGCGTTCTTCTCAAGGGCAAGCTGACCTTTTTTGTTGCTGTAACTGAAAATGTATCCTGCTGCAACGGTAAAAAAGATAACAATGGAATAGAGCGGAATATCGAATCGGGGATCGAGCACCATGCCGTTTGACAACAACAGGAACATGAGAATCGCTGCAGCAACCCCGATAAAAAGATCGACCAGAAAAATCAGCCAGTTCGGAACATACGTTATGAGAATGAAAAGCATGAATATTTCCCAGTACAGCCACAGCTCATGAAAATTGTTCATCAGCAGGTAGAACGTGAAGATAAAGGGCAGTACGAAGATGATCGAAAAATGCCAGTAATAGGGGAAATACTTTTGCAGCTGTTCGGGAAACTGCTTTCTGAACAGCACCGAGAAGGAGAGCAAGGCAGCGGCAAACCTTATGGCCGCATTTTCATAGGGGAGCCCGAAAACATATTTGAAAAGGAAATAGAAGGAGATTTGGGCGGGAGCGCCGAGCAGCGCAGCGGAACGCAAATTGAAATCCGAAATCATCGTCCCCTCGCCGAATGCTTTCCTCAGGTAACTCCGGATCATCAGCACCGGTCTCCGCTCATCAGGTGTTCTACGGTTTCCTCAGCGGCGGCAAAGCAGGCTTCGATGGAGGCACCGCGACGGAAATCACCGGTAAGAAACAGTCCCGGTAGATCGGCCAGCTTTTCGCGCAGTTCAGCGAGGAGCCTGTAATGAAAAGGGGAATACGCACACAACCCCGGTGACAGATACTTGTAGATCATCGCTGTACGTTGATTGTCCGCAATGGAGAAATACGGTAATACGGTTTTTTCCGCCTGTAATATAACATCTTCGGCAACTGATCCAGCACTTATTTGCTGGCGCGCCGTCCTGCCGCTGAAGGTGTAGCGGACAAGATCGAGATCATGTATGCCATAGGCCCCCGCATTGCTCAGGGAAAAGGTATGATCGAAAACCATTGCCCGATGTTCTTTCCTGAACACCTTGTCCCGGTATGCGGCAATCCCGACCGAAACCGGAAAATATCTGATGCGGTCGAGCAGTCCCGAAATCTCCGGCGCGCTGCCGCAGAGCAGCAAAGAGAGCTGCGGAGCTGGAAGCGCTGCTATCACCCGTTCATAGGAAACCGTTGCCCGTCTCCCGCAGGTGCTGAAGACAACATCTATCCCCCCTGACTCACTGCTCCGGGAAAGCGTTTCCACCTGGTGAGCGGTGCGCAGGGTAAGCTGGCCGGAAGAGTCGGCAGAAAACGCTTCAAGAAGCTGGTGCATTCCGCCCCTGAGCTGCTCGTAGCTGTCGAGAACAAGAGCGAGGTTCGAGCCGAAGTTTCCGGGATAACACTCCTCGGGCTCCGCTCCGTTCATCCTCACCGTTACCGGGCGGATAAGATGTGCTGCGCAGCCGGGAGGAAAACAGGAAGCAAGCGAATCATGGTCGAGTCTGTCTGCGATGCTGTTGAAAAACGGTGTATTCAGCATGCCCTGCTGGTTGTCCTTGACAAGGGCCATGATCCACGGGTAGAGCCTGGCAGCTCCCCCCGGACCTGCAAGCCTGATGAAACCTGCCAGATTTGACAGCTTCCGGCCCTCCTTGGTGAGCCGCACCACCTTGCCGTCAACCACCTGGGAGGTGTTGAACCCGAAATATTCAAAAGGAAAATCTCCGTTCTCCCTGACGAATTCACGAAAACGGCGATATTTCTTTCCGATATTCTTGCCCCCGAAATCAACCCATCTGTCAAGCATCCTCTCACTCCCTATTCTTCCGCCAATCCTTGGTGCGGATTCGTAGAGATCGACACTCACTCCCTTTTTTTTCAGATAGTACGCCGAGGCAAGGCCGGAAACTCCACCCCCTATGACCGCTACCCTCTTCATGACCGGACGCCCTGGGTTTCCAGAAGGGAAAGTTTCGCGTCGTACTGCCTTTTAACCCGGTCCATGATCTTTCCTGAACGGATACGGTGGGTTGCATAGCGCTCCCTGTTCTTGAAAATGAACGCTTTAAGCGAAGCTTCCGCGCACAGTTTCCCCCACTGGTAGAGATGGCAGACCGCATAGGACTCAACCTCATCGTCATCTCCCGTACAATTGAAGTTGCTGTATGTTCTCAAAATGACAGGAGATGTATTTTCTACGTAATTATAAAACCCCGTATCATAGGTGAGCAGCGTCATCCCTCCGTCAAGCGGAAGTCCGCCGAGAATGTGTCCAGCGGCAATAGCCGCCTGACGCATGGCTTCGAGAATAAGCATTCCCTGCAGATGATCCGATTCATGATCGAACCTGAACTCGTCGATACCGTCGAACATGTTGAAGTAGAGAAACTTGCCATCAATGAACGGTTCGGAAAGAAGCGCATTCCTGACATTTTTCTTGTGAATGAACGAGGGATTGATCGGCTGCGGCAGCCGGTCGTCATCCGTTAAGGCAAGAGGACTCTGAAGGAGGCTTCTGAGATCGAGCGGAAGCCGGTTCAGAAAGCGTCTTGTCGATTCCGGATCGGAACAGGAATCCGGCTTTATCCTGCGGACTCCGAGCAGATGCAGTTTGGCGGAAAGATCAGCATGTTCCCTGGAAAAATTCCGTGAAAGATAGAGTTCACAGGTATCTCCGAGCAGCACAAGGTACTGCTGCACCTCCTCCAGGGAAGAAACCCTGACCGACTGGAGACCCGACACACCTGAGGGCAATACATCCTCTTCGAACAGGAGGGTATATGGTTTCTGTCCCGGAAGGTCGGTTATGAATGAGGGTTTTCTTGTTTTTCGTTCGGTATGAAACTGCGATGGACGGGAAACAAGCATGGGCCTGGCGGGAAGAAACTGGATTTTCCCGATCTGTGACTGGGCTGCTGACGTATTCATGGAGGTATGTTGCTTGGTTGTGATTGGCATGAATTGAGCAGTACAAATGAACTCTGTATCCTGGGTCCGAAAATAGTCCTGTCGGCCTAATACTGCTTTTTGTAAAAATATAGCGATTTGCCAGTCAAGAAGCATCTGTTTTCTGAACATTTCACATGGTTTTTTCCCGAGAAATTCTTCCTGAAACGCTCGATTTTTCATATTTTAAGGTTTTTCCCAACCAAACCTGACACACACCATGAGCCAGCTCGATCTCCTCAATATTGTCCACCGCCCGAGAAGACTACGGAAATCCGCAGCTATCAGAAACATTGTACAGGAGTGCACCCTCTCGGTAAATGATCTTGTTTTTCCGCTGTTCGTCTGCCCCGGCGCCAATGTTGTCGAAGAAGTGCAGTCCATGCCCGGCAGCTTCCGCTACTCGATCGACAATGCGGTCAAGGAGTGCCAGGAGCTGTGGGATCTCGGCATCCAGTGCATCGACCTTTTCGGTATTCCGGAAAAGAAAACCGAAGACGGCAGCGAAGCTTACAACGACAAGGGCATCATCCAGGAAGCCATCCGTGCCATCAAGGCCAAATTGCCCGACCTGTGCATCATGACGGACGTTGCCCTTGACCCCTTCACCCCGTTCGGACACGACGGACTGGTCAGGGACGGCATCATTCTCAACGATGAAACCGTCGAGGTGCTGTGCAAAATGGCGGCATCGCATGCCAATGCAGGAGCGGATTTCGTTTCGCCCAGCGACATGATGGATGGACGGATCGGAGCGATACGGGAGTCCCTCGACGATGCCGGATTCTCCGACATCGGCATCCTCTCCTATGCGGCCAAATACGCATCGAGCTTCTATGGACCGTTCCGTGACGCCCTGCATTCCGCACCGCAGTTCGGCGACAAGAGCACCTATCAGATGAACCCGGGAAATACCGATGAAGCCATGAAAGAGATCGAACTCGACATCATGGAAGGGGCCGATATCGTCATGGTCAAGCCGGGTCTCGCCTATCTCGACATCGTCCGCCGCACCAAGGAGCGCTTCGACGTACCGGTGGCCATCTATCACGTATCCGGCGAATACGCAATGGTGAAGGCTGCGGCGGAACGCGGCTGGATCGACGAGGAGCGGGTAATGATGGAATCACTGCTCTGCATGAAACGTGCGGGCGGAGACATGATCTTTACGTACTATGCCAAGGAAGCCGCCAAAAGGCTTCGCTGATGCGGATTTCCCTTGGCGATTGACATCATTTTTCTTTTTTCAGAAGCCCGGCTGTTCACTCGATATGGCCGGGCCTTTTTTCCTCTTGACAGCCATGATACGATACTTCACAGCAGGGGAATCCCACGGCCCCGCCCTCACGACAATTGTGGAAGGAATGCCGGCGGGCGTCACGGTGACACAGCACGATATCGACGCTCAGCTCGCCCGCCGACAGCAGGGATACGGCAGGGGCGGAAGAATGAAAATCGAGACTGACAGGGCCGAGGTGCTCTCGGGAATCCGGTTCGGGAAAACCATCGGCTCGCCGGTCAGCCTGATTATCAGAAACCGGGACTGGAAAAACTGGACCACAGCCATGGCCGTGATGGAAATGCCTTCGGAGGAAATACAGAAAATCAGCATCCCGAGACCCGGTCACGCTGACCTGGCCGGAAGGATCAAGTACGGTTTTGACGATATCCGGCCGGTCATTGAACGCTCGTCGGCAAGAGAAACTGCCGCGCGTGTCGCGGCAGGAACCCTCGCCCGCATTTTTCTCAAGTCACTCGGCATCGAAATCGGCAGCTATGTATCGGCAATCGGACCTGCAGCCGAACCCCCGCTCAATCCCGTTGTTGAAGAGATCCTCGCTGACGGAGCGGAGTCCCTTGCGCTGCTGGCCGACCGGTCACCGGTACGAATGCTTGACAGGAAAGCCGAAACCTCGGCGATCGCCGCAATCGATGAAATCAAAAAACAGGGGGACACGCTCGGAGGGATTATCGAAGTGTTCATCACCGGCGTGCCGATGGGGCTGGGCAGCTATGTGCAACATGACCGGCGCCTCGACGCCGCGCTCGTCTCGGCACTCATGTCCATTCAGGCCATCAAGGGAGCGGAAATCGGCCATGCTTTCGACAATGCAGGAAAACCCGGTTCCCTGGTTCACGATGAGTTTTACCTCTCTTCGACGGCAGGACTTGAAAGAAAAACCAACCGGGCGGGAGGACTCGAAGGGAGCATGTCAAGCGGCCAGGCCATCCATCTCAGGGCCGCAATGAAACCCATTTCGTCGCTGGTCTCACCGCTTCACTCCTTCGACATGCATACGCTCCAGCCGATGCTTTCACGCTTCGAACGCAGTGATACCTGCGCGGTCCCGGCCGCCGGAGTGGTTGCCGAAGCCGTTATTGCACCGGTCATCGCCAACGCATTGCTGGAAAAACTCGGCGGAGATCATCTCGAAGAGATCGCAAGCAGACTCGAGCGTTACCGGCGTGACCTGCGCGGCATGTTTCAGGCCTGAAACCCTGCCATGCATTATTTGCCGGTGCTGACCAGTTTCTGGTTCATTTCCCGTGAAGGTTCGGCAACCTCTGTCCTGCCGACAATCTGCGCCGGTACTCCGGCAACCGTGTAATGGGGCGGAACATCGTCAAGCACGACGCTGCCCGCTCCTACCTTGGCGCCTTCACCGATCACGACATTACCCAAAATCTTGGCTCCCGCTCCTATCAGGACCGATTTGCGCACTTTCGGATGCCGGTCACCGGTCTCCTTGCCGGTGCCGCCAAGAGTCACCTCATGCAGAAGCGAAACATTGTCTTCAACGACGGCGGTTTCACCGATCACAAGACTTGTTGCATGATCAAGAAGAATTCCCTTGCCGATTACCGCTGCGGGATGAATATCGACGGCAAACACCTCTGAAATCCGGTTCTGGATGAAATACGCCATGCTCTTGCGTCCGTTCTTCCAGAGCCAGTGTGCAAGACGGTAGGCCTGAAGAGCCTGGTATCCCTTGAGAAACAGCATGATTTCGAAATAGTTCACTGCTGCGGGATCCCGCTGCTGGGTCGCCACAAGATCGTGTACCGCGTACTCCACCTGTTCGGGGCACTGCCGGTAAAAATCCTCGAAAAGCCCCTGCAGTACCAGCGGCGGGAAATGCTTGGAGCCAAGCTTAACCGACAACAGCATGGCCAGCGACGAGCCGAAATCGTCGAAACGCAGGATATGCTGCTCAAGAAAAATGCTGATTTGCGGATCACGTGAGGATTCACCGGCTGCTCCCGCAACGATAGCCCTCCAGATAGATGTAATCTCTGTTCCCATAATAATTGAGTGGTGCTGCCCGGAGACCGTAACCCCGGAATACTGACGATGCCGGCAAACAGGACGTACGATCCGGCGACCGGTTTACAAGCATGAAAAGCAAAAACGGCGCAAAAGGTTCATACACAGTACATCCGGAGCCCGTAAATTTAGAAAAAAATGGGGATTGTCCGTCCCTCATGTGTATTTTGAACCACGGACGCACCTGCCGTCCGGCAGAAAAAAACCGATCGGCTTTCATTCGGCAAAATAACGGGAAGTTTTTATATTGAAGTTCTGGATTATTCAAAGAAACGCTCTTCCAGTACCGCTTTCATGACCGATCAGGATAAACACAAACCCGGCGCCACTCCTCCCGGCAGCAGAAAAAACAGGAGGGGAAACGCTGAAATCAAACAACTGCAAAGCGAGTTTCTCAACAATATTTCCCATGAAATCCGCACTCCTCTCAATGGCATCATCGGTATGACCGATTGTCTGCTCGATACGGAACTTGACGATAAACAGCGCCACTACACAACAACGATCAAATCAAGCACCGCTTCCCTCCTGAAGCTTACCGATACGATCCTGACGTTTTCAAAAGCCGTTTCAGGAAAAATAATACCGGAAAATCAGGATTTCAGCCTCTCGGAACTGCTCTCATGCATCGCCGAACCACTTTCCGTGCTTGCTGAAAAAAAACAAATCCGCTATTGCTGGAATATCGGGAAGAATACTCCGGATCTGCTCCAGGGGGATCCGGAAAAACTCCGCCAGGTAATAACCTGCCTGACGGAAAACGCCATGAAGTTCACCAGCAAGGGCACCATCTCCCTTGATGTATCCATGGAGAGGCAAGAAGGAGAAAAGTGCGTGCTGCACTTTGCGGTCAGTGACACCGGAACAGGTATACCTGCAGGAAAACTCGATGGCATCTTTGATGCATTCTCGCAGGCGGACACCTCTTCAACCAGAGAATATGGAGGACTTGGACTTGGTCTGGCCCTGTCCCGTGAGCTGGTAACCCTCATGGGAGGTGCAATCGGTGTCGAGAGCCGAGAAAAGATCGGCTCCCGTTTCTGGTTTACCGCATCCTTCGCCGCTCCCGGCCAGGGGAACAGATCCGGAATCAGACCGGCAAAGGAGATCGATCCTCGTGAAACAGCATCATGTTCACGCCGTCCACCCGCTATTCTTGTGGCCGAGGATAACCTTGTCAACCAGCAGGTTGTGGTCATGATGCTGAAAAAATTAGGTCTGGATGCTGATGTGGCCGTCAATGGCAGAGAAGCCGTAAAAGCCACCGGGAAAAAGCACTACAACCTTATTTTCATGGATATACAGATGCCTGAAATGGACGGTCTTGAAGCAACCCGGCAGATACGCCTTGACAAGTCCTCGGGCAATACCGCTATCGTTGCCCTTACTGCGCATACCATGCAGGAGGACCGTGACGGGTGCTTTGAAGCGGGAATGAACGATTTTCTTCCCAAACCCCTGAACCATGAAGCGCTTGTGAAGGTACTGAACCGGTGGCTGCCGGAATTTGACAAGCCGGTCTGACCGGGAAACCGACTTACGCAGTTTGAAAAAGGCCGATACATCCTGCAGAAAAAAGGCGGAAGCTGCGAGTCAAGAAATCCCTCGATGAGGCCACATGATCTCCCTGTATGTCTGAAAAAACCTATCAGGTAAAAGGGATGCACTGCGCAAGCTGCGCATCCATCATCACAAAAAAACTCTCTGCCCTCGAGGGCGTCGAAAAGGTGGAGGTGAACCTTGCCACCGATGAGGCCAGAGTATCCTTCACAGGGCGCAACCTCTCCGACAGCGAACTGAATGCGATCGTTGGAAAACTGGGCTACGAGCTCTCTTCGGAAAACAGCGGCCCCGGAGATGCTGCAGCGGCCGGCGGTTCGGAAAAAACGGCAGGCGGAAAAAAGCGGATGTTCAGCGAAAAACAGGAAGAGCTGGCACGACAGCGGTTCCTGGTGAGCGTCTCGCTGCCTGTGGCAATTCTGGTCTTTGTGCTGATGATGTGGGGGATCGCGGCGGAAACTTTCGGCAACGTTCCCCGCATGCCGCTTTCCATGGAGATACTCAACGGCATCACCATGATCCTTGCCGCACTCTTCATCTTCCGCATAGGCAAGCCGTTTCTCAACGGCATTGGCATCTTCCTGCAACACGGAGCAGCCAACATGGACACGCTGATTGGCATCGGCACGCTTTCAGCGTTCATCTACAGCTCGGCCATCACGATTTTCCCCTCTCTGGGAAAATCGCTCAATCTTCCAGAGCACACCTATTTCGATGTTACAATCGTGGTGATCGGATTCGTACATCTGGGCAAGTATCTCGAAGCCCGTTCAAGACTGAAAACCGGCGAAGCGATCGGCAGGCTTGCCGGTCTGCAGGCGAAATCAGCCCTGCTCGTACGCAAGGGTGAGGAGATCGAGATTCCCGTCGAAGAGGTAAAAAAAGGCAACCTGCTTCGTGTCAAGCCGGGAGCGGTCATTCCTGTTGACGGCATCATTGCAAAAGGAAGTTCATCCATCGACGAATCGATGGTGACGGGCGAACCGCTGCCGGTCGACAGAAATGAGGGAGACCCGGTCATCGGAGGCACCATCAACCGGCAGGGATCCTTTACCATTACCGCCCTGAGGGTCGGCAGTGAGACTTTGCTGGCGCGCATCATTGCCATGGTCGAGGACGCACAGGGCTCAAAAGCTCCCATTCAGAACATCGCTGACCGGATAGCCGCGATATTCGTTCCTTCGGTACTCTTCATCGCCCTGTTGACACTGGTTCTCTGGCTGAGCGTGGGAAGCGCCCTGCTTGGATTCCAGGCCGCGCTCTCCTTCGCCATCATGGGATTCGTCGGCATTCTCGTGATCGCCTGTCCCTGCGCACTCGGACTGGCAACCCCGACAGCCATCATCGTGGGCATCGGCAAGGGTGCGGAAAACGGCATGCTGATACGCAATGCCGAAAGTCTCGAACGACTCGCTTCGGTCGATACCGTGGTGTTCGACAAAACCGGCACCATCACCCGGGGACGTCCGGAAGTGACCGATACCGGCCTGCTCGGCAGTGGAACCGCCCCCGCTTCGGTTCTGGAGCTTGCGGCAGGAGTCGAGCGGTATTCGGAACATCCCCTTGCCGAAGCAATCGTGGAAGCCGCCGGAAAACAGCGCCTTGCACCACCTGAATTGACGGCATTCGAGGCAATGGAGGGGTTCGGTGTCAGGGCAATGAACGGCGGGCAATCCGTTGCGGTCAGAAAACCTTCGCCGGCAGAAACGTCGCTGCCGGAAGTCCAGGCGCTGCTGCAGGAAGGAAAAACCGTCGTCATCGTTGAAAGCGGCAGCACACCTGTCGGATTCATCGCCCTTTCCGACACCATCAGGGAAGGTGCAATAGAGGCTGTCAGGGAACTTGAAAAAAAAGGCATCCGCATCATCATGCTGACCGGCGACAACCCTGCTGCCGCAGGCTATATCGCCGGCCAGGTTGGTATTGAAGAGGTGATTGCCGGAGTACTGCCGGGAGAGAAAGCCGAAAAAATAGCCGCGCTTCAGAAAGAGGGCAGAACCGTCGCCATGGCGGGTGACGGCATCAACGACGCGCCTGCACTTGCGCGCGCCGATGTGGGCATCGCCATGGCTACCGGAACCGACATCGCCATGGAATCCTCAGGCATCACCCTTCTGAAGGGAGACATCAGGAAAGTTTCGCAGGCCGTAACCCTTTCCCGTGCCACCACGCGGGTGATCCGGCAGAATCTCTTCTGGGCCTTCATCTACAACATCATCGGCATTCCGCTTGCAGCCGGGGCACTCTACCCGCTTTTCGGCATCTTTCTCAACCCCGTGTTCTCCGGAATAGCCATGGCCGGCAGCAGTGTCTCGGTCGTGAGCAACTCGCTGCGGCTGAAAGCGAAAAAACTCCGGTAAGCACAGATTTCACAAGCAACGGGAATATCAGTGCGCAGAGTATGAACGGGTAAGGCGGGTTAAACCGTTTCAGGCTCCGGGAAGGCGCGCAAACAGTGAAATGCGGATGAAACACAGTTGCCGGGTTCCCGCCAAGAGGCAACACAGCGATTCAGGTACGTCATGACGTTATGGAGGAGCCCCCCAAAAAAAGGCGACTACGGAGCTTGCCGTAACCGCCTTTATGTCGGGGTGGCGGGACTCGAACCCACGACCTCTGCGTCCCGAACGCAGCACTCTACCATCTGAGCCACACCCCGAAAAAAACATTGTTCCTGCGCCCTTGGACAGACTCGAACTGCCGACCTTTAGTTCCGGAAACTACTGCTCTATCCACTGAGCTACAAGGGCACGCTGAGTCAATCAGGTCGATTGTATCAGGGCTTTAAAGATAAAAAATCCAACTCTTTTATTGAACAACTTTTTTTCTTTTTTCCACACAAAAGCCTCAAGCCATTTCCTCGGCACTCATGATGCCTCCTGCGGCAAGATTGGCACTCATCACCGCCCCGCCCATGGAGTCATAGTAAAGCTGGCGGGAAAACCCTCCGGCCAGAAAGAGGTTGCGCACCGGAGTTCGTTGCGTGGGACGGAACTGTTCCATGTTGGGCAACGGAGCGTACACCGAATGCGGAATCTTCACGAGTGTCGATTTCAGCACTTTCGCACCGAGTGTCTGCTGCGGATAACAGGAGCGAACACTGAGATCGACCCGGCGAAGGATCTCCTCTCTCGAGAGCTTCAGAAGCTCGCGGGCAGGAGCGACGCAGAACTCGAAACGGGTCTTTCCGATGAACGGTTCACCCCGCAGCAACCGGTACTCGGGCGTTGTCCGGGCGAGGTTCGCGTAAACCGGAATGATGCCGTCGGGGCTGAAAAGCACGTTGTCGTCAGTGACGATTTCACGATCGTACCATAACTGTACGGATATGACCGGTACGCCTTCGAGATTCGAAAGACCTCCGAAAAAGCGGTCGTGAGACTTCAGGGATGCCGGAAGCACCTTGTTGAGATCGTGGATCGGCAAAGCCGCCAGATAATAATCAGCGGTCAGAATCTCTCCGTTACGGAGCTGCACACCCTTGATCTCGGTTCCGTCGAAAAGCAGCTCGTCGACTGCGGCGAGATTCCTGAAAACAGCTCCCCGCGACGACGAATGACCCAGAAGCGGCTGATGCAGGTACTCCTGGGGCGCTCCTTTCAGAAAACCCATGCAGGATGATTCGGGAATGCGGTAGAAGGTTTCCGTTACATCAAGAATGATCTTTGCGGAAATCTCCTCGGGAGGAATGAATTTCAGGGCCAGCGCCATGGGCCGGAACATCTTGTCCATGAGACGGTTGCCGAATTTTTTCTGTTCAGCCCATTCGGCGAAAGTCAGGTGGTCCTGGGTTGGTGGGTAGGATGCCTGCTTCAGGGCCAGCGGAATGAGAGAGCGAGAAAAAGAGGCCATCTCCCCGAAAGAGAAGTAGCCGTTCCTGACGATGGCCGGCAGCAGATGCAGGGGACTGGGAAGATCCCAGGTATTGAACGTGAACCGTTTTCCCCCTTCGAGGGTATAGGTGAGCCGGTGATCTTTCCAAAGCACCGCGTGATAGCTCTTGATCTCCTTCATGAGATCGTACAGCACGTCATAAGCACCGAAAAAACAGTGCGTTCCGGACTCGATCCAGTCACCCTCGTCATCCTTCCATGAGGAAACCTTGCCGCCGAATATCTCCCTCTTTTCAAGCACCGTCACCTTGAATCCCCTGTCGACAAGCCGCTTGGTTGCCGTGAGGCCGGCAAGACCGCCGCCGAGAATCATGACCGATTTCTTTTCTGTACTCATTTTCCTGGATTGAACTTCAATAAATGCTTCCGGTACCGGAGAAAGGTGCCGGAATCGCCGCTACAGCGCCGAACGCCCCTCCATGGCGCGGGACAGCGTTGCCTCATCGATAAACTCAAGCTCCGCACCCACCGGAATGCCGCGGGCGATTTTCGTGACTGCTATGCTGTAAGGCCTGAGCAGCCTGCTGATATAGAGCGAGGTCGTCTCGCCCTCGACCGTAGGATTGAGAGCCAGCACAACCTCTTTTACGGAAACCTTTTCATTGCTTTTGCCGAGTCGCGCAAGCAGTTCATGAATCCTGATATCGTCAGGACCGATGCCGTCAAGAGGGGATATGAGCCCGTGCAACACGTGGTACTGGCCTTTGTAGTGACCTGTCTTTTCAAATGCAAGAACATCTGAAGGGGATTCGACGATACAGATGACCGAGCGGTCGCGTGCGGCACTCCGGCAGATATGGCATGGGTCGGCATCACGGTCGGTGACATTCTGGCAGACCGAACAGCGGATAACCTTCTCCTTGACCTCAAGCAGCGCACCGGCAAGCCGTGCGGCCTGGCCCTGCGGCTCCTTGAGGATATGCATGGCCAGACGCTGTGCGGTTTTGCGGCCTATACCCGGCAGTTTGGCGAACTCATCGATCAGGGTTTCAATAGCCGCCGACGTATAACGCATGGAGGGTTATTTACCGAGATTCAGGTTTTTCAGGATATCGGCAGGATTGATCATGCCGCCGGCTGCCTTGGATATTTCCTCCTGTGCAAGCGCCGCCGAGGCTTCCAGAGCGCTGTTGACCGCCGCGATTACGAGGTCCTGCACCATCTCCACGTCGTCGAGGATCTCCGGATCAATTGCAAGTGAAAGCAACTTCTGTTTGCCGCTCACGCTCACCTTGACCATGCCTCCTCCGGACTCGCCGTATGCAACGAGTTTTTCAAGCTGGTTCTGCACATCCTGCATCTTCTCGCCGGCTTTCTGAATCTGTTTCATCATGTCGCCCAAATTCGGCATACCCATCGTACGGTTCTCCTTACAGCGTTACTGTTGACAATCCGGCGCCCTTACTTCCTGCGCAGGGCCAGATAGATTTTCTCGAGAATGTCAGCGGTCGTGAGCTTGTATTTCTCCAGCAGTTCGTCCGGCTTGCCCGATTCGCCGAACTGATCCTCGACACCGACCATTTCGACGGGCACGGGAATATTGCGTGCGCAGACCGCAGCAACCGCATCACCCAGACCGTTATGAATCTGATGCTCCTCTGCAGTGACGATCGCACCGGTATCGTTGGCCGCCCGGACGATGGCAAGGGTATCGATCGGCTTTATGGTATGCATGTTGATCACCCGCACACCGACCCCCTCCTTCTCAAGAATGCGGGCCGCTTCGAGCGCTTTCCAGACCATGATGCCGCAGGCAATGACGGTCACATCGCTGCCGGGATGCAGCTCGATGGACTTGCCGATTTCAAAACCGTCCTCATCGAGTGTGAAATCAGGCACGTTCGGCCTTCCGAAACGCAGGTAAACAGGCCCCTCATGGCTGGCGACAGCCCGTGCGGCACGCCTGGTTTCGCTGTAGTCGCAGGGAACCACCACGGTCATACGCGGCAGACCCCGCATAAGGCCGATATCCTCGAGAATCTGGTGGGTGGCACCGTCCTCGCCGAGCGTAAGACCGGCATGTGATGCGCAGATCTTGACATTGAGGTTCGAATAGCATACCGACTGGCGGATCTGGTCATACACCCTGCCGGTGGCAAATACGGCAAAACTTGCCGCAAAAGGAATCTTTCCGGTCGTTGCAAGCCCCGCAGCCATGGAGATCATGTTTGCTTCGGCAATGCCGGTCTGGAAAAAACGGTCGGGAAACGCATCGCGGAACTGGTTCATGTTCAGAGAACCGGTCAGGTCGGCACACAGCCCCACAACCGAGCTGTTCTCGCGCCCGATTTCAAGCAGCGCTTCACCAAAACCTGTACGGGTAGCCTTGTTCCCCCGCGAAACATACCGGGCGGCCTGGACGCCGATGTTATTTTCTCCCATTAATTCCAGAATAACTTAAATTAAAAAAAACAGTTCCGCCCGGTCTCGCGTGAACAGGAAAAACCCGGACATCATGACAAAAGTTGAATATAAGCATACAGAAATAGCGGTAAAAAAACAATTGGGGCAAAACTTTCTCACCGACCGGAACATCACCAGAAAAATCGTGAGGATTTCAGGCGCACAGCCGGAAGACCGCATCCTCGAAATCGGGCCGGGATTCGGAGCGCTGAGCAGGGAAATCATTGAAGTGTGCCCCATGTTCACGGTGGTGGAAAAGGATCCGAAGCTTGCAGAATTCATCCGCACCCACTACCCGCAACTGAGGGTCATCGAGGCCGATTTTCTGAAAACCGATATCGAAGCGATTGCCGCAGGCTCAAAGCTGCGCATTCTCGGCAACATCCCCTACTCCATCACCACTCCTATCCTTTTCAGGCTGCTGGAGCATCGGCACTGCATCGTCCAGGCGACCCTCATGATGCAGCATGAGGTGGCCATGCGCATCGTGGCCGCTCCCTCAACCAGGGAGTACGGAATCCTTGCCGTACAGCTGCAGGCGTTTTTCGACGTATCGTACGGTTTCAGGGTGGGACGCAAGGTCTTCCGGCCGCAACCCGGAGTGGACAGCGCGGTCATCACCATGACCCCCAAATCCACCCTCCTTCCGAGCGATCCCGAAGGATTCAGCCGTTTCGTCCGGTGCGCCTTCCGGCAACGCCGCAAGACACTCCTGAACAACCTTAAGGAAGACTACAGCCTCGACACGATCTCTCCAGAGGTGCTGAAGCGTCGTGCCGAATCGCTCACGATCGGGGAGTTTTTTGAACTGTACGAAAAAACGAAACCCGCAAAGCCCTGAAGCAGGAAACAGAACCGGAAACTCCTGCTGCATGCGCTCAACGATTGTTGATTGTCCGGAACTGTATTTTTTCTTAACATGAAGCTTTCCGCGGGCTTCGGCCACACCGGCGGCGCTCCGGGTTCACCCGCAAAGCACTGTTCTGCCTGTTTTTTGTTCTTGCTCATTGCCTCACCCTGCTTTTTCACAACAACCTTAGAAAATCATAAAGGGGGGTTATTTGTATGTCGCAGTCCTACAACGCCGTCTTTCGACACTCGATCGAGCAGCCCGAAGAGTTCTGGGGTGCAGCCGCCGCCGAGCTGCACTGGTACAAAAAATGGAACACCGTGCTGGATTCCGGCAACCCTCCATTCTACCGGTGGTTTGCCGGCGGCATGACCAACACCTGCTACAACGCGCTTGACCGTCATGTCGATGAAGGCAGGGGAAACCAGCTTGCGGTGATCTATGACAGCCCGGTTACAGAAACGAAAGAACGATATACCTACAGGGAGTTCCGCGATATCGTCGCTCTTTTCGCCGGCGCGCTGCAGTCGAGAGGGGTACGTAAAGGAGACCGGGTCATCATCTACATGCCCATGATTCCCGAAGCGGTGGTTGCCATGCTTGCCTGTGCAAGAATCGGAGCCATCCACTCCGTGGTGTTCGGAGGATTCGCCTCGCACGAACTTGCGGTGAGAATCGACGACTGCAAACCGAAAGTGATCATCTCCGCATCATGCGGCATAGAGTACGGCAGGGTCGTCGATTACAAGCGACTGCTCGATTTTGCCATCGAGCTTGCGCACTTCAAGCCGGAAATCTGCATCATCAAGCAGCGCGACCAGCTGAAAACCGAACTGAACGAGGAACGCGATCTGACGTGGAAGCAGTCGCTGCTCGGAGCCGAACCGGCACAGTGCGTTCCGGTAGAGGCAACCGATCCGCTCTATATCCTCTACACCTCAGGTACGACCGGTCAGCCGAAAGGCATCGTGCGCGACAACGGAGGACATATGGTTGCCATGAAATGGTCGATGGAAAACGTCTACAACGTCAAACCCGGAGAGGTTTACTGGGCGGCAAGCGACGTCGGCTGGGTCGTGGGCCACTCCTATATCGTCTACGCACCTCTCCTGCACGGATGCACCACCGTCATTTTCGAAGGAAAGCCGGTCGGCACACCCGATCCGGGTACGTTCTGGAGAATCGTCAACGAACACGGCGTATCGGTGCTCTTTACCGCCCCGACCGCATTCAGGGCCATCAAGAAAGAGGATCCGAACGGGATGCACATCAGGAAATACGACCTGTCGAGCCTCCGGACCCTTTTCCTCGCAGGCGAACGCGCCGATCCCGACACGGTGAGATGGGCCGAAGAGAAGCTGAAAATTCCGGTTATCGACCACTGGTGGCAAACTGAAACCGGCTGGGCTATCGCCGCGAACTGCCAGGGCATTGACCCCGGTCCGGTCAAGTACGGTTCCGCATCGAAGGCGGTGCCGGGATACGACGTGCAGGTGGTCAACCAGGAAATGGAGCAGCTTCCCCCCGGCCAGATGGGCGACATCGTGGTCAAACTGCCGCTCCCTCCCGGCACCATGCTTTCACTCTGGAAAGCCGATAACCGGTTTGTGGAAAGCTACATGACCCGTTTTCCCGGCTACTACCAGACCAGCGACGCCGGCTATATCGACGATGACGGGTACATTCACATCATGTCGCGCACGGACGACATCATCAACGTTGCCGGTCACCGTCTTTCGACCGGTGCCATCGAGGCCGCACTGTGCGAGCATCCCGACGTTGCCGAAAGCGCGGTGATCGGCGTCAACGACGATCTCAAGGGACAGGTGCCGCTCGGATTCCTTGTACTGAAAGCCAACGTCGATACCCCGCAAAACCAGATCATCAAACACGTGATCGAATATGTGCGCGAGAACATCGGCCCGGTAGCCTCATTCAAGAATGCCGTCATCGTCCAGAGGCTGCCGAAAACCCGGTCAGGCAAAATCCTGCGCAGCACCATGCGCAAGATCGCAAACAGCGAAGAGTACACGATGCCGGCCACGATAGACGATCCGGTCATTCTCGATGAAATCAGGGAAGCCCTGCTAACCATAGGTTATGCGGCAACCAGCAAATCCGTGACAAAGGAAGCATGATCACGAAAATCGATCATATCGCCATAGCGGTACAGAACCTTGAAAGCGCGCTCGAAACCTTCAGCAACGTTCTCGGGTGTGCTCCCGGGTCCATTACCATCGAGAATGTTCCGTCCGAAAAGGTGCGGGTTGCCTTCATCCCCGTGGGAGAAACGAAAATCGAGCTGCTCCAGCCGCTCGGAGACGACAGCCCGATTTCGAAGTTTCTGGTGAAAAACGGCGACGGCATGCACCATATCGCCCTGCAGAGCACCGATATCGATGAGGAAACCGCACGCATCGCGGCCCTGAACATCACCACTCTGGGCGCTCCCAAGCAGGGCGCCGGGGGAAAACGCATTGTATTCCTGCACCCGAAAGAGACCAACAGGGTGCTCCTCGAATTCACCGGAAAACACGCTTAACCAATTGAGATAACGACGCCTCAAACCGTGGAACATTTTTATCTGCCTTTCGAGAAAAAAGAGGGGCTCAGCTCTTCGCATGAAACGCTGGAAACCCTGAGCGAATACGAAAAATACCAGCTCTCCTTTCACCCCGAACGCCCCAAATACCTCGACTACCTCACGGTTTTCAACGGTGTTGAAGAGTGCCTGCAGAACGACGAACATGGCAGTTGTGTGATCCAGACCCACAGGGCAACGCTGAAGACCGCAGAAAAACTCGTTCCGCTCATGCTCATCGGCCAGCAGTCCGGACCGACATCTGATTTCAGTATCATGAAAAAGCTCATGAAAGACCCTGAAAGCGTCAAACGCTGGAACCACGGCATGCCGACTCCTGCAGCTTTCAGGAAAGCGGTCGAAGCGATCGGAATTGCCGAAATGGAAAACCGGATCATCATTACCATCATCGATACTGCCGGAGCCGATCCGACCGAGGAGTCGGAAGCCGGAGGCATCGCCTGGAAAATCGGACATTGCATGCAAGCCCTTGCCGAAGCACAGGTGCCAACCCTGTCGGTCATCATCAACCGGGGATGCAGCGGTGGAGCCATAGCCCTGACCGGGTGCGACGGAGTGCTGGCCATGGAATTCGCCACCTATCTGGTAATCTCCCCCGAAGCATGCTCCTCGATTCTTTTCCGCACAAGGGACAAGGCCAACCTTGCCGCCGAAATTTCGCAGATCACAGCACGTGAAGCGCTTGCAAACGGCATTGTCGACGACCTCATCAGGGAGCCTGAAGGACCGGCACACCGGTTCCGGGAATCCGCCATGGAGTCCTTCAGAAAAAGCGTGACCATATGGATCGAAAAACTTGACGCCATCCCGCGCGATTGCGTTTTTGCAGCAAGAATGCTGCGCTGGGAAAAAATCGGCCAGTGGAACACCATCAGCGAGGAGGATATCCGTTCATTTGAAAAACCGGTAACATTCTTCATCCCGAAACCGAAAAAGGCGTTGTTCGTTGCGCGCCATAAAAAGTGTATGGACAGCGAAGGCCGGAAGATGTTCGATCCGGTGCTGTATTCGAAACTGCTTGCCGACAATTTCGTCTGCAGTACCTGCGGCCACCGTTACGTACGCCTGACCGCCCACGATTACATCGACCTTGTGCTCGATAAAGATTCGTTCCGCGAGCACCCCGAAACCCGTTATATTTCAGATCGGGATATTCTCTCCTTTCCCGACTATCAGCGAAAAATCGAGGAAGCCCGTCATAAGACCGGAGCAGCCTCATCGTTCATCACCGGAGACGGAACCATCGATGGCCATGCGGTGGTGTTCTGCGCCACGAACTTCAATTTTCTCGGCGGTTCCTTCTGCATGTCTACCGGCGAAAAAATCTGGCAGGCTGCAAAAATCGCCGTGGCCCGCAGGAAACCGCTCATCATGCAGGCAACCGGAGGAGGAGCGAGAATGCATGAGGGATGTTCATCCATGGTCAGCATCCCGAAGCTGCATGTCGCCATCTCAAGCGTCGAAAAAGCCGGACTGCCGGTCATCACCATCGTCACCGACCCGACGCTCGGCGGTGTTGCCATCGGAATGGCCTCCCGGGGATTCCGGATTTTCGAGCACAACGCCGGCAATATCGGCTTTTCCGGAAAACGCGTTATCGAACAGTACACCGGCAGGCATACCTCGAAGGAGTTCCAGACAACCTGGTGGTTGCAGCAGAAGGGTTTTGTGGACAAGACCGCCCTGCCGACCCAGCTTCGGCGTGAAATTGCCGGTATACTCGGGTGCCGCAGGCATGAACAGCAGGGTGTGGTTTCATGAACAAGTTTCCCCTTATGCAATGACACGATCTTCAGAACATCCGCTCTTCAGGGAGTTTTCCCCCGTCGGCTGGGACGAATGGCAAGCCAAAGCGGCTCTCGATCTCGGGGAAAAATCCTATGAACACATCAGATGGACAACTCCTGACGGATTTACCCTTGAACCGTGGTACGCACCCGGCAATTCGGTTGTCCTGCCGGTGCCGCTAACGAGGAAGACGGGAAACGAATGGAGAAACTGCAGGAAAATCAACGTTACTGAACCGGAGAAGGCAAACCGGGAAGCCCTCGACAGCTTTTCCCTGGACAGTTCGGCTCTGGAGCTCTCCTTCACCGAACGGCAGTCCGGCTGCCGCGAGGAACTTGACCGGCTGTTGCAGGAAATATCCATTCCCGATGTGGCAATCTACTTTTCCGGAAACATCGAAGAGCCTGAAAAACTGCTTGAAACTCTTGCCGCAATACCCGGATTCAGCCGCAATACCGGAGGAGTGCTGGCTCCACTGCATGAACAGGCACCGGAAAGAGACTCGGCTCTTTTCAATGCAGCGGAGTCGATGCCGGACTTCCGCTTTCTTGCCGCCGATACCCTTCCCTGGCATGAGAGCGGAGCGACGCCTTCGCAGGAAATCGCTCTTGCACTTGCAGCGGCAAGCGACATTCTCAGCCGGTATTCCGGTTCAGGAATCGATCCGGACCGTATTGCCGCAAGACTGGAGATTGTCATGGCAGCCGGATCGAGCCACTTTACCGAACTGGCAAAACCCAGGGCACTCCGTGCACTGCTGCTCCACCTCCTGAAAGCGTATGGAGTAAACGAAGAGGTTCTTCCAAGGCTTTTCGCCAGAGCATCGCGGCGAAACCGCTCACTGCTCGATCCTTACACCAACGTGCTTCGCCAGACAACCGAAGCGGTTGCCGCCATACTCGGCGGTTACGATACCTTGCAGATAGATCCGTTCGACATCGGCCTTTCCGTTGCTTCCGGTGACGCCGAGCGCATTTCGGGAAATATCCACCTGATCCTGAAAGAGGAGTCGTTCCTTGACAGGGTCATCGATCCTGCTGCAGGTTCGCATTTCATTGAAACCCTCACCTCCCGGCTGGCTGAAAGCGCATGGTATTTCTTCTTGCAGATCGAGAGTGCCGGAGGTCTTGCCGCCGCAACAGCAAGCTGCATGATCAAGAGGGCTGTTGCCGAAAGCAGCTCATCCAGAAAGAAAACGCTTGAAAACCGGAAAAAAACGCTTGTGGGGGTGAACCGCTACCCCGAAACGCTCTCCCGATTACAGGAAAAAAAGGTTCCGGAGCTGCTGCTGGCCACCGAAAGCGAGCCGGCAGGAAGCGAAACGGCGGCGTTCGAACACCTGCGCCTGAAAGCCGCAAAGCACCGCATGGAGAAGAGCTGCGTGCCTTCCGTGTTCATATGGCTATCGGGAGACCCGTCGCTGAGTTTCCGGCAGGCTTCGTTTGCCGAAGACTTCTTCCGTTGCGGAGGTTTCGACATCGCCGGTACTGCTGTGCTTGAAGCCACCCTGAAGGGTTGTGCAACCGCGTTGCAAAACCGGCCGGCCATCGTGGTACTCTGCATCGCCGAAAAAGACCCGGTACCGGCGGCGGAAACCATCTGCAAAGGTCTTCGCGAACTGCAGCCCTCCGTCATCCCGGTCATGGCTGGCAAGCCTCCTGCAGGAAGCGACCACCTTTCCGAAGCCGGACTTGAGGGTTTTGTCTACACCGGCGTCAATGTCCTTGAAATGCTGCAATCATATCACCACAAAACCGGAATACAATGAGACCTGACTTTTCCGTTATCGACATTTTCTCTTGTCCGGAAAAAACAGGAACCGCCACCGGGCCGGCAACCGGCACATGGTCGACCGCCGAAGGCATCGACATCCGTCCCGTGTATACCGCCCGGGAGATCGGTGATGCCGGACACCTCTGTTTCGCACCGGGATTTCCGCCCTACACCGCCGGGCCATATACCACCATGTACACCACCAGGCCATGGACCATCAGGCAGTACGCCGGCTTTTCAACCGCCGAAGAGTCCAACGCCTTTTACCGGAAAAATCTTGCCTCCGGCCAGAAGGGGCTTTCGGTGGCTTTCGACCTCCCGACGCACCGTGGCTACGATTCCGATCATGAACGCGTGGTGGGAGACGTCGGCAAGGCCGGTGTGGCGATCGATTCGGTCGAGGACATGAAAATCCTGTTCGACCGCATCCCGCTTGGCGACATCTCGGTATCGATGACCATGAACGGCGCCGTACTTCCCGTCATGGCTTTCTATATCGTTGCTGCAGAAGAACAGGGAGTTGGGCCGGAAAAGCTCAGCGGCACCATCCAGAACGACATCCTCAAGGAGTTCATGGTGCGCAACACCTACATCTATCCTCCCGAGCCGTCGATGCGCATCATCGGCGACATCTTCCGCTTTACCAGCAACTGCATGCCGAAGTTCAACTCGATCAGCATATCGGGGTACCACATGCAGGAAGCCGGCGCGACAGCCGACCTTGAACTCGCCTATACGCTTGCCGACGGCCTCGAGTACATCCGCACCGGACTCCGGGCCGGGCTTGACATCGATGCCTTCGCCCCTCGCCTCTCCTTTTTCTGGGCTGTAGGCATGAACTACTTCATGGAGATCGCAAAACTGCGGGCGGCACGAATGCTCTGGGCCAAAATTGTGAGCGGCTTCAACCCGAAAAGCCTGAAATCACTGATGCTGCGCTCGCACTGCCAGACCTCCGGATGGAGCCTGACCGAACAGGACCCGATCAACAACATCACCCGCACCTGCATCGAGGCGCTTGCCGCCACGCTTGGCCATACCCAGTCGCTGCACACCAATGCACTCGATGAAGCCATTGCCCTTCCCTCAGTATTTTCCGCGCGTATCGCCCGCAACACGCAGCTGTACCTTCAGGAAGAGACCGATATAACCCGGAGCATCGATCCGTGGGCCGGTTCGTATTACCTCGAACACCTCACCGGCGAACTTGCCGCCAAAGCCTGGAAGCTCATCACGGAAATCGAGGAGGCCGGAGGCATGGTGAAAGCCATCGAACAGGGAATCCCGAAGCTGCGCATCGAGGAGGCCGCAACTCGCAAACAGGCACGCATCGACAGCGGTGAGGAGATCATTGTCGGAGTGAACGGCTATACCACCAGCAGCCGTACCGATATCGAACTGCTCGAGGTGGACAATACCCTTGTTCTGCAGCAGCAGGTTGAACGCATCAGGAAAATCCGGGAGGAACGAAACAGCGAGGAGTGCACTGCAGCGCTGCAGGCTATCGCGAACTGTGCCGCAGAAAAAGAGGGAAACCTGCTTGAACTGGCTGTCGATGCAGCCCGCAAAAGGGCCACTCTCGGCGAAATCTCGTCGGCATGCGAAACGGTTTTCGGACGCTACCGTTCATCCATCAGGCTCAACACCAATGTCTACCGCTCACAGATGCAGCATAACAGGCTATTTCAGGAAGCCCAGAAGCTTGCCGACAGGTTCGCCTCGCTTGAAGGGCGCAGACCGAGAATCATAGTGGCCAAGGTCGGACAGGACGGACACGACCGCGGAGCCAAGGTGATCGCCGCAGGATTTGCCGATATCGGTTTCGATGTGGATATCAGCCCGCTCTTCCAGACCCCTGAGGAGGTTGTCGGGCAGGCGCTTGACAACGACGTGCATCTCATCGGCATATCGAGCCTCGCCGCAGGCCACAAAACCCTGATACCGAACATCATTTCAGCGCTCAGGGAAGCAAGGCGCGAGGATATTCTTGTCATCGCCGGAGGAATCATTCCCGAAAAGGACCATGCGTTTCTTTACGAACAGGGTGTGGCGGGAATTTTCGGTCCCGGCACGGTCATTGCCGAAGCCGCGATCCGTGTTCTCGGCATGCTGCTCCGTCGCTTTGAGACCCCGTAGGAGCTGAAACCATGCGTCAAACAGGCAAGCCATACGAGCCCGGTGTCGAGGAGATGGTAGCGGGAATCCTGAGCGGAGACCGGCGAATGCTGAGCCGCGCCATAACCCTTGTCGAATCGGCCAGACCCGACCATGAAGCGCAGGCCCACCAGGTACTCGACCGATGCCTCTCGGTAAAAAGTGAAACAATGCGCATCGGCCTCACCGGATCGCCGGGAGCCGGCAAAAGCACCTTCATCGAGGCGCTGGGGGAGCATATCATCGCCGAGGGCCACCGGCTTGCTGTGCTTGCCGTCGACCCAAGCAGCAGCCGTTCGAAGGGAAGCATTCTCGGCGACAAGGCCCGCATGGAAAAACTCGCCGGCCGCAGGGAAGTCTTTATCCGTCCAACCGCCTCCTCGGGTCATCTGGGAGGAACATCGCCCAGAACCCATGAAGCCATCGTGCTGTGCGAAGCGGCCGGTTTCGATGTCATTGTCGTGGAAACCGTCGGAGTCGGCCAGTCCGAAATCATGATCGACACCATGGCGGATTTCATCCTGCTGCTCATGCTGCCGGGATCGGGAGACGAGCTTCAGGGTATCAAGCGCGGAATCATGGAGATCGCCGACGCCATTGCCGTTACGAAAACCGATGGAGGGCAGGCCGCTCTTGCAGCGGTATCCAAAGCCGACTTCGAAGCCGCATTCCGCATGCTGCCGGCACGCCATACGCTCCGTGAACGCAAGGTGTTCCTCACCTCAGCCATCACCGGCACCGGCATAAGCGAGGTGTGGCAGGAGATTCGCGACACCGTGTCATCGATGCGCAGCCAGGAGATCCTGCCTGCAAGGCGGCGCGAACAGCTCAGGCAACTCTATCTTGGTGTGCTCGAAACCATGCTCAAGGCAAGGTTCTTCAGCGATCCCGGCGTACAGGCAGCACAGCCGGGCATTGAAAAGCAGGTGCTCTCGGGAAACCTCACCCCCTTCAGCGGCGCCAGAAAGCTGATCGAGGCCTTTGAGCACAAACCCTGACCCTTCACTCCGGAAAAGCGCCTGCCCGGCAGGCTACACAGGTTTCCGGGAAACCTATCCCTGCTCCTCGATGAACTCCTTCTCGGCGCTCTTGACGATCAGCACCGGACAGTCAGCCTTGCGCACCACGGTTTCGGCAACACTGCCCATGATGAGGCGGCTGAGCCCCTTCTTGCCGTGCGACCCCATGATGATGAGATTGACATCGAGTTCCGAGGCCTTTTCAAGAATCACGTCGGCGGGATTGCCGATCTCGACGGAACCCTCGACCTTCAGTCCCTTGGCAAGCAGGCCGTTTTTCAGTTCATTGAGATCGGCCTCGGCAGCTTTTTCAAGATCCTCCTCGAGCGGAATATAGTTCAGGGAGAGGTCGACCGCCATGGGCCTGGGCTCGACGACATTGAGCAGAAACATCGAGGCTCCCATGCTGACGGAGAATTCGTGCGCATAGCGCAAGGCCTTGCGGGAGGCATCGGAAAAGTCCACCGGGCAGAGAATGGTGCGTATCTTGAACATGACGGTGATGGTTAGGATTCCTTGGATGACGACGGGGCTCTGTTCTCCAATAACGGCCTGATCAGGTCGATCGGAAGCGGGAATATGGTTGTCGAGTTGTTCTCTCCGGCGATATCCTGCAGCGTCTGCAGATAACGCAGCTGGAGTGCGCCCGGCGTCGCGGAAATGATCGCCGCCGCTTCGGCAAGGCGCTGGGAAGCCTGGTACTCCCCTTCGGCGTTGATGATCTTCGAACGGCGCTCGCGCTCGGCCTCGGCTTGCTTGGCCATTGCGCGACGCATCTCTTCGGGAAGATCGATCTCCTTCACTTCAACCTTGCCCACCTTGACGCCCCATGGAGAGGTATCCTTGTCGAGAATGGTCTGGATTCGATCATTGATCTCGTCCCGCTCCGAAAGCAGATTATCCATTTCACCCTGGCCGCAGACGCTGCGCAGCGTCGTCTGTGCAAGCTGGGAGGTTGCAAAATGAAAATCCTCAACGTCCACGATAGCCTTGACGGGTTCAAGAACCCTGAAATACACAACAGCGCTTACCTTGACCGAAACGTTATCCCTTGTAATGATATCCTGGGGAGGCACATCGAGCGTCACGGTCCGCAGATCGACACGCACCATCTTGTCAAGACCCGGTATCAGGATAATGATGCCGGGCCCCTTCGCGCCGAGAAGCCTTCCCAGTCGAAACACGACTGCCCGCTCGTACTCTCGAATAATCTTTACCGAAGAGACCACAAATGCCAGAAGCAGCATGAAAATGGTAAGAAAATTGAATGTCAGCATCGTTGTTCAATCCTGTTTAATGGTTACAGACACCTGAAGGCCGTTGACCTCCTTGACGAAAACTTGTGTCCCTGAAGGAACATGGCTGTCCGCTACGGCATCCCACAACTCGCCGTGCAGAAAAACCTTTCCGGCAAGAGGGGGCGATATATCCCGGAAAACCGTCGCCGATTCACCGATCATACCCTCCATTCCGGAAATCTGACGACGAGCCGCCGATCTGGCGACAACCCACAGAATACCGGCAACAGCAGATGCAAATACAAGAAAAACCGGCAGAAAAACAAGAAGAGACAGCTCAATGCCCGTACCTTGCGTACTGAAAAGCATGAGTGAACCGGCAAAGAGCGCAATGAGGCCGGCTATGGCAAACAGGCCTCCGCTGGTAACGAACAGCTCAAGGCCGATAAAGATCGCAGCAAGAACAAGCAGTATGATACCGGTTATGCTGACCGGAAGCATCTGCATGGCATAAAGACCGAGTATCAGTGAAATCGCCCCTGCCACGCCAGGAAATATGGATCCCGGATTGGAGAGTTCGAAATAGATTCCGGCAAGTCCGGCCAGAAAAAAAATGTAGGCGAGATTGGGATCGGCAAGCATCATAAGTGCCTTTTCCTGAAACGTAGGCTCGATCTTTACAATAATGGCGCGAGCTGTCTGAATCGTCACTTCCCCACCGGCGGTTTTCACGCGCTTCCCCTCTATCGCCCCGAAGAGAGCCTGCATATCGGTCGCAACCACGTCGATGACGCCCGCAGCAAGAGCCTCCTGAGCGCTTGACGCCCTGCTTTCCTGAACCGCCTCTTCCGCCCAGCGGGAGTTCCTGCCGCGCTCTTCGGCCAGGCTTCTGGCAAAAGCCGCCAGGTCGCTGGCCGACTTCCTGCTCATAACATCGCTCTCCTTTTCACCGCCTCCCATACCTACCGGATGGGCAGCCCCGATCTCCGTACCCGGCGACATGGCCGCAACATGGGCCGAAAGCATCAGCAGCGCCCCTGCGGAGGCGGCCTGTGCTCCTGAAGGGTGAACGTAGACGATGACGGGAATCTTCGAGGCCATGACATCCTGCACCATCTGGCGCAGCGAACTCACCAGCCCCCCCGGCGTATCGAGCTCTACCAGCAGCGCCACCGATCCGTCAGCATGTGCCTCTCCAAGCGCTCGGGACAAATACTGGGCGCTGGCGGGATTCACCGACCCTCTGAGCACAATCGCCGAAACCCGCTGCTCGCTGCCGTGAGCGGATGCAACAGCGAAAAAACCATACAGCAATAGTGCCGCAAAGAAAAGCCCCGTAAAGCGTCGGCCCTTGCCGTTACCATATCCTGCCATGACGGAATTATTCGTTGAAAACGTGCATCTCCCATCAATATAATGAAATAAACCGGCCACAACGTTCCCTGTCGCACAGCATGGAAAAAGAAAAGCAGGATTGTCATGACAAAAAACGTCAAACTGCTGATACCGGATACAGCAGCTTCACCGTGCAGAAACTAATGCAGAGGTTTCATTGTTTTCTGTCTCGATAACGATTTTCGCTCAAACAAACGATCACGAAAAACCATGTACTTCGATCCTTTATACTTTGTCTTTGCGCTTCCGCCGATGCTGCTTGGACTCTGGGCACAGTTCAGGGTCAAGGCTGCATTCAGCAGATATTCGCAGGTGCGCACCAACACCGGCATCAGTGGCTCCGAGGCAGCCCGGAGGCTTCTGGAAAGAGGGGGGCTCGGCAACGTCACGGTCGAGGCCACCCGAGGCATGCTGTCCGACCACTACGATCCCCGTCACAAGGCACTGCGGCTGAGCGAGCAGGTGTACAGCCTTCCGAGCATCGCCTCGGTCGGCGTTGCAGCTCACGAGGCCGGACATGCGTTTCAGGATAAAACCGGTTACTTGCCGCTCCAGCTCCGCTCGGTCATGGTGCCTGCCGTTTCCATCGGCAGCAACCTCGGACCGATCATCTTCATGGTCGGCATGTTCATGGCCGGTACGCTCGGCACCACGCTTGCCTGGGCAGGCATCACGCTCTTTGCCGCCACGGCGCTCTTCGCCCTGGTCACCCTTCCGGTGGAGTTCGACGCAAGCCGCAGGGCGAAGGAACTGCTCGTTTCGCAGGGCATCGTCTCCCCTGCCGAAATGCAGGGCGTGAACGCCGTGCTCAACGCCGCAGCGCTCACCTACGTCGCCGCCGCCGCACAGGCCATCATGCAGCTCTTCTACTTCCTCACGATCATGAACCGCAGGAATTCTTAGATATCCCCGCATACGGATGGCTACGCCGGATTAAAAGCATAAAGCCGGACAACGGCTTTATGCTCATCTTCCATTTCTGTAAGGCTTATCAGCGAGAAGCGCGATGAAAACCCCCTTCAATACGGCAATTCGATCTTTGTCTTCAGGGAAAACTCCCTGTTGGAAATGTTGCTGCATTTCATGCAACTTCAGAGTATTCCCTGTTCAACTCAATCGATTCTGATCTGACAGTATGGCGGACAGTTTTTTTTCCATAGCCGACCTCCGCATCTTCTCATACGGCAGCACTGTTGGAGCGGGAGTCCTGCTGTGGATCCTCGAAGGAGTTATCCCTTTTTTCTCCCCCAGGAACCACCGCGCCCGACATGCCAAACTCAATCTTTCGATTGCCGGAATCAACCTGCTGATCCTGCTCCCTTCGGGCATACTCATGGCATTCATACTCGACTGGTCGAAAAACTTCTGGCCGGGCATCGGCATGCTTGCCCTTCACCCCGCAGCCGAAGCCATCATGATCATCCTCGTCATCGACCTGTGGATGTACGCATGGCATCGTCTCAACCATGAAACGGCATTTCTCTGGAGATTCCACTCCGTGCACCACAGCGACACCGCGCTTGACGTCACCACAAGCTGGCGGTTCCATTACATGGAGATCCTGTTCTCGGAACTGCTGCGACTCCCCATTTTCATGCTGCTTGGTGCGGGAATCGAACACCTGCTCCTCTACTTGCTCCTCATGACGCCGGTCATCGAATTCCACCACAGCAACATCTCCATTCCGCCCGCCATGGACCGGCTGGCCCGGCTCGTCGTCCCCTCCCCCATGATGCACCGTCTGCATCACTCGAGGCTGAGAAGCGATCACGACTCGAACTACGGCAGCATGTTCTCCCTGTGGGACCGTCTTTTCGGCAGCTTCCTTATGAAAGAGAGTCTCGATGGCCTCCGTCTCGGCCTCGACAATGAAAGCGATCCCGGCAAGCAGCGGCTTTTCCCTCTCCTTCAGCGGCCGTTCCGTCCATAGCGCGCTATCTGCGCCGTTCGACCATCACGGACCAGACCGGGTCGTACCCGTCTATTTCGTCCGTCGTACCGGAGGCATCGACGACCGGCCTGCCCTGGTTATACCAGCGGAAAATACCCCCGCGCAGATTGCGGCAGCTTCTGGCCCCCGCATTCCGGCACACGCTCTCCACCTGCTCGATCAGTTCCGAGCTGCGCTGTCCTGCAGAACAGTAAAAGACCGTGTCGCGCCCCTTGATAACGGATCCGTAATGGGTCGCGAAATCATCCGGACCGGTATCCGGATCAAGACGCACGGCCGTCGCTATCCTGCTCTTCCCGTACTCACCGACAGTACGCACGTCGAAAAGCAGCGGCGGTTCCGGTCCGGCAAGCATCGCAGCCAGTTCGTCGGTCGCCAGGTTATCCACCCGGTGTGTACGCTCGATCATCATGATTGCGCCATCGAGCAGCCAGTCAGAACCGAACATCTCTTCCCTCCTCTCTTCCGGACACCGCTGCCATGGCGGTAAGATACCTGTGAGCATAAAGCTTGCCTATTCCGGCGAGCTCGCACAGCTGGTCGAAGAAAATCGTCGTGATTCCGTATTGACTCCGAATCCGCCCGATCATCGACATCCATAAACGGGCAGTCATCTCGGCGTCCGCCAGAGCTCGGTGAAACCTTCCTGTCTCCGGAATGGCAGCATGCGACACAAGGGTTTGCAGCTTATGGTTGGGGGCATCCTGAAAAATCCTTCTTGAAACAAGCAGCGAGCAGCAGCAGTTTCCTTCATATTCCAGTTTCGCCCGTCTGAGCTCGTAATCCAGAAAACGGCGATCGAACGACGCATTGTGAGCGACAATATTTCTGCCGGCTATAAATTCCGAAAACTCGGTCATCACCTCTTCGCAGCAGGGCTGGCCTTTGAGCATATCATTTGTGATTCCGGTATAGCCCTCTATGAAGGGACTGATCCTGAAACCGGGGTTCATCAGCTTCTGAAAGCGACCGACAATCTCTCCCTGCTCCAGAAGCACCGCACCGACCTCGATAGCCCGGTCGCCATATTGCGGAGACAGGCCTGTCGTCTCGAAATCGATAACCGCCACATTATCGGCCGGCATCCGGTGCATGATACACGGAACGATTATAAAACCGTGACGGCCCTTGCAGCACATCCCAGTTGCTCTCCTGAAAAATCGAATGACATGTGGTCACGCTTTCACCTCTTCCCTCCTCAGTCCTCTTCTGAACATCGCGAGGATTTGCTCCGACTTCCGCCCAGAAAAGATTGGCGCCGGCAATAGCTCCTAACGTACAGGGTTCATGGGTGCAATTGCCTGAAACGCTCCTCGGCATACCCAGCCTGGTAACGGCTACGATCTGTGCCATCCGCAGCTCGCTGATGATTCCGAGCGCAGCCAGCCTGGTTCCCGGAATGGGAATCCTGCGTGCTGCCCCGCTGTAGGCAGGATTGAACGACGCGGTGAATGCGATCATATCGGCAATCTCTTTATTGGTATGTTCAGGCCCGACAGGCTCCACGCATGTTCCAACTTCAAGACCGGCCTCAAGAAAATTATGAATACTCTTCTTTCTCTTGCCGGCATCGAGCGAGGTATCGATTCCTTCTCGGAGCCGAAGCGCATGATACACTCCGGCAAACCCGGCTTCTTTCAGCCTGAGAGCGCTCTTGAGCGACTGGTCGCCGACATTGGCAATCAATGTCGTTTCCGGCTTCAGATTTTTTCGCACCTCCCCTGCTATTTCCAGAAAATGCTCAAACGGATAGTGCGCCGTAGACATCAGAAACAGAGCGTTCGCACCGTCTGTTTCAAACCGGCACGCATAAGCGACAGCCTCTTCGGAACTCAGAGTTGATGACGCTGTAAAAACTCCGTTAACTTCTGCAAACGAACAGAACAGACAATCGCAATTGCATGGCGCAAGATTAAGAGCAAACTGAGCATGAACTTCGGCTTTTCCCTCCGATACATCCTTTGATATACGGTTTGCCTCGGCCATAACCATATAAGCCTCTGAAGAATCAGGAGGCAGATCGAGCAGAAAAACAAGCTCGTCGCGCGAAAGAAATTCTCCCGATCCTGTTTTCTTCAGCAAATCATGAGTTTTCATGAATAAATAACAGTTTGGATTGTCCGGTGACGCAGCATAAATCCTGTAATGTAACGAAAACACGCTTCACCTGATTAACGGGTTGTTAAAGCCCGTTTGACAGCATGTTTATCCGTATCCGGTTTCTGAAGGGCTGTACTTGAAAATATAGACATAAAACAGTCGGCAACAAGGCTCACTCCCTTGCCGCCTCACCCGCTTTTCAGCAATCAGGACATCGAGCTAACCAGCCACTCATCACTTATCCGCATCCCGGCCTCCGTACCTGAGCGGTTGTCGCGTTTTTTTCAAGCCCGCTCATGCCCCTATCTCGACTTTGTGTATATTGAGGGCACTTTCAAGGAGTGCCAACTGAAACACGAAACCCTATCCCTCGGAGAAAATAACATGCAGACCATTTATGCAGATGGCATCGCAAACATGACCCTTATCGACGGCGTCATACGCATCGACCTTGTCAACGTCTCATCAATTGAAAAGGACAAGGATCCCAACATTCAGCTCTCAGGCCGTCTTGCCCTTTCTCTGCCTGCACTTATCCGTACTCACGACCAGCTTACGAAAATGATTGATAAAATGGTAGCGGACGGCATTCTCACAAGAAACGCCCCTCCGGCAAACTGAATTGTCAGGGAAAAAAGCGGCTGTCAATATTCTCATAACCTGAACATGCAAGCGATTCTTCTCCTGCCCTCAGGTAATTATCCCGGCGTATTCAGCCGCCTTCCGGGTATTCCGCTACATGTTTTTTCAACACATTATGTGACTTATACCGCAATCCGGTACGCCTCATACGCCTCATGGATACCAGAGAGATTTTTTGTAAAAACCCTGTCATTATCGCAGATCTGATAGCATGGGCCGGGAACAATCTGAAAAATGCCGGAACGATAGAGGTTGAAATCGGCTTCGGCAGCGGAGAGTATCTTCTCAGGAGGGCATCGGAACACCCCGAAAGACTCTTTATAGGGATCGAAAAAAAACCGGGAATGATAACCGAGGTGTCAAAAAGGTCCGAAAGCCGTAACCTCGATAATATCCGGCTGATCGAATCTTGCGCCGAAGATGCCTTCAACGACCTGTTCCCTTCCTGTTCGATTGCAAGGGCCTATTCGCTTTTTCCCGATCCCTGGCCGAAACGGAAGCATAACAAGTACCGGAAGTACTGGCTTTTTACAAAAGCCTGCCTTCGCCTGCTCAACAATCGCCTGGTCTCCGGCGGCGAGGCGCTTATCGTTAACGAAAGCGAAGAATATTACAGGTGGATACTGAAACAGACTTCCGATACCGGCTTCGAGTTCGAAAACGGACCCATACCGCCGCAGTTCGACACCCGATTCGAACGGAAATGGATAAAACAGAACATCAGCACCTTCTACCGGATACAGCTCAATAAAGCAGAACACATCGATGCATAAACGCAACCACGGCTTCATCAGGGATTACCTGGTACAGACGCGACCGGTTTTCCATGATGATCGATGACAAAAGAGTGGTGCGACGTATAAAGTCAGGATAATAAGCTCGGATCTTCAACTCAAATCAGACAACTCACGACATCTTCGAAGGCATCGATGATATAGGTGGGATCGAGAAAACGGAGCTCAGCCGCTGAATTGTTCCCATAAGTAACCGCACAGGTATCTGCAAGTGCGCGCTTTCCCATCTCGATATCATATACGGTGTCACCCACTACCAGACTCTTTTCTGGAGGAATATTCAGGGTTTCCATTGCAAGCAGCACCATATCCGGAGCCGGTTTTCCCTGCTCCACATCCTGAGCTCCGGCTATAAAGGAAAAATGCCCGTAAATTCCGAGATGTTGCATCATATCGAGAAGCCCCTGTCGGCTCTTGCTCGATGCCACGGCAAGCAGGTAATCATTCCGCAACCAATCGAGAGTCCCTTTCACTCCCGGATACAGACACGTCGTACTGTAAGCTGTTTCCTTGTAATGTTTTCTGTAAAGTTCAACCGCTTCAGGCACAAGTTCAGGAACAAGACTCAGCCCGGCCATGATCGTACGCTCCAACGGTAACCCGATGCTCTGTCGGGCACCTGCACGATCTACACCCGGAAGATCCAGGTTCCTGGCAACGAGCTCCAGAGACTCGATAATACTTGCCTCGCTATCGGCCAGTGTTCCGTCGAAATCAAAAATCAGGAGCCGGTATGTCATATCGAATCATTCAATTTCTGCGTAAGGCAATCAAGGTCATGAACCGTCAGCGTAGGTTCCATGCCCCATGGATCAAAAAGCATATCCGGTTTCCTCTTCACCCAAACGGCTCTCATTCCGGCCGAGAGAGCCCCGGGAACATCAAAAACATTGCTCGATACCAACCATGCACTGTTGCCGGGTGCGGAAGCTCTTCTGAGAAAATGACCGTACACGGCGGGATCGGGTTTGAATGAACGAACCTCATCGACACTTACAATATCAAAAAAATACTCTACAAGACCTGCATGGGCAAGCACCCTGTCACCCGCCTCGGGACTCCTGTTTGAGAATGCATACATCCTGAACCCTGCATCACAGAACCTTTTCAAGCCCGACCCGAGCATCGGCATAGGCAGGCAGAAAAGCATAGGCGTTCATAATCCGTTCCGTTTCTTCTGCTTCGAGTTGCAGGTTGAAAAGAGCACATGTATAAGCAAATGCCTGACTGGTGCCACACGGCAAACGTCTCGTACTTACCCATCAGGCCCCGTCTGAAAGAATACTCAAGTTGTTTGTCCCTCCAGGCCTTTGCAGAATCCGCTGCAGCCGCACCATCAAGATGATCATGCAGCACATTGGTTATTCCCTGCGGATCGATCAGGGTTCCGTATACATCGAAAGCAAGTATCATACTTTCAGCCCACCAATACCTTCAGCACCTCAGCCTTGAGCTGTTGGTCCGGCAATGCTCCGGAGGTTCGCCATGCGAGTCTGCCTTTGTCGAAGAGTATGAGGGCCGGGATGCCCTGCACCTGGAACTGAGAAGCGGCGGCTGGCTGCCGGTCCACGTTCACCTTCACCACCACCAGTCTTCCGCTGAACTCCAGGGCAAGCTGCTTCACCGCAGGCGCCACCATCTTGCACGGCCCGCACCAGTCGGCCCAGAAATCCACGAAAACCGGCAGCGGACTGGATTGTATGAGATCATTGAGTGATTTCGACATGGGTATGTTTTTTTTCGTTGTGATGGAAACAAGCGTTATCACTGAAGCGGAACCAATTCATTGCGCCTCCCGAACCAGCTCAGCCATCCACTCGATACGGCACCCCGACAGGCGCAGCATGGCCGATACGCTGCAGTACTTCTCCATCGAGAGCGAAACCGCTCTCTCGAAATCCTCGGGGGTGCAATCAGGGCTTTCGAGCCGATAGCGCACCCTCACGGCAGTGAATACTTTCGGATGCTCTGCCGCACGATCAGCTTCGCCTTCAGCAGTAAGAGCGACGACATCCCGGCGTTTCTTCTTCAGGATGCTGATGATGTCCATCATCGAACAGGCCGCAAGCGACTGGAGCACCACTTCCATCGGAGAGGGAGCCGATCCGGTGCCGTGAAATTCCGGCGATGTATCGAACAGGGTGACATGGCCGGCCCTGCTGGTGCCGGCAAGCGGCATGGTGTTGCGAAAGGTAACGGATACGTTCATGGCAGATGGTTCTTTGTATTGCATGTTTTCAACAGATAAACCCGCAAGAAGGCATTTCAGTTTCTCGCCGGCCGCAAGGCTCATCTTTGGTGGAAACTTATAAATTGCACCCTGAGTTTATGCATCGAAACCGTTACATTGGCATGCCTTGCAGGTTCATGCGCCGTTCAATTCACATCCCGACCAATCCCCTGCCTATGAACCACCTTCTTGAAAAGCCGAGAAAAATCTACGTCTCCAGAAAAGTGGAATTCAGCGCCGCTCACCGGCTGTTCAATCCCGAACTCGGCGATGCGGAAAACCGCATGCTTTACGGCAAGTGCAGCAATGAACATGGACACGGGCACAATTACGAACTGGAAATAACCCTCTGCGGAATCGTTGACCGGAAAACGGGGTTCCTCTTCGATCTCAAGGAGCTGAAAAGCATCCTCGAGGAGGAGATCACCGCACGATTCGACCACCGCCATCTGAACCATGATGTCGCTGAACTCGCAGGATGCGTTCCCACCACGGAGGTGCTTGCCGTACTGATATGGGATATTCTTGAAAAACGTCTCGAACAATTCAACAACCGGGAAATCTCCCTTTACGAAGTCAAAATATATGAAACAGGAAAAAACGCTGTCCGGTACCTTGGAGAATAAACCGGCTCAGCCTTCCGGCAGAGCAAGTCAGTGTATCGACGACGACTGCCTGTACGAAATACAGGATACCGATGCAGGGGCAATTTCAAGTATTGCCGATGCGGTTTACACCATGCTTGACGGGGTGGGTGAAGATCCGGAACGCGAAGGCCTGGTAAAAACCCCTGAACGGGTGGCCCGCTCCATGCGCTTCCTGACACGAGGGTATCGCCAGGATCCCGAAGAGGTACTGAAAAAAGCGGTATTTACCGAAGCCTACGACGAAATGGTGCTGGTGCGGGACATCGACATCTTCTCGATGTGCGAACATCACCTGCTCCCCTTTTTCGGCAAGGCCCATGTTGCATACATTCCGGACGGAAAAATCGTTGGTCTCTCGAAGATTGCGCGGGTTGTGGAAATTTACGCCCGCCGTCTCCAGGTACAGGAACGGCTGACCCAGCAAATCCGCGACGCCATACAGCACGTCCTGAACCCGAAAGGCGTGGCGGTCGTCATCGAGGCGCGACACATGTGCATGGTGATGCGGGGCGTCGAAAAACTGAACTCCGTCACCACCACTTCGGCCATGTCGGGGGAGTTTCTTGCTTCTCCCTCCACGCGAAGCGAGTTTCTGCGCCTTATCCGTCCCTGAAGTACCAGACCCGCAACCGCAACAAGCGGCCCGATTGCATTTTCACCCGGGCCGCATCACGTTACCGGATAACAGCCTCAAGCCTGTTGGGCACGATTACTCCTGAAGCCAGCCGTCCAGTATTGCCCTTCCATGTGCAACCGCTTCATCCAGGAGTTCACGGGCTTCACCGCTGAGACCGCTACCGAGATCGAGGACTCTCGGCGGTATGCCGATCAGCACGAGCCTCTCCGGCATCCGTCCGTGGAGCTGCGCAATACCCAGCAGTTCGCTGAGACCCATCTGGTGCGATGACATCTTGCGGTGAATGAATGCCGGAAGCTCCTCCTTTTGATACACATAGACCCGGCTTTCGAAATCGAGGGGAATGAGCGCATCGAAAACCATAACGGCATCACTCGACTCGATATAGTCGAGAAGATAGAGTCCCTGTGTGCCGCCATCGACAAACTGAACCGTCTCCGGATAATCCCCCTCCTTTTCAAGGGCCCGGATAGCCTCCACCCCGAACCCCTCGTCGCCGAAAAGGACATTGCCAAGCCCGAGAACGTTGATACGGTTGTGTTTCAACTCGGTTCTTCCTCCACCTTGTGCTTGTATCCGGTCACGATGGAAGAGGTGACGCTGGTACGGTCAACCACGTCATGACGGAACACCGCATACAGGTGTATGATGAGGTACAGCGGGAAAATCCATGCCATCAGATGATGCGCGAAATGCAGCGAGTAGCTGCCTCCGAAAAGCGGAATCAGCCACCCGAAAAAGGTTTCGGAAAAACCGCCGGGATTGTTCTCTCCGTACATGGCAAGACCGCTCAGGATCATGAACGAAGAGCCGCAGAAAATGAACAGGAAGTGCGCAAGGGCCGCAACCGGGTTATGGCCGACATAGTTCGGCTCGTCACGGCGCAGGAACAGGTAGGATTCCACCTGCTCCCTGAACGGCTTGCCCCACCAGGCAGGAGACCATGGCCGGAATCCGCCGAAACGGGCATACCTGTCGTTACCAAAAAGCGCCCAGTACATGCGGAAAAGAAAATTCGCGATAAAGATGAATGCTGTGGCAAAATGCAGATATCTCCACCACGCCATCCCCTTGTACCAGACCGCCTCGCCGAGCGGAGGATTGATGACCGGGGCGGCAATGTACATGCCGGTTACCAGCAGCACGACGGTACAGAGTGCATTGATCCAGTGATACAGCCGTACCGGCAGGCGCCAGACATAGATCTCCTCGATGATTCTGCCCATGGGAACCTCCGTTTAAACGATTCTGACACTGGTGACTTCCTGGCCATGCATATCGAACACATGCGATGCGCAGGCAAGGCAGGGATCGAAGGAGTGCACGGTCCGGAGGATCTCCAGTGGCTGCTCGGGATTCGCCATGGGCGTCCCTTTGAGCGCAGCTTCGTATGCTCCGGAATTGCCCTTGCCGTCCCTCGGAGATGCGTTCCATGTCGAAGGCACGACAATCTGATACTCCTTGATCTTCTCGTCCCGGATATGAATCCAGTGCCCAAGAGAGCCTCGGGGAGCCTCGGTATAGCCGAAACCCTTGCTTTCCTTGGGCCAGGTTGACGGGTCCCAGCGGTCGCTGTTGAAGGTGCGATAGTCCCCTTTTTTGATATTATCGACAAGCTGCAGATAGAAATGACGCATGAATCCTGCGGTCTGCTTGCATTCAATACCCCTTGCAGCGGTTCTGCCGAGCGTCGAGAAGAGCGCTTCGGGACCGACCTGCAGTTTCGAGAGCACCAGTCCAACGGTATCCCTGATCATGGGATCACCCTTGGCGTAGGCGACAAGCACCCTTCCCAGAGGACCGACCTCCATTGCGTGGTTCTTCCAGCGGGGAGTTTTCAGCCAGCTGTACTTCTTGTCGGTATCGAGATACTCGAACGGCGGTTTGGGGCCGGTGTATGCGGGTTTGGTCTCACCCTGCCAGGGATGCAATCCCTTGCTGTCTCCCCTGGAGTAGGTGTACCAGCTGTGGCTTACCTCTTCGGTCACATGCGATGCGTCCCTCGGATCGACATCGTGCACCGTCGAGAGATCCTTGCCGAGAATGGCTCCCCGCGGCCAGAGCAGCGTCCTGTAGTCTTCCAGCGTGGTTTCGGGAAAATCACCGTAACTGAGATAGTTGCCCAGACCGCCGCCGTAGAGCCACTCCTTGTAAAATCCGGCGATGGCGATAAGATCGGGAATGTAAACCTGATCGATGAACTGCTGGGTCTGATCGATGATCTTCTTGACCATGGCAAGCCGTTCCATGTTGATTGCCGTGTCGCTGTTCGGATCGATAGCGCAGGCCATGCCTCCGACAACGTAATTCGGATGCGGGTTCTTTCCGCCGAAAATGGTGTGGATCTTCACGATCTCCTTCTGGAAATCGAGCGCCTCAAGATAGTGCGCGACGCCGATCAGGTTCACCTCCGGTGGTAGTTTGTAGGCCGGATGGCCCCAGTAACCGTTCGAAAAAATCCCCAGCTGGCCGCTTTCGACAAATCCCACGAGACGCTGCTGCAAATCCTTGAAGTACCCAACCGACGACTTGGGCCACGAGGAGATGCTCTGGGCGATGTCGGAGGTCATTTTGGGATCGGCTTTCAGGGCGCTCACCACATCGACCCAGTCAAGCGCATGCAAGTGGTAGAAATGCACCAGATGGTCCTGTGTCTGCTGGGTTGCATTCATGAGGTTGCGGATGATGCGGGCATTCGCAGGAATCTCGATGCCGAGCGCATCCTCGACACACCGCACCGATGCCAGCGCATGCACAGTGGTGCAGACGCCGCAGATACGTTCTGCAAAAGCCCAGGCATCCCTGGGGTCACGACCCCGGAGGATAACCTCGATGCCGCGCCACATGGTGCCGCTGCTGTAGGCCTCTTCAATAACGTTGCCGTCGTTGATTTTCGCTTCTATCCTCAGGTGCCCCTCGATACGGGGAATGGGATCGACTACAATTTTTTTAGCCATGTGTCACTCCTTTTAAGCTTTTTCCTCTGAATCCTTTCCAGCCTTGGCCTTCTTGACCGCCGTCACGGCGGCATGCGCCGCAGCACCTGCAGCGGCCGCGCCTACGGCAATCACGCCGATCCTGTCGGCATTGCTGTCTGTTCCGAGAAACGAAACTTCGGCAAGCCGCTCATAGAAAGACCCCTTGTCCCAGAAGTTCGGTTCCGAGCAGCCGATACAGGGATGACCCGAACCGATCGGGAAGCTGACCCCGCCGTTCCACTGGATTTTCGAACAGGAGTTGTAGGTTGTCGGACCCTTGCACCCCATCTTGTAAAGACACCACCCCTTTCTTGTCGCCTCGTCGTCGAAGCTCCTGACGAACATGCCGGCATCGTAAAACGCACGACGGTAGCACTTGTCATGGATTCTCGTATTGTAGAACGCTTTTGGCCTGCCCATGCGGTCAAGCTCCGGCAGGGTGCCGAAAGTGTGGAAATGCGCAACCACACCGGTCATCACCTCGGAAATCGGTGGACATCCCGGCACGTTCACGATAGGCTTGTTCCTGACGATCTCCGAAACCGGTGCAGCTCCGGTCGGGTTGGGATCGGCATTCTGCACGCATCCGTACGAAGCGCAGGCACCCCACGCGATGATGGCAGCGGCATCAGCTGCGGTCTCTTTCAGGGTATTGAGGAAGGAGTCTCCTCCCACCATGCAGTATACACCGTCGTCCCTGGTTGAAGCGTTCCCTTCGACGGCAAGAATGTACTTTCCCTTGTACTCCTGCATGATCTTCTTGCGCACGTCCTCGAGCTGATGGCCTGCCGCAGCGCTGAGCACATCGTCGTAATCGAGCGATATCATGTTGAAGATAATATCCTCGATCGTCGGGTGCGAAGAGCGGATGAACGATTCCGAACAGCAGGTGCATTCAAGACCGTGCAGCCAGATCACCGGCGTTCTCGGCTTTGTTTCCATGGCTTCGACGATTTTCGGCACCATAGAGGGCGCAAGGCCCAGATAGACTGAAGTCAGCGAGCAGAATTTCAGGAAATCCCGTCTGCTGATACCGCTGGCCCTGAAGATATCAGCGAAGGTCTGGTTACTTTGCATATCGGCCTCCGTATTGAGTGGATCGGATTGTCAGAAAAAAAGCCGCAATGGATTCCGGTGAAGAGCTGGCTGTTTGCATTATGAAAGAGCATCTAAAGTTAACAATTGTTGATCATTAATACCATACTCTTTTCAAAATAAAGAACCCCGCCGCAAGCGGCGGGGAATATGACCCGTAGAGATTTAGGCAAAAAACTCAAAACCCCGCACTATCCTGTGGCTGTGCGGGGTAAGGATGCGGGCAGTGCATGAAGTGCCGTCAATAGATGCTCAATCCAAGCATGGATGAAGAGACCTTTGCAAAATCGGTCAGCGGCTGGAAGAAGAGTCCGAAATAAATCGTCAGCAGCATCAGCACCGCAATGGCTGCCTGGTGCAGCATACCACCCTGAGCCGGGGCCTCGTCAGGCTGCTGCGACTCCCTGAGATACATGTTCAGCGGAATGAGCATGTAGTAGTAAAGCGAAATGACACTGGTCAGCACGCCGATCAGGGCAAGCCAGATATAGACCGATCCCTTGGCGAGCAGTGCCGAAAAGATCATGAGCTTGCCGACGAAGCCGATCGTGGGAGGAAGTCCGACAAGCGAGATCAGGAATACGGTCAGGGCTGCGCCTGCAAGGGGCATTTTCCTGCCGAGACCGCGGTAATCGTCGAGGTTCTCGCTGCCGGTGCGGTTGGCAATCAGGATCACCACATAGAACGCGCCGATGTTCATCAGCAGGTAGCCGAGCAGGTAGAAAAGTGTTGCCTGGGTACCAAGCTCGTCCATCACGAGAATGCCGAGCAGCAGATAGCCGGCATGCGCGATCGATGAATACGCAAGCATTCGCTTCACGTTCTTCTGCCAGAGCGCAACCACGTTTCCGTAAATCATGGAGCCGATGGAGAGTGCAATCAGAAGCATGACCCAGTCCATGCCGACGATATCCTGAAAAGGTTCGCCGCCGTGAGGAATGGCAACATAGAAAAAGCGCATGAGGATGGCGAATCCGGCGGCTTTCGATCCAACCGACAGATAGGCGGTAATGGGCGTCGGGGCGCCCTCATAGACGTCCGGGCTCCAGAAGTGGAACGGTACGGCGCCGATCTTGTATCCGAAACCGGCAATGATGAGCAGTGAGGCGAGCATCATGAGCAGCGGATCGTAACCGTGAAGGGCGAGTTCCGCACCGATCTTCATGATGTTGGTTTCGCCGGTCATACCGTAGACCAGCGAAAAGCCGTAGACCATCAACCCCGAGGATACAGCCCCGTAGACCAGGTACTTCAGTGCTCCTTCCGAAGAGCGCGCGTCATCCTTGCGGTATCCGGTCAGCACGTAGGCGGTGAGACCGACAAGCTCCATGGAGAGGAACATCATCAGGAGATCGACCGATGAGGCCATCATGATCATGCCGACCACCATGGCGACAATCAGCGCATAGTATTCGCCGATGCTTCTGACCTTGCGGTTGAACTCGTCATCGGCAACGGAGACCAGTACGGTAAGCATGCCGGAAAGCACAAAGAAGTACTTGAAGAACACTGCAAACTCATCAAGCACGTACATCCCGAAAAAGATCTCTGCCGCCTTAACCGCATGCTGCCGAGAGATGAAAAAGAAGCTCCCTGCCAGACCGAGTACGGTAAGCGACGCGAGCAGATTGTTTTTGCGGCCTTTCACCACCAGATCGACAACGATCAGCAGCATGAAAAGCACCGAGAGATAGATTTCAGGGATGAAAAGACCAACGCCTGTTTTCAGTGTTGCGATGATACTCTGTATTTCAGCACCTGATGGCAGCTCGAACATAATTCTCTTCGTTTATTCTTGTTACCTCATTCAGCCGATTAATTCAACGCGGTCATCACGACCGGCGAGAGCACCTCGACCAGTTTGTTGATGCTCGAAGTGAGCATGCCGAGCACCGGCATCGGATAGATGCCGAGGAAAATGACGATGACGGCAAGCGGCACCAGCATGACCAGTTCGCGGGCATCCAGATCGAGCTTGCCTTTCCAGTCGTGGAAATGGATATGCTCGTGGCCGTCTGCGTCAACTTCAAGATCGTAGGCTGCATCGGCTTTCCGCTTGCCGAGGAACATGCGCTGCAGCGACCAGAGCAGATAGGCGGCGCCGAAGACGATGCCGAGCACCGAGACAATAGCGATGTTGCGGGTGGTCTCGGAGCTGAACGCACCCACGAAGACGAAGGCTTCCGAGATGAATCCGGAGAGACCCGGCAGGCCGAGCGAAGCGAACCATGCAATGGTTACGACCGCAGCATACACCGGCATGTAGGAGGCCAGTCCGCCGAACTTGTCGATCTGGCGGGTATGGGCACGGTCATAGATCACGCCGACCAGAAGGAAGAGCATGGAGGTGATGGTGCCGTGGTTGAACATCTGGTAAAGCGCGCCAACCATGCCTTCACTGTTCGCAGCGGCAAGGCCGAGCAGCACGTAGCCCATATGGCTGATGGAGGAGTAAGCCACCATCTTCTTGAGATCCTGCTGGGCAAGCGCGCAGAATGCGCCGTAGATGATGTTGATCGCACCCAGGACGCCGATCGCGTACAGTGATGCCTGGAACACTTCAGGAAAGAGCGGGAAGTTGATACGCATCATGCCGTAAGTGCCGAGTTTCAGCAGCACGCCGGCAAGAATGACCGAAATCGGTGTCGGAGCCTCGACGTGCGCATCCGGCAGCCAGGTGTGAAACGGGAACATGGGAACCTTGATGGCGAAACCGACAAAGAGCACGATGAACGCCGCGTAACGCCACATCATGCTTTCCGGTCCGAGAATGGCGTCCTTGATGTAGTTCTCCTGGCTCGCCATGGCTACAAGGCTGAAGGTGTGGTTGCCGGTTAGCGGATCGATCACGCTGAAGTAGAGGCCGATCATGACGAGCAGCATGAACACCGAGCCGAACAGCGTGTACAGGAAGAACTTGATGGCGGCGTATTCCCTGTTCGGGCCACCCCAGATACCGATGAGAAAGTACATCGGAAGCAGCATCAGCTCCCAGAACACGTAGAACAGGAAAAAGTCGAGCGCCACGAAGCAGCCCATCATGGCCGTTGCCAGCAGGTTGTACAGGATGAAATACCCCTTGACCTGCTTCTGTATCGGCCAGCTTGAAAGAACGCCGATGATGGAAATCAGGGCGGTCAGAATCACCATGGTGATCGACAGGCCGTCCACACCGAGGAAGTACTCGATGTTCAGCGAACCGAAACCGCCGAGATCGAGATTGATCCACGGCAAGCGCTCGATGAACTGGAAGGAGCCTTCAGGAGCTCCCCCTTCAGCGGCGATGATTCCCGGCATCGAGGCATCATACCCCCGCCAGATCAGGACAGCAAGCACACCCTGGGCGATGGCCGCAAGCAGTGACACGATCCTGATTATCTGCTTCTGTGATGAAGGCACGGCAAGAATCACCAGACCGGCAAGAATAGGCAGAAAAACAATGAGACTCAGCATGTTCCGTATCTGTAGGTTTTCAATTGTAAAAGTAAATGCCTCTTAGTAGATCAGTTGTGTGAAGTAATAGATGAAATAGCCGATGACCGCAAGCAGCAGCAGCACCACATAGGTCTGCACCTTGCCTGTCTGCAGTTTCCTGAGCACTCCGCCGGAGGTGTTGACCAGGAAAGCCGTGAAGTTCACCGCGCCGTCTACCACGTATTTGTCGAATCCGCCCGTGGCGAATCCCACCCTGCGGGTCATGGCGCCCACGCCGTTGACGATGCCGTCCACGATGTTGGCGTCAAACCATGAAAGTATCTTTGAAATCAGCACCGAACCCTTGATGAAGGTAGCGTCGTAGATCTCGTCCCAGTACCACTTGTTGAACGAATACAGGTAAAGCGGCCTGATGCTCCTGGCGGTTTTTTCAGGATCGATGATCCGGAAGACATACACGACGAAAGCAAGAGAGATGCCGAGCACGACCATGACACTGGAAATCATGATGGCCGGCCAGTGAGCGGCATGAGCCTCGTGTGCTATGGCGGCCTGCCTGGGATCGGAAAACTCGTGTCCATGGGCTTCGCCGTGAGCCGCCGCTCCGGCAGCTTCAGCATGCACCCCGGAAGCCGCTTCCGAAGCCACTCCTTCGGAATGGGCATCGCTCTCCGCTTTGTGTTGAGCGGGGGGAACAGCCTCGGCAAGCAGACGTCCTTCATGAAGCGCAAGCGGAGAGGATTCATGTCCTGCGGTGTTGCCTGGTGAACCCACAACCGTTGCCGGAGTCTGCACCATCTTCAGGAACCACCCCTTCGCGCCGTCAAGCGGATCGGGAGAGTACACCGCGAACACCGAGAGAGCCGCAAGAATGACCAGCGGTGCACGCATGTTCCAGGCCACTTCGTGAACGCCGTGCGACTCCCCGGCGTGATGGTCGTCATGACCGTGCGAACCATGTGCGTCGTGACCGTGATGATGAGGATCGGCAGGCTTGAGATGGGTGCGGCTTTCGCCGAAGAACACCAGCCAGATCTGACGGCCCATGTAGAAGGCGGTCAGCATGGCCGAAAAAAAGCCGAGAAACGGAATGATCCAGTAGATTCCTCCGCCTTCGGCGGCGGCAAAACCGATGGCGCCGGCAAGAATGGCGTCCTTGCTCATGAAACCGCTGGTAAGCGGAAGACCGGCAAGTGCAAGGGTGGCAAGGGTGAAGGTGGCGAAAGTCCACGGCATGGGCTTGCGAAGGCCGCCCATCCAGCGCATGTCCTGCTCATGGTGCATGGCGTGGATGATGGCTCCGGAACCGAGAAAGAGGCACGCCTTGAAAAACGCATGGGTCACGAGGTGAAAAAGCGCGGCGGAGTAAGCTCCGACACCGAGGCCGAGCACCATGTAGCCGAGCTGCGAAACTGTCGAATAAGCCAGCACCCTCTTGATGTCGTGCTGGGTGATCGCGATGGTGGCAGCCATGAAGGCGGTGACGGCGCCGATGAAGGCGATCACATGCAGGGCATCTGCGGTCAGCAGCACGAAAATGCGCGCCACGAAATACACGCCTGCGGCAACCATGGTGGCAGCATGAATGAGCGCGGATACCGGAGTGGGACCCTCCATTGCGTCCGGCAGCCACACGTGCAGCGGAAACTGTGCGGATTTGCCGACGCAGCCCATGAAGAGCAGAATACCCGCTGCGGTCAGCCAGGCTTCGCCGAGGCCGAACTTGCCGGCGGCAAGATTCGCAAAAATCTCCTGATAGCTGAAGGTGTGGAACTGCGAATACAGGATCAGAATACCGAGCCACATGCCGATATCGCCGACACGGTTGGCAAGAAACGCCTTCTTCTGTGCATCGGCGGCGCTGTCTTTTTCAAAGTAGAAACCGATGAGCAGATAGGAAGAGAGGCCTACAAGTTCCCAGAAAATATAGATAGCGAACAGGTTGTCGGCAAGCACAATGCCGAGCATCGAGAAGGTGAAGATGCCGAGAAAGGCGAAAAATCTTCCGTAACGCGGGTCGCCGGACATGTAGCCTGTCGAGTACAGATGCACCAGAAAGCTGATCAGGGTTACCATGGCCAGCATGATCGCCGTAAGGTTGTCGATCACGATACCCATCCTGATCTCCAGGGGCCCGACACCCGGCACGTTGCCGAAATCGATCCATGTGAAATCCCAGGCTACCCTGAAAGCCGGATCGTAAGCCTGAACCACAACACTCCAGAAAATGTAGAACGATAGCGCGAATGTCGTGCCGAGAATGCCGACACCGACAAAATCACCCCTTCTCGGCAGCCGTTTGTTGAAAAAAATGAGAATAACAAACGAGAGCAGCGGCAGAAGCAGAACGGCTATTGATAACTGGATTAAACTGTGCATGTTCTTTCGGTTTTCAGGAAATAATGAAACTGATCTCTCTCGGTCCCGGTCACTCCTTCATGGTATCGATGCTTGAGACATCGACACTCCTGAAGATTTTATAGATGTTGATGACGATGGCGAGGGCGATGGCCGCCTCGGCAGCGGCAAGCACAATGATGAACAGACTGAACATCACGCCCTCCATGCCTCCGCTGTATTTCGAGAACGCAAGGAAGTTGATGTTGGCGGCATTGAGAATGAGTTCGACACCCATGAGAATCACGATAGCGTTCCTGCGGGTCATGACCGCAAAAAGCCCGAAACCGAAAAGGAGTGCCGATATCGTCAGATAGTGATTCAGACCTATGTTCGTAAGCAGTTCCATGAAACAGATGGCTTATTGTTCGTTATTGCTGACTTTGTCAAACCGGGCAAGAAACGCCGCTCCGAGCAGGACTGCAAGCAACAGGATCGACGCCATTTCGAACGGCAGGACATAGCGTGACATGGTTTCGAACCCGATGCGCTCAACCACGCTCCCCTGAAGCTGTTCATCGGAGGGTTTCCATGAGGCGGTGGTGTAAAAGGTGAAAAGCATGCCGCCGACCGTCGCGACAAGCAGCAGGGTGCCGGGCACCACGTGCAGCACATCGGTTTTCAGTTCGGTCTGCATGATGCTGTTGGTGAACATCACACCGAAAAGCAGCAGCACGAGAATACCGCCCACATAGACCACGACCTGGGTCACTGCTATGAAATCGGCACTGAGAAACACATAGAGTGCAGCTGTGCCGAAAAAGGTGAAGAGCAGGGCGAAAGCCGAATAGATCACGTTTTTCGAAAACACCACGAATGCCGCGGAAAACACCGTGATGGCGGCGAAAATATAGAAGATGCTGATGTAGGTCGCGTTACTCATGGGTTATAGCGCTTTTTGTTTCATAATCACTTACTGGCCGCTGTTCTCCGCCTGGGCTTTATCGGTTGCAGCTTTGGCGGCTGCCGCCTGTTTTTCCTTTGCCGCCTGGGCCTGCACCTCGGCAAGCTTGCGCTGTTTGGCCTCGGCTTCCAGCCGGGTAAGATTCCCGAAATGGTAGATCATGTTCGAGCGGTCGAACTCGGAAAAATCGCTGACCGGGGTGTGCACGAGACACTCCGTAGGACAAACCGAAACACAGATGCCGCAGGTCATGCACTTCGCCACGTCGATATCGAACACCGGAACCCAGAATTTTTTCTGCTGTCCGTCCGAAGTCTTGCCGCACACGGCCAGATCGTCGGGAGTCACCTTGATGGTTTCCATGCTGATGCAACTGATGGGACATGCCCGCACACACTGGCCGCACCCGATGCAATCCTCGATATTGTTGTGCAGGCGGTACCGTCCGTTGACCGGGGTCGGTATGGCCTCGCGCGGATACTGCAGGGTGCAGAGTCCGTCAACCTGCCTGAAGTAGTCGGCATCATCAATACCGGCATCGCCCTTGCGCTTGACGGCATTGAAGAAATGCTTCAGGGTGATGCCCATGCCGGTAGCAATCGTTACCGCGCCGGTCTTGATATTGTTGAAATACTCACTCATAGTCTTCGTTCAGTCATTACTTGCCTGTAAAGGACAGCTACAGTTACGGTACATAAATTTCCCAGATCGCCGTCAGCACGAAGGCGATGAAGGCGAACGGGGTGAGAACCTTCCAGCAGAGGTACATGAGCTGGTCTACCCTCAGTCTCGGCAGCGTCCAGCGCAGCCACATCTGCACGAAAATGAAGAAGAACCCTTTGCTGATGATCCAGAACGCACCCCAGACCGGACCGCTCGTCCAGTCATACAGGGCAAGGGCTCCGAGATTCGGAAGCGGAGAGTTCCACCCTCCGAGAAAAACAATCGCAAGAATGGCCGATACCATGAACATGCTGCCGTACTCCGCAAGGAAGATCACGGCGAACTTCATGCCGGTATACTCGGTGAAGTAGCCTGCTACCAGCTCGGACTCGGCTTCGGGAATGTCGAAAGGTGCGCGGTTGGTTTCGGCAAGCGAGGCGATGAAATAGATCAGGAAAGGAAGCCAGGCGATCGGCGACTGAAAGAGGTAGAAATGCGCGAACCCGTAAGGACCGGACTGGTGCAGGTTGATCTGCTGCATGTCGAGCGTACCGGCCATCATGGCTCCGCAGAGCAGGGCGATGGATGCCGGAATCTCGTAGCTCACGATCTGGGCCACGCTGCGCACTGCGCCGTAGAGCGACCACTTGTTGTTCGAACCCCAGCCTGCGGCAAGAATACCCACGACCTCGATGGCCACGATGCCGATCGCGTAGAAAAGACCGACGTTGAGACTTGCGCCGATGAATGCCGGACTAAAAGGCAGCACGGCGAAGGCGAGGAACGAGCCCACGAACAGGATGCCGGGACCGACCACGAACAGGAACTTGTCGGCGGAAGCCGGCACGATATCCTCTTTCTGCAGCAGCTTGAGAATGTCGGCGAGTGTCTGCAGGATACCCCATTTGCCAACCTCCATGGGACCAAGCCGGTCCTGCATGAAGGCCGATATCTTGCGCTCGCCGTACACACCGTAGGTCAGGGCGTACAGGGCTATGAACACAAGCGGTATTGCGGCGATAATGACCAGACCGAGCGGAAACCACGATATGGTAAGCCCGGCGAGCGCATCCGACCAGGCGTTGAGACTGTTACCCATAAGAAACGGCAGACTGATTTGCGGTATGGCGGAAACACTCATCGGTCAACCTCCCCGAGAACGATATCGATGCTGCCGATAATGGCTACAAGATCGGGAATGAGCTGACCTTTCGACAGATCCTTCATGGCGGAAAGATTGACAAAACAGGAAGAACGGGCCTTGCAGCGCAACGGCTTGGTGGATTTTCCGTCGCTCTGGATGTAGAAACCGAGTTCGCCGCGGGGGTTCTCGGCCCTTCCGTACACTTCGCCGGCTTTCGGACGAACCCTCTTCGGTACGGCGGCTCTCGCATCGAACCCTTCGCTTCCGGGCATTTTCGAAATGCACTGCTCGATGATATTGAGACTCTCCTCCATCTCGAGCGCACGCACCAGATGGCGCGACAGACAGTCTCCCACAACGGAAAACTTGCCGTCGGGCACCGGCACCTTGAAATCAAGTTCGGGATAGACCGAGTAGGGATCGTTGCGGCGAAGATCCCACTGGACGCCGGAACCGCGCAGCATGGGACCCGACCAGCCGTAGTTGATGGCCACATCAGCGGGCATAATGCCGATTCCCTTGGTGCGTTTGACGAAAATCTCGTTTTCGGTCAGCAGCCTGTAAAGCTCGACGGCTTTCGGTCGGAAGTAATCGACGAACTCCTTGAGCCGCTTGGGAAAATCGGCCGGAACATCGAAAGAGAGGCCCCCGATCCAGATATAGTTATAGAGCATGCGTGATCCCGAAGCCCATTCCAGCAGGCTGAGAATGTGCTCGCGGTCTCGGAAGCAGAAAAGAAACGGAGTGAATGCACCGAGATCGATGGCATAGGTGCCGATGGCAACCAGATGCGAGGCGATGCGGTTCAGTTCCGAAACGATCACCCTGATGAACTCCACTCTGCGGGGAATCTCGATATCGAGCAGCTTTTCGACGGCGATGCAGTAGGCCCATTCGTTGTTCATGCCGGCAAGATAGTCCATGCGGTCGGTGTACGGCACGATGCCGGGATAATCCACCATTTCACAGTGCTTCTCGAAACAGCGGTGCAGATAACCAAGATACGGTTCCGCCGAGGTAACCACCTCGCCGTCGGTCATGCATTCGAGCTTGAGCACACCGTGGGTCGATGGATGCTGCGGACCCATGCTCAGAAGCATCTCCTCGGTCGTGAGGTCCTTTTCGATGACCACAACGTCATTGTCTTTGCGGGATACTCTTACCGAGCCCTGTCCGGCTACTTCTAATTCCTGCATACTTGCGCTGCTTTATTGCTGTTGAAACCTCGTTAATACGGCACCTTGATCCCGTGATAGCTCTCCTGCACCGCGTAGTCCTTGCGGAGCGGATACCCTTCCCAGTCTTCCGGGCACAGAATCCTGCGCAGATCCGGATGACCTGCAAACTGCATGCCGAACATGTCGTACGCTTCGCGCTCATGCCAGTTCGCCGTATGCCACACATATGCCGCCGTCGGAATGGAACCCCCATCCCTTGCACACTTCACCTTGACCGCTATCCTGTGGCCGAACTCTCCGAGCGATTCAAGATTGCAGACAATGCCGAGCTTCTCCTCAGCCGGATAATCGACGCCGGAAAGACAGGCCATATAGTTGAACCTCAGTTTCGGATGATCTCGCATGAACAGCGCGATCTCCTGCCACCGCTCCGTTTCGAGTACCTCGAAAAACGGCATGGTTTCATTGGCGTCGAAATCCGAAACCGCGCTGCCGAACGCCTCGCGTATAATCCCGTATGCCGCCGCACTCTCCTGTACCGACTGCGGCAAGGTCCTGCCTTCCTGCATTTCTGACATGATCCTCTGCTCTTTACTTAATTGTTACACCCTGACGACCTGACGATCCCTTTCGATAGCCGCCTGTGGGTCAATGCTCTGTTCAGCAAGCTTTTTCAGGGCGTCAGCCCGTGAAAGACCGATCTGCTCCATGCGGATAAGCTCCTGGATTTTCATGAGCCCGCCGATGAGCGATTCGGGCCTGGGAGGACATCCCGGAACGTACACATCCACCGGAATAACACGGTCAACACCCTTGAGCACATGATAGCCATGCTCCCAGTAAGGACCTCCGCAGTTTGAACAGCTCCCCATGGAAAGCACGTAACGGGGCTCGGGCATCTGCTCGTAAAGCCTGACGACCCGTTCGGCCATCTTCATGGTCACGGTTCCCGCCACGATCATGAGATCGGACTGGCGGGGCGACGAACGAGGAAAAATGCCGAAACGCTCCAGATCGTAGTTGGAGGCGTTGGTGGCCATCATCTCAATGGCGCAACACGCCAGTCCGAAACCCATCGGCCAGAGCGAAGAGAGCCGCGCCCAGTTCAGGACATTGTCCACGGAGGTCACCAGCACATTATGCTTCGATATACCGGCATCAAGTAAGCCCATAACAGGTAAATTCAGGTATTGGAAATTCAGCTTCGCTCACTGCCCGTTTTCGCGGAAGGCGGTTCAGGCATTTTCGGAATATTGGGAGTTGGGCGCACCCAGTCAAGATCACCCTTGACCCAGGCGTATACCAGACCGAGAATCAGGATCCCGGCAAACACGAGCGCCTCCAGAAGCGCGAATTCACCAAGATGCTTGAAAATGGTCGCCCAGGGGTAGAGAAAGACAACCTCGACGTCGAAGATGATGAAGATGAGGGCTACGACGTAAAACCGGATATTGAACTTCACCCACGCACTGCCGACCGCCTCTTCACCGCACTCGTAGGTGGAGTTCTTTGCTGGATTCGGCCTGCTGGGACGAAGCATGCGGGCTGTCAGATACCCGCCGGCGACAAAAACGATACCGAGCGCAAGAAAGACAAAAACGTTTCCGAAACCACTCAGCGTCTGATCCATGAGCTGTCTGTTAAGGTTATCCCAGGGAGGGAGGAAATCTGTTACACTTTTAACAATCCCTAACTATCCCTGTCTGAAAGTGCGCCAAATATAAAAAAAAATTCCATTCCGGAACAGAAAAAAACCCGCCGCGCTCCCCGAAAAAACCGGGATGGGTTGCGGACGGAAGTACGCGGGAGAATCTAACAATAATTGCCGGATTTCATAAATCCGTTAAATGAAAAATCGGCCTATCTGTAAATTTTTTCGCTTAAAGAACGAAAAACCCTTAAAAAAGCAAGAACCGAACCTGCTGTCAGCGGCAGAACGATCGCCTGCGCAAGCAGCATCGATCCGGTGGTTTGAAGGAGGGGTTGCACGAGAACGGCCATAAACAGCAGCCAGAGAATCGGTGCCCACGCTATGGCAAGGACAACCGGAAGGCTCTTTTTCATGACACGCTTCCGGGTTTCAAGATCACCGAACAGTTTCATAACGGCTGGAAAAACAGGGTTTCGATCTGCGAGGCCATGTCGGCGTCGAGATCTTTGAGAATGTCATACTCACGCTTCAGCCCCTTCATGTCTCCCCTGGAAACATAGTACATGGCGAGCTTGCAGTGCGGTTCGGCGCCCAGGGGATCGAGTTCGAGCGCCCTCTCGAAAGCCTCCCTGGCCTTTTCGGGTTCTCCGGTATCGAGAAGAATATCGCCGAGTACACAGTACAGTGCTGCATCGTCGGGCTCCTTTTCCAGAGCGGTTCTCACGGTTTTCAGCGCAGCCTCTTCCTTGCCGAGGGTAAACTGGATGAAACCGAGATGACGGTAGGCTTCGAGAAAATCCGGGTCGAGAGCGATAGTCCTGAGAAAATCGCATCCGGCTTTGCGGTAGTCGTTCATGGAAAGATAGGCGACGGCCCTGGCGTAAAAAGCCCTTGCGTCGCGGTTCCGGTCGCTGAGCATCCGGTCGAGCAGTTCAAGCGCCTGGCTGTTCCGCTGATGCTGCAGATAGCAGAGCGCAAGCTCGTACTGCTTCTGTCGGTCTTCGGGACGTTCACGAAGTCCGGCCTCGAGTTTGTCGATCTCGTTCACGATTCGGTTCATTTCTGGTTAACGGCGACTTTTCCGGGAAGCGCTTCCCCCAGGGCCTGCTGTATTCCGAACAGGGTCGCCAGTTCACCGGTGATGCGCCCGGCGAGCCAGCAGGCGAAAATTTCGGATTCGTTGATGCAGGGAACATATTGTACCCGTGCAAAGCCTGAACGGGTAAGCTCCTTGCGGGCTTCGTACTCGGTTTCGCTGTTGTCGGCGAAAAAACCGTACGGGAACATCACCACGTGATCAATACCTTCCTCCCGAAAAGCCGCAAGGGCTTTCTGGACGGTTTCGGAGGTCCACTCCCCTCCTGCCGAATGGTTCATGCACCCCTGCCGGATATCGGTGAAGATGTTCCGGGGATCGGCCATGATCCTCTCCTTCATCATCTCGAAAAACAGACCGGTCTCGTCAAGGCCGGTAAACACTTTCGGCGGGTTGCCCGCCCGGTCGCGCACCAGCGTACCGTGAATCACCAGCACAAGTCCGGTCTTTGCCGGCGCTTTCTCTTTCAGGACGGCATCGAGCCGGCTGAAAAGGTGATCGATAGAGATACGGTGCAGTTCCGGGTCCCGCCAGAGCTTGTTGAGCAGGCGGGTGCCGGTATAGCGGTTCTCCGTAAAACCGTCCGCTATCATCCTGCAGGCCACGCCACAGGAAAAAGCCGATTCAACGGGAATCATGGGCACCACGACAATGCCGTCACACCGGGCCTGCAGACGGTCAAGCACCTCCTCCAGATAGGGCGGCACAAAATAATAAGCGTCGAGCACTTCCACGTCCACCAATTCGAACAAAGGGTCACGGCTTTCACCGAGACAGCGCGCGACGGCTTTCGTCTGGGCCCGATTGATCGAAAGCAGCGAGGAACGGTAGCCGTTCAGCCGCCAGTTGATGAAGTGCTTCGTCGAACGGTAGTCGGCGATAAAGTAAACCAGCAGCTTCGGCACCTTGACGATCTGGCTGGTGATCACCTTGAGGATTCTTCTCGAACTCGGCCAGAGATTCCGGAGCGTGAGCTTCTCGACCTCCCCATACGTAACGATCAGAACAACATATCTTTTTTTCTTTACAGCCCTATCCACCATGTCAACTCAGCAAACATTATCGCAAACCCGATGATCCCGCCTACAAGCGTCTGCATGAAATTATGCGCCTTGAGATACATTCTCGACCACATCAGAACCGGCACCAGCAGAAGCAGCCACAACACCCCTGCGCCGAATTTCAGGAAAAGCAGGGCGATACAGGCGGTCAGCGTGAACAGGTGGATGCTGATCTTCCACTGCAGCGTGATAAGAAGAATGAGCACCGTATTGACCGCATTGAAAAGCAGGATGCCCGAAAGAAGCCTCGGTGCATGGAGCTGCTGCATGAACTCGTAACCCAGAACGTTCACGCCGGTCAGCACCAGCAGCGGCAGAAAGCGCTGCTCCCTGAAGGTGATGTTGTAATCCGACACCTTGCCGATCTTCTTCAGGCCGAAAATAAGCAGCATCGGAGCAATCGTGCTGGCTGAAAACAGAACCGTCAGATAGGCGATCCTGCGGGGATCGTCCGCATAGCCGAGAAGCACGATGAAACCGTATACGACAGGAGCTACAACAACAGGACTTATTGCCCACGAAAGAAAATCCGCAAGACGATGAACATCAGGACGCATGGGCACAACCGGTCGAAACTATAGAAAATTATGCGTAATATCACGGAAAACTATTCAGAAAGATAGTTTTTATAAAACAAAAAACCGCGTATATTCTTTGTCCGTGCCGCGAGAGTGGTGAAATTGGTATACACGCTAGTCTTAGGAACTAGTGCCGAAAGGCGTAAGGGTTCGAGTCCCTTCTCTCGCACCCGAAACATGCCAAAGTGGCGGAACTGGTAGACGCGCTGGACTCAAAATCCAGTGAGTGCAAACTCGTGTGGGTTCGAGTCCCACCTTTGGTACCATAGCCGATAACAGACACCACCCTATCATGGAGCGAATGTATTCACCGTGGCGTGAAGTTTACATGCAGTCTTTCAAGGACGAAAAAAATGTCCTGAAAGATGACAAATCGGTTTTTTCCGACATTCCTCCAGAGCAGGATGAAGAACGGTTCGTGCTCCACCGGGGCAAGACCTGCTTCATCATCATGAACCTCTACCCTTACAACTGCGGGCATCTTATGGTAATCCCCTACCTCCAGACCCCGGAGTTCTCCGAACTCGACAGCGCCACGAAACTGGAGGTCATTGACCTTATCGACCTCAGCATCAAGGCGCTCAAGGAAACGCTGAAGCCGCACGGCTTCAATTTCGGCGCGAACCTCGGACGGGTTGCCGGAGGAAGCATCGACAACCACATCCACTTTCATGTCGTGCCGAGATGGGAGGGCGACACGAACTTCATGCCGGTGCTTGCCGACGCCAAAGTGCTCAGCAACGACATGAAAACCACCTACAGAAACCTGAAGAAAGCCATCGATACGCTTCTGAAGGAGAGGAAGCACTGACCTCGCCCCGGAACCCGGACCTCGCTGACATGGAAACCACAGTTTGCCCGATAACCGGAACGGCGGATTTCGAGCCTCTCTTCGTCCTTCCCGACCGGTTCGATCCCTCGTCGAGCTGGAGGCTTGTCCGTTCGCGCCAGTCCGGCTTGCTCATGCTCAATCCCCGGCCTGCTGCAGGCGAAATGCCGCGACATTACCCTGCGGGCAGCTACGATCCGCACCTGCATGAAAATCGTGCCGCATCCCTGCAGGACCGGGTGTACCTCATGGCGCGAAAGCTCCTGCAGAGAAAAAAAGCCTCCCTGGTGCTTCAGGGTGAAAGCAGGCCGTCCGGGGCGTGCAGCATTCTTGAAATCGGCTGTTCCACGGGAGATCTTCTCCGCTGCCTGCACCGGAACAAAGGCATTTCTCCTGAACATCTCGCAGGAATCGAAAGCGACACCGGGGCAGCAACCGTAGCGGAAAGGGTAACCGGAGTCCGGATATACCGCACCGGTCCCGGAGAGCTTGGAAAAGAGGCGTGTTTCGACAGGATTGTCTTCTGGCATGTCTTCGAGCACCTGCACGACCTGCACGGAACCCTGGAGGAATCATCGGCAAGACTCCGGCAGAACGGCGTCATGGTGATGGCCCTGCCAAATCCGGAAAGCCTCGATGCACGGCACTACCGCGAATACTGGGTTGCCTGGGATGCGCCGCGCCATCTCTGGCACTTCACTCCTGCAACCCCCTCGGCACTGCTTCAACAGCACGGACTCGAAATCTTCAGCACCATCCCGTACCTTCCCGATACACTCTATGCCTGCTGGCACAGCGAAAGGCTTTCCGCATCCGCGCGGAAGCGCCGGTTCGGGTTTGCCGCCATAACCAGGGTGGTGCTCCAGACGGCTCGCTGCATGGCCGCCGCCCTCATCAGGCCCGGGAAAGCTTCAGGTGTGATCTACTATATCAGGAAAACCTCCTGATCGCTATCCCCTTCCGGCGGAAACCGGTAACCCCGAACGCCCAAGCGCCCGGTCGAGCTGAACACTGGTCACGAGATAATCGTAAATCGCCTGCAGGTAATTGGTTTTCGCCTTGTTGAGCTGCAGTTCCGCATCGTTGAGTTCGAGGCGTGAACCGATGCCTTCGCGAAACCGCAACTGCGAGATGCGGTAGCCGCGCTCTGCAACGCTGATGGTTTTCGACTGCACCTCGATGCGTTTGCGGGCGGCAAGGAACTCCGACATGCGCATCTCCACCTCCGCCCTGATGTTTGCCTTGAGATCCTCGTAACGGCTCATGGCCTGCAGACGCGATATCTTGGTCTGCTCAACCTTGGCGCTGATCCGGAACCCGGTGAATATCGGCAGACTGACCTGCAGGCCGACCGAGGATGAAACCGGCCAGTTCGAGTCGGCAAGACTGACATCGTCATTGAAAGCGGTCTGCGCCTCGAGCTGTCCGAAAGCCGACAGCACGGGAAAACGCTCCGCACGTGCTGCGAAAACCTTCTCGTCCTCGGCCTTGACCTGCAGTTCGAGCTGGCGGAGATCCGGCCTCGAATCAAGCGCCTCACGGTACGCAGAAGCGATATCCTGGGGATAGGCCGCAGGCGACACCTCGAGCTTGCCGGTAAGAATCACCTCGCTCCCGGCAGATATTCCCATGGTGTTCTTCAGCCTGGTCATGGTGATCCCTACCATGTTTTCCGCCTGGATGAGATCGGGACGAAGGTTCTCGACCGACAGGAATGCCTGCAGGGTATCGATATCGGCAGCAACACCCTGGCGGAACATCGCCCGGGTATCCTTTTGCGCCAGTTCCCACCGCTCGATGCTCTGCCGGACAAGTTTCAGCCGGTCCCTCGAAATCAGCGCATCGAAATACGCCTGCTTGACGGCCGCAACCACCGACGATTCGGTGTTGCGGTAGGACTCGTTACTGATCTTGCGCATAATCGAAGCAGCCCGGATACCGGCTATGGCCGATCCGTCAAAAATCTTCTGCCTGAGGTCGAGCGTTGCAGAAGCGGTATTGTCGGCACTGATCTCGATCTCCCTGAAAGAGGTCGAACTGCCGCCGAAAACACTCTCCGGAAAAAACATGACCGAAGGCTTCAGCGCCCGGGTATAGGTAAAGCCGGTAGAGAGCTGCGGCAGCACTTCCGCCCAGGTTTCCCTGATTTTTTCGGAAGCCATCGCACGGTCGAGACGGGCGATTTCAAGCGTGCGGCTTTTCTCGATACCCAGACGCACGGCCTCGTCAAGCGTGAGCGTATAACGCAAGGTATCCGGAACACTGCCTGCAGGCGCGCTTTGGGCAATGGAGGGAAAAAGCAGAAGGCAGAAGACGATAACCGGAAGTATGAACCTGTTCATAGCGATCATGTTAAAAATACCGAAACACCCCTGCCGCACAGGACGGCATCAATATACGAAGTGCGTGACCATCGCGAAAATTCATGACCGGTACCGATCATTCCAGAGCAGTTTCAGCCGTTCGGCAAGATGCTTTTCCCGCCCCTCCTCCGTGGGACGGTAAAAAAGCTGTGGCGCCACCCCTTCGGGAAAATAGTGCTGCTCGACGAAATGTCCCGGATAGTAGTGCGGGTAACGGTACCCCTCGCCGTAACCGGCTGCTTTCATGAACGAGGTCGGCGCATTGCACAGATGCAGCGGCACCGGAGCATCCTGGAAGGTTTTCGCGGCCAGCAGGGCCTCGCCGATGGCCTCGTAACTTGCATTTGATTTCGGCGCACCCGCAAGATAGGTCACCCCCTGGGCAAGGTTGATGCGCGCCTCCGGAAGCCCGATCATCTGCACGCTGTGAAACACCGAAACTGCCAGCGGGAGCGCAAAAGGATCGGCATTGCCGATATCCTCGCTTGCGAAAATCACCATCCGGCGGGCAATGAAAAGCGGATCCTCCCCTCCCTCGAGCATTCTCGCAAGCCAGAAAAGCGATGCATCGGGATCCGAGCCGCGCATGGACTTGATGAAAGCCGATATGGTGTTGTAGTGCGCTTCGGCTCCCTTGTCGTAGATCGGAGCCTTGTGCTGCAGGGCCCGTTCGAGAAGCTGCCGCGTGATCGTCACCTCGTGCCCGTCCTCCGGCGCGAGCGCAACGGCGGCCTCCAGGGCATTGAGCGCCTTGCGTGCGTCGCCTCCGGCGAAACGCAGGAGAAAATCCAGGTCATCGAGCACGACATGCCGCTGTTTCAGAATGGCATCCTGTTCAAGCGCACGGCGGATGACCGTCTCGATGTCGCTGTCGGAAAGCGGCCCGAGAATGTAGACCTGCATGCGGCTGAGCAGCGCGGCGTTCACCTCGAACGACGGGTTTTCGGTGGTCGCACCGACAAGAATCACCAGTCCCTGTTCGATGGCGTGCAGCAGCGTATCCTGCTGGGCCTTGTTGAAACGGTGTATCTCGTCGATGAAGAGGAGCGTGCGCTGCCCTGCCCGCTGTGCCTGTCGCGCCCCGTCGAGCGCCTTGCGCACATCCTTCACCCCGGCATCGATAGCCGAAAGCTGCTCGAACCGGTAGTGCAGCGAACGCGCGAAGATCTCCGCAAGCGTGGTCTTGCCGGATCCGGGAGGTCCCCAGAGAATCATGGAAGGCAGGTTGCCGCTCCCGAGAAAGCGCCGCAGGGGGCCCTCCCTGCCCGCAAGATGCTCCTGCCCGGAAAGGTCATCGAGCGTCCGGGGGCGAACCCGCTCGGCAAGCGGCTGGAACCGTTGCGCGGAACCGCTTCCGGAGCTTTCCGGAACACCGAACAGGTCTGGCTGTAAAAAACCGGTATCCATCGTCTAAAAACCGTTTTCCCGCAGCCACGCTTCGTCGATCCGGGAAACTTCGGCAGACCCGGCATCCCGGAGCAGATGCCTGCGCGCCACGTACTTGCCGAGAATGTCGAATTCGAGGTTCACCCGGCTTCCGGAGGCAAGCGAATTGATGGTGGTATGCGAAAACGTGAATGGAATGACCGCCACGGCGAACGATGCCTCCCCGAGCCTGGCCACGGTCAGGCTGATGCCGTCGATAGCCACGGAACCAGCAGAAACCAGGTATGCAGCGAACTCCCGGGGATAGGAGATCCATATCTCCCTGCTCGAACCGAGATCCCGCAAGGCGCTTACCGATCCGACGCAATCTACATGGCCAAGCACGAAATGGCCCCCCAGCCGGTCCATGGGACGGAGCGCACGTTCGAGGTTCACCGGAGAACCGCTCCGCAGCGAGCCGAGCGTGGTCTTCAGGAGCGTCTCCTCCACGGTATCGACCTCGAACCATCCGGCTCCTGCGGCAACCACGGTCTGGCAAGCACCACAGACGCTCACGCTCTCATCGACCGACAGACCGCTGAACGCCTCCGATCCCGCATGCTGCACCCGCAAACGCAATCCTCCGGCCTCCCGGTGCACCGCACCAACGGTGCCGACTTCCTTCACAATTCCCGTAAACATCCGACTCCCCGCTTGTTAGTCTGAAAAACCCCTTACCGCGATACTCCCTGCAATATACGTAACCGGCGATAATTGCCGTAAACCGCCGCCGCCGAAACAGCATCTCTCTTTCAGGCCCCCGACGCATCCGGGACGCGGGGCTCAAGCTTTCGAGCACCGCCAGCGAAGATCTGTCGCATCGCGCAACAAAGCAGGTGTGGTGCTCATCCGTACACCACAAACCCTCCTGCCGGCACACTGATGCACACCGCAGCACCCTGCCGCTCCTCGACCCTCACCTCGCGTCCCCGCTCCCCTTCCACCGTGCTGAAAAGACACCGCATCGAACCGCCCGGCGGATGGATCGTGCTGTCCACCACCACCCAGACCGAAAGGGCGCGATCCGTATCGGTGTTGATGGCAGCCAGGCACTCCCTGTTCGCGAAAATGCGCGACCAGGCAATCACCCAGTGCAGTTCGCCGCCCTGGGGCTGCGGGTACCAGAAATCCCCGTCGCAGCCTGAAACCGAAACCTGCCGGAGGTACTGCCGCCCGCGCCGCAGCTCGATGCGCTCCCGGCGGAGCGCCGTGAGGTCGCTGATGAACCGGTAGACCGGGTGCGCTTCGTCGAAAAAGTGGCGGCCGGCGCTCTGGCGGGAGCCGAACGGCCCGCCGAACATGCACTCGCGAAGGAAAACGTCGCTGAACGAATCGTCCTCCTCACGGAGGTCGGCACCGTTGAAGGCCTGCTCGGTGCCGTAATAAATGCACGGAATCCCCGCCGTGGTGAGGTTCAGGCCGAGCATTGCCTGAAGCAGCCGCTCACTCCGGGGTTCGTCCCCGGCAAACCTGAACTTGTGCTTCACGCCCACCTGGTCGTGGTCGTCGAACATGGTCACGATATGGCTGCCGTACCACTGGCGCGTGGATCTGCCGTCCTGCAGGCTGTTGCGGAAAAGGTCGAAGTACCCCTCCTGATCTTCGGTGTCGGGGTTGCCGGGACTGCGCCATCCCTTGACGAGAAACTCCATCTTGTCGGGAATGTCGTTGATGCCGAGTGCGGCATCAAGCCCCGTACAATCGAGGATGGAGGCTGCATAGGCCCTCCCTCCGGTAATCTCGCCGATGATGGTGAAGCGCTCCTTGCCGAGCAACGCGGCGAACTCATGCACCGAAGTGGCGAAATAGCGCACCGCGCCCGGCTCCATGTGCTTGACGGTATCGAGACGGTACCCGTCGATATCGGCGTAGGCGATCCAGAACTGGTAGATGCGAGAAAGATGCTTCAGCGCATCGGACGGACGAAACTCGCGAATGCGCCGCTGCAGATCCCATGCCGCCGCAGGATCCTGCAGCGTGTCGCCGAGATGCACGTCCTTGAGCGAGCAGAAGTCGCCTTCGAGAAATTCGGGGTATCCGTCCCAGCTCCTGATCTGTCCGCGACGGGTCCAGGTCTCCTGCCGCTGCAGTTCAACCGGCCAGACCGAACCGCCGGTATCCCCGCCGCCGTCCACTCCGAATGGCAGGCTTCCGGGATCGCCGCTACAGCGGCGGTACCCCTGCACGGGCCATTGGCGCCCTTCGTGGTAAAAATACTCATGGTTGCCCTCATAAGCGAAAACGTCACCGGCATGGTTGATGATGATATCGAGGATCACCCTGATGCCGAGATCGTGCGCCGCCGCGACAAATTCCCGGAGCTCTTCACGCGTGCCGAAATGCGGATCGACATCGAGAAAATTCTGGATACCGTATCCGTGGTAGTCATTGCTCCCGGTCACCTGACGGAACACCGGGCTGATCCACACCGCAGTGACACCGAGCCGCTTCAGGTAGCCCAGCTTCTCCCGCATGCCGGCAATCGTGCCGCCGCACCAGCTCCTGCCCGATTCGAACCATTGCTGCCGATCGGCGTTACCGGTGTCGGTTCCGGGCGAAAAGAGCGGAGTGCTCCTCCCGCCGTCCGGTCCCGTGACGCTGCGACCCGCGTTATCGGCGAACCCTCCGTACTCGCGCCCGTCGGAAAAACGGTCGAGAAACAGAAAATAGAGTACCTCGTCCTCCCATGCCGCCGGGGATGGGTGGAACGGTTTTCCCTCGACAAGCCCGGCGAAATCGATTTCGCTGAGGCTGCGTTCAACTGGATTGTTCGGCATGACGCATCTTCGGTGTGGGGTTATCGGCCAGCATGGCCGGAACGGAAATCGCATGCCGGAAGTATACGCATAAAACCGCTCAGTTCACGCAAGGCAACAAAGCTGCAACAAACGAAAAAGCCCGCATGATGCAGGCTTTTTTCGTGTTGAACACGGGATTTATGGCACGATACGGCCAGCGTCCTGCATTGAAGTGTTATGGCAAAACCAACGGAATCGGCCAATGCAGACCCGTATCGGTGAGCGATTTCAGCTTCAGACCCGGGTTGACTTACGCCAGAGCTTTCAATGCTGCCGCATAATCCGGCTCCTGAACGATCTCCGGCACCAGTTCGCTGTACACTACCCGGTGCTCGTTGTCGACGATCACCACGGCGCGTGCCAGAAGGCCCTTGAGCGGACCGGTGGCGAGCTGCACACCGTAGTCCCTGCCGAAATCGGGTGAACGGAACACCGAAAGCGGAATCACATCGCTCAGCCCCTCGACCTCGCAGAACCGCTTGTGCGCGAAAGGAAGATCGGCGGAAATGCAGAGCACCACGGTGTTGTCCATCGAAGCGGCCTCCTGGTTGAAGCGACGCACCGAGGCGGCGCACACGGCGGTATCGAGGCTGGGAAAAATGTTCAGCACCAGCCGATTGTCCTTGAAATCGGCGGGGCCGGCCTCGGAAAGATCGGTTTTCACGAGACAGAAAAACGGCATCTCGGAGCCGATTGCCGGAAGTTCGCCGCAGGTTTCGATTGCGTTGCCTTTGAGTGTGACGGTAGCCATAGAGCGGTTGTTTTTTGGTTTTTGTTGTCGTATGCGGTAATGCGCTTGAAATGCGGAAGTAAAGGCACAACCGCCGCCGCATGCAGAAAGTTTCAGCCGCCTCCCGCCTTCCGGGATTCCGGCCCACAACCCACGACCCACCGCCCGCAATCCCCGGTTCCCGGTCAATGCGTTTTCGTCATATCGCTATCCACACAGATGATAAAATCGGCACGCCCCCGGTGCCTCTTTTCCAGCGGCCGGACACGCTGCTGCTCCACCGTACTGATCGTCAGGCAGCGCAGGGAGGCATTCGTCTGACGCAAATAGAAAACAATGCCTTCATGAAAGTCCGAATGGTACGCCCCGTTGACATGAAGGAAGACCGCCCCCGGTTGATGGTTCAGGACAATAAAATGCGCCATCGTGGCATCCCTGATGGCTTGGGCCATGACCATCCCGGGAGTGCCGTGTTCACCCGCCATCGTGCGCATTTTCCGGTACTGCGGCAATTCAGGGTCGAACGGCACCGGCAATGGAGCGATCCGGCTTTTTTCTTCGGCGCCGAGCGAATCGAGAACGGCAAAGCTTCCGCTTGTATGCACCATGCGGGCAAACCGTTTCGGGATATTCGTTGCAACAACCCGTATCCGGTGAGCTCTGGCGAAATCAACCAGAGGAGCGTAATCGGTTGTATAGTTGGGCCACAGGCGGGCCAGGGAATCCAGTCCGGCATGATCAATCCGGCCCGAGAGGTAATCGTCAAGCGCCTGCTGGCTGTCTGCCTCGAACATTTCAGCTCCCAGAATCAGCCGGTTTGTTTTGCTGAGGTCCTTCGCCAGCTCCAGTTGCAGCCAGTGGGCAATGGGGTTGTCGTGCAATTCTCCGAACAGCACGACATCGCTTTTCCTGGCTCGCTCAAGCAGCTTGCGGTAGCTCGATGCCTTGCCTGATCCATTGTAGATGGCATAGGCTGCCTTGTCGTGCCCGTACGCCGTACTGCTGAAACAGGCCATGACAAACAGCATGAGAAGGATGCACCACCTTGTCATACTGCTGAGCTGCTCACGATTTCCGCTTCCACCGATCATGGTATCCCTGATGTTCCGTTGCGGGACCGGTCAACGACGCATCCCGGCCCTTCGTCATTCACCCAATCGTGGACGCACTCGGAAACGTTCCCTTGGCACGGCAAAAAACCGTACCTTTTACGATGGAATCAGGGCGATGACGAAGCATACAACGGGTAACGGTATGGAAAGCAGCAACATGGAAGAACGCACGTTCAGGGCGTTCGTCGTGGAGGAGCGGGAGAGCGCATTCACGGGAAGCGTGGCGAACAGACGGATCGCGGACCTGCCCCGGCACGGCCTGCTCGTTCGGGTGCGCTACTCGTCGCTGAACTACAAGGACGCGCTCTCGGCAACCGGCAACCGCGGCGTGACGCGGCGCTACCCCCACACCCCGGGTATCGATGCCGCGGGTACGGTTATCGCTTCGGACTCCGCAGCATTCCGGGAGAACGATGCCGTCATCGTCACGGGTTACGGCCTCGGCATGAACACCCCGGGAGGATTCGCACAGTTCGTCCGGGTGCCGCCGGAATGGGCGGTCACGCTGCCTGGGGGAATGACGATGCGTGAAGCCATGGCGTACGGCACGGCCGGCCTGACGGCAGGCTTGTGCGTGCTGCGGCTCGCCGAAAAGGTCAGGCCCGAAGATGGCCGGATCGCGGTTTCGGGGGCGTCGGGAGGCGTAGGCTCGCTTGCCGTGGCAATACTGGCAAAGCTGGGATACCATGTTGCCGCCATAACCGGCAAGGAGCACGAACGCGACAAGCTGCTGGGACTCGGAGCGAGCGAAGTGCTCGAACGCAAGGAGTACGAAGCCGAAACTCCGAACGCGCTGCTGGAGGCGGAGTTCGCCGGAGCCGTGGACACCCTCGGCGGCCACGTGCTTGCCAACCTCCTGAAATCGATGCAGCCCCTTGGCGTGATGACTGCGTGCGGCAACGCCGCTTCGCCGAACCTCTCCCTTACGGTCTACCCCTTCATCCTGCGCGGCATCTCGCTCGTCGGCATCGACTCGCAGAACTGCCCGCGCCCGCTCCGCGAAGAGATGTGGCAGAAACTCGCCGGCCAGTGGAAACCGGAAGGGCTCGATCGTCTCTGCACCCAGATCACGCTCGACGAACTTCCGGCGTCAATCGGGCGCATCCTGCAGGGAAAGCTCACGGGCCGGACGGTCGTGAATACGGGCTGAAATTCCAACCTGAAACCGGAGTGGATGCAGCATGAAAACAGCGCGTTTTGTGCGATACTTCGCGGCAATCCTGCTTCTTCTGGGAGGCGCTGCGCTGTGGTGGGTCTGGAACGCCGGGCCGGTGACCGTCAACCGCTTGCTTGCCTGCAACGCTTCCGGCATCGACGACTACCGCATCTTCCCCCAGCGGCGCATGCACGCGCCTCCGATTCCGTTCCGCTTCAGGGAAAATCGGAATGCCGAGCCGTTCGACCCCGTGGTAAGCTTCGGTTCGCAAAACGGGGTTCCGCTTTCACGGCTGCTGCAGGAATCAGAGACCACGGCATTCCTCGTCATACGGCGCGACACCCTCCTGTATGAACGGTACTTCGGCGGCCACAGCCGCTCCTCGCCCTCGATGTGCTTCTCGATGACGAAATCCTTCCTGTCGATGCTTGTCGGCTGCGCAATCGAGGACGGCTACCTGCAATCGGTCGAGCAGCCGGTAACCGACTATGTGCCGGAACTGAAGGCTGCGGGTTTTGCCGCCGTGAAGCTCCGCCACCTGCTGCAGATGACTTCCGGCATGGACTATGCCGAAAACGACCTCCCCTGGGGCATCCATCCCCGGTTCTACTATACCGACCGGCTCGAGCGGGAAATCCTCGGCCTCAGGCTGCGGGAACGACCGGGAACCCGGTTCACCTACAAATCGGGTGATGCCCTGCTCCTCGCTCTGGTGCTGCAACGCGCTCTCCGGGGAAAAAGCATAACACGCTACATGCAGGAACGGCTGTGGCAGCCTCTCGGCATGGAACACGAGGGAGTCTGGAGCATCGACCACGCCCCGGACGGGCTGGAGAAGGCGAGCTGCTGCCTGGCGGCCACGGCGAGGGATTTTGCCAAACTCGGACGTCTCTACCTGCACAGGGGAGCGTGGAACGGCAGGCGCATCATGGCCGAAAGCTGGGTGAACGAATCCGCCCGTATCGACTCAAGTGACGGGAGTTCGTGGAAGTACCACTATATGTGGTGGCTGGTCCGGCGCGACAGTCCGGAGTTCATGGCAAGGGGACACCTCGGCCAGTTTCTCTACGTGAACCCCGGCTCCGGATTCATCATCGTGCGGCTCGGCACCGGCCCGGGAGGGCTCGGCGCCGAAGAATGGGTAAAGGTCTTCCGGTCGCTCCAGATCAACGGAGCAACCGGAAAAAAGGGCTAAACGCCGCTGTCGCGAACAACCGTGACGGCATCGCGCACGCGCACCCACTTGAACAACTTTTCGGCATCGGTCATCAGCAACCTCACGCAGCCGTGCGAGGCAGGATAGCCGGGCAGCGGCTGCTGGTGCATGAAATAGCCGCCGTAGAAGTTGATGGAAAACAGCACGATCCACACCGGAGCCGAGAATGCAGCGGCATGGAAACCGAACCAGTCGAATCTCTCTCCGCATTACACGACGGAGTGGGGGGAGATTATCGAGGTGAGGGGGAATTGAAGATTGTCTTTTGGTGTTCAAATCTTTCTATGACCAATAGCGCATCTACCATGTGTAGAAAGAGTAACGAAGCCGTCCTCTGGGCGGCTTCAGCTTTTTCTGCTCTTTTGCTGCTGATATGAGCCACAAGGATATCACGCCATAACTTTTTCCAGGCGCTCCTTTCTCTTCCGCCAATCGGGCATCATACGGTCAAGCATTCTGCAGAACTCCTTGCCATGATGATGATACAAGATTTCCGGAACGTTGCCAGGGAACTCAAAAAAAATCCGGCAGACTTGCGGCTGCCGGATTCGGAATCGGAGATCGGGGGGAACGGAAGGCTTCACACCCCGTTGTGCACCACCGTGACGGCATCGCGCACCCGTACCCAGTTGAAGAGCTTTTCGGCGTCGGTCATCAGCAGTCTCACACAGCCGTGCGAGGCCGGATATCCGGGCAGGGACTGCTGGTGCATGAAGTAGCCCCCGTAGTAGTTGATGGAATAAGGCATAGGGGCGTTGTCGTACTTGATGGAACGCTTGTGCCGCTGCTTGTAGTTCACGAAGAACTTGCCGGGAGGAGTGGAGTACGATTTGCGGCCGCTTGATATCGGCCCCCAGAACACCAGCTTGCCCCATTGATACGCACCGAAATACTGCCGGGAAAGAAACACGCGAATCTCGCGCTCTCCCCTGCTGTCGGTGAGCTGTTCGGGCACCGGCACGTATTGCGATGCCAGTTCGGTATTGACCGGCAGCAGCACGGTCTTGCCGGCGGGGATGTGACGCCGGTCGATGCGGTTCACCTTCATGAAAAGCACCTGGCAAAGGGAGTCCTCGGCACACAGCTTCGAGAGCGACTGGCCCATTTCAAGCTTGCGCGAAACGAAACCTTCCGGAACCCGGTTCGCAGCGGCGGAGGACTGACTGACCGGCGGTGTTGCCGGGGAACCCTGCGGCGGCGAAATGCGTGAAGTATCGGATGCAACGCCTGCAGGAGACTCCGTGGTTGCGAGCTGCGGGGATTTTTCAGCACGAGCCTGGGATGAGAGGGCAATGCTCAGCAGCATGAAAGCGCAGAAAACCATGCCGCGCGATAGCGGTAAAAATGAAACCGATGTCCTGTTCATGACTGTTTTTCAAACAAACACTTTTGGGAGAAGAACCGTTTCCGGCAGCCTCTTACGGCTGAGGCCGACGAACAAGAAGAAAACGAAACCAGCTGGTGCGGAATGTTTGGAGACAGCAAATCGGGATTTCGACATCGAATCTTCAGGCAAAACGTAAAAAAATGCCCTGGTTTTTTAATTTAAAACAATATCGGATAAGGACAAAAAAAATCCTCTATAGGCGGAGCGATCGACCGGCCTCCCGGCCATTCCCTACCGTTGCATGCCGGACTGGCCGACTCCCGGTGGTACGGCTGCCGGAAACACCTGAAACCGTCCGTCGCGAGATACCGCATGCACGGGATAGTCAAACAGGGCGGAGAGCCGCCGGGAGGTGAGAGTCTCTCCGGGTGTGCTTTCGGAAAACACCCGGCCCTGGCGGAGCATCACCACTTTCCGGATTTCCGGAGGTATTTCGTGCACATGGTGCGTGACGAGCAGAACGGTCTTGCCCTGCCGCATGAGAGCGCTGATCTGGTCGAGGTAAAAAAACGAGGCCCTGAGATCGAGCCCCCGTGGTAGGCTCGTCGAAGAGCAGGGTGTCAGGATCGCTGACGAGTGCCCTCGCAAGCAATAACCGGCGCTGCTCGCCGGCCGACAGGGAGCCGAACTCCCGATCCTTCAGGCCAAGTATGCCGAGCCTCTCCATCACCGCGGCCGCCTTGCCGTACTCGGTATCGTTGAAAGACTGGTTCCGCCAGGTATCGATGCTCGAATAGAACCCCGAAAGCACGACATTCAGCCCCCTGGCAGACGAAAGATAGTCGTGCTGCAGGTCGTGAGACACAATGCCGAGTCGCGAACGAAGCTCCCGCACATTCCACCGATCCCGGCCGAACACCCTGATGTGGCTGCCGGGAAAGAAGACCGGATGCAATTCACCGGAAACAAGCTTCAGGAGCGTGGACTTCCCCGCCCCGTTCGGGCCGCGCACGGCCGTGCTGCACTCTTCGTCGATCTGCAGTGAAAGCCGGTCGAACACCTTCGTGCTGCCGCGAAACGCCGTGACGGCATGGATATCGAGAAGCGTACCCACCCAGGCCCCGGCTCAGTTCCAGCGTCCACCGGATCCGCCGAGGGAGTAGCGGCCCGCCCCGAGGAAAAAGATCGCCAGGGAACCGAAAAGGTAGAGCGCCTGAAGCTCAAGCGCATAGGCTCCCTGCCCGGTGAAGGACCAAAGGTCGCCCATGTGCACCAGGTAAACCGCCATGACCATGACAAAAGCCTCGACGAGTGCTGCAGCCCTGGTATTGAAGCCCAGCACGATCATCAGCGGAGCAAGAATCTCACCCACGAGAATACCGTGCGACAGGTAGCCCGGAAGATCGGACTTCAGCAGCATCTTTTCCTCGAACCCGTAGCCGTGCTGCAGCTTGTGGATGCCGTGAAAAAGCATCAGCCCCCCTACGGAAAGCCTCAGGAGCAGTTTTCCTGCATCGGGATTGTTGAACATTCGATCGAACATGCCGTTCCCCCTTTTTGAAAATTTTCGTTTCATGGCGCCTGTTGTTTACTGCTGATCAGGAAACATATGCTGTCAGGAGAAGATCACCACCGAAAAAGACCGGCTGCTCAAATCGCACTCTCGGGGCCTCTTCGGGAAGCTTTATGCCGAAAGAATCGAACGAGCTGAGTCCGTCGCCGCCGAACAGGAGGGGAGCGACGAAGAGGTACAGCTTGTCGCAAAGCCCCTCCCTGACAAAGGAGGACGCAAGCCGGCTCCCGGCCTCGACCAGCACGGAAAGAACCCTTCGTTCGTGAAGCATGGCAAGCACTGCACCGAGGTCGAGTCCGCACTCACGCGACTCGGCACCCGCAACCGCAACACCCATGGAGGCAAGCATGCGGGCTTTTTCGGAGTCCTGCCTGGATGCCTCGGTAAAAAGAAGGGTTTCGGCGCTCCCGTCGAAAATACCGGCCGTCAGCGGTACGGCGAGCTTCGGGTCGAGCACAACACGCAGCGGGTTGCGCCCCGCGCAGTGGCGCACCGTGAGCTGCGAATCGTCCGCGATGACCGTGGCCGCACCGGTCAGCACCGCATCGTAGCGGCACCGCAGGCGGTGCACTTCGGTTCTCGCCTCCTGTCCGGTAATCCATTTCGACGCTCCCGACGCCGTGGCGATCTTGCCGTCGAGCGTCTGGGCGAGCTTCAGCGCCACGAAGGGACGCCCCTTCCGGTGGCTCGTGATGAACGCTTCGTTCAGCTTTTCCGACTCGGCTTCAAGCACCCCTTCCACCACCTCGACGCCTGCGGCGCGCAGTTTTTCAATGCCTTTTCCCGCCACCTTCACGTGCGGGTCGCGGCAGCCGACGACCACGCGGGGGATCTGCCTGGCAATGATGAGATCGCTGCAGGGCGGGGTTTTTCCGAAGTGCGAACAGGGTTCGAGATTCACGTAGAGTGTCGATTGACGCAGCAGCCGCTCGTCGGCAACCGACGCCACGGCGTTCACCTCGGCATGGGGCCCTCCGTAGCGCATATGGTACCCCTCTCCCACGATCCGTCCTTCCACGACGATTACCGACCCCACCATGGGGTTCGGGCTCGTCGCACCGGAGCCTTTCAGGGCAAGTTCGAGGCAGCGCCTCATAAAAGGTTCGTGAATCCGATCAGGCAACGCAACCCCCATTACCGTTCCTCGACATGCACCTGCACCAGCCGGACGCCGGAAAGCCGCAGCAGTTCGTCGATATGCTCGATCTTGTATGGCTTGTCGTAGTAGATGGTCCTGATCCCCACGTTGATGAGCACCTTCAGGCAGTGAATGCAGGGACTCGCCGTGATGTAGATGTCGGCATCCTTGATCGAAACCCCGTGCTTGGCCGCCTGTGCGATCGCGTTGATCTCTGCATGGATGGTGTTGACGCAGTTCTCCTCAACCGTGCCGTCCGGGTGGGTGCTCCGGTAGATGTTGCAGTTGGTTTCGTTGCAGTGCGGCAGTCCGGAGGGTGCGCCGTTGTATCCGGTGGAAAGGATGTTGTGGTCCCTGACGATCACCGCGCCGATATGGCCTCGCGTACAGGTCGCGCGGCGGGAGATGAGGTGCGCCACGCTCATGAAGTACTCGTGCCAGCCGAGCCTTTTTTCCTCTCCCCCGTGGCGGTCGCTGCCTCCCGTGCCGCAGCATCCGGTCGAACCCTGTTTTTCCGACATGGATATACTTTTTAATACATTACCAGAACATTTCCTGTAAGATAGGCAAAAGACAACCGCTTGAGCAACTGCCGATGCACCGGAACTACTTCACGCTCTACCATGCTGCGGGGGAACTGCACGAACGGCTTGCCGGAGGGTTCGTGTTCGAAATCCATTCGGCGGAAAAAAACGAACTGACCATAAGCTTCGTCACCGCCACAGGAGAGCATCTGCAGGTGGTGATCGTCTCGCGCATACCGGAACTCTCCATGTTCACCAGAGAGGGGCTCAGCCGGAAAAAACGCGGGAGCGCCACCCTTCTGCCGGGCGTCCAGGAACGGGAAGTTGCAGGCGTGGAGATGTCACCCTTCGATCGGGAGATTCTTGTCCGGCTTGCGGGCGGCGACACGATTGTCTTGCGACTCTACAGCCCGGAGGCAAACATCTTTCTGGCCGGCGGCGGTACTGTTGCCGACACCTGCCGGAGCCGGAACATCCTCCCGGGGCAGCCTTACGACGAATCATGCGGGCAATCGGAACCGGGTATCCTCCGGCAGCTTGAACTGCTCGCGGAAGACAAGGCGCGGTTCATCGAACATCACCCCCTTCCGCTGCCCGGCTTCGACCGCACCATGCTGCGCTGCCTTGCCGAACGTGCCGGGGAAACCGGAGATCCGGAAGCGCTCTTTCGGGCTTTCCGGGATCTGTTCTACGAGTTGCTTGATCCCCTGACGCAGACAGGCCGGACAACGGAAGGCAAACCCTTATTCAGTATCCTGCACAACCCGCTTCCGGACACAACACCCTGCAGTTCGGTGCTTGAAGGGCTGAACCGGTACAGTTGGTCCATGCGGGACTGGCTGCGCACCAAACAGGCACGGGGAGAACTTGAAAACAGGCTCCTCAGGCAGTTGCGCAAAACCGAAAGGGAGCTGCAGGAGTTCGATCCGGAGGCGCTTGTCCTGAAAGCCGGTGAAGATGAAACCCTGGGTCACCTGCTCATGGGGGCGCTCCGTCTCGAACGAAACGAACCCGGCAGCATCACGGTGCCGGACATTTTCAACCCGGGATCTGCGGACATCACCATCGCCCTGAAACCTGAATGCTCGCTTGCCGAAAACGCTGCGGAGTATTTCAGAAAAGCCGCGAAAACCAGGGGGAAATGCGCCACCATGATGCAGCGCAGGAGCGGACTCGAAAAACGGAAAAGCCGGCTTGAATCACTGCTCGGGGAACTCGGGACACTCTGTTCGCCAAAAGCCGTCAGAGCGTTTGTCGATGAGTACCGGGAGGAGCTGCGCGAAAGCGGCAGACCGGCGCGAAACGCCGCTTCACGAACGTCCGCTCCCTTCAGGAGCGTCAGACTCTCGGCCTCGGCCACGCTATATATCGGTAAAAATGCGAAAAACAACGACCAGCTCACGTTCACGTTCGCCAAACCAAACGATATCTGGCTGCACGCCAGGGGCAGCGCGGGCTCACACTGCGTACTGCGCGGCGTGAGCATGCAGCACCGGGATGAGATCCGCAAGGCTGCGGAAATTGCCGCACGATACTCTGCAGCAAAACATTCGGAACTGGTGCCGGTGATGTATACATTGAAAAAGTATGTGCGACGATCCAGACACCTTCCGCCCGGTCAGGTCAAGGTCGAGCGAGAGGAAGTGATCCTCGTGCAGCCGGCAAGGGATGAGCCCTGAGCGGCTTTTCGGGGAAACCGACGGAATCGTGGACACCCCGAAGCATGTCACCATTTATTCTTACCAGCATGGAAAACTACAAGCTTGTGCTTCCCGAACACCTGAACCACTACGGATTTCTTTTCGGCGGAAACCTGTTGAAATGGATCGATGAGGTGAGCTATATTGCCGTCACGCTCGATTACCCCGGCTGCAACTTCGTAACAGTCGGCATGGACAAGGTGGAATTCCGCAAGAGCATCCGCGGCGGAACCATCCTCTGCTTCGTGACCGAAAAGAGCCGGATCGGCGAAACCTCGATCGAGTACACGGTGAACGTCTACAAGGACAGCATCGAAACCGGCGAACGGGTGATTGTCTTCAGTACGCACATCACGTTCGTCTGCCTCGACGAAAAAGGCCGCAAAAAGCCGATATGCGACGAAAGGAAATAACAGGAAAGGTTTCAGGATTTTTTTATGGCAACCTCATGGAACAATGCAGACCGGTTCGACCGGGCAGCGGCCGAATGGGATGAAAATCCCCGCCGCACGGCGCTTGCCCGAAGTGTGGCGGAAGCCATCATCAAAGCCGTCGGACTGCATCCGGCAATGCAGGCGCTGGAGTTCGGCTGCGGCACCGGTCTGGTGACACTTGCCCTCGCTCCGCACCTCGGCAATCTCACGGCGATCGACACTTCGGAGGAGATGCTCGGCGTGCTTCGAAAAAAACAACCGACCTCAGCATCCGGTATGTACGGATATCTTTGGAACATCGCCTTCCAAACCCCTGCCTGAAAACCCTGACCTCATCTTCAGCAGCATGACCCTTCACCATATCGCCGACACGGGTGCGATACTCGAAAAGCTCAACGCGCTCCTGCGTCCGGGGGGCATGATTGCCCTGGCCGATCTGGACCTTGAAGACGGATTCTTTCACGACGATCCCGGCGAGGAGGTGCATCACGGCTTCGAACGTTCCGCCCTGCAGCGGATACTCGGAAATGGCCGGCTTCAAATCGGTTTCGTTCGGTACGGCCTGCGAAATACAAAAAACCAACCGTGCCGGCGACAGGAAAACCTATCCGGTTTTCCTGGTCACCGCTAAAAAACCCTAATCTTCAGCTTCATTCATCTTTTCCTGTACGCCATGCCTTTCAACGCTGTTATGTTCGACCTTGACGGAACTCTGCTCGATACGCTCGAAGACGTCATCGATACCCTCAACTCCGTGCTTGAAGCCCACAACTACCCTACCCACTCGCTCGAAAGGGGACGCTATCTCGTCGGACACGGCATGCGGGAGCTGGTGCGGCAGGCACTCCCGGAAAACACCGCCACGGAAGCGCTGATAGACCTGCTGCTTGTGGATCTCATGGAACACTACAGCACCAACTGGAACCGGCATTCGAAACCTTACTCCGGCATCGGCGGAATGCTTGACGAACTTGAGAGCAGAGGCATCAAAAAAGCCATCCTCTCCAACAAGGCCGACCGGTTCACCCGGCTCTGCGCCAGTGAACTGCTCGGGAAGTGGAGCTTCGATGTGGTAATGGGCCATCACGGCGGCATTCCCCACAAGCCTGATCCGGCCGGTGCGCTGCTCGTTGCCGGGATGCTCGGAAGTGCTCCGGATGAGATCCTCTACGTGGGAGACAGCGGCATCGACATGCTGACCGCTTCCCGGGCCGGCATGCATCCGCTCGGCGTGCTGTGGGGATTCAGGCCGGCCGGAGAGCTGCTCGAACACGGAGCGAAAACACTGGTGAACACCCCGTCCGAAATTATAACCTTCATTGAATCAGAAAACGGAAGCCGGGATTCCTGACTCCTGTCTTCAAAACGGCGGGCGCCATCAGTGCCGATATCCCTGACGTTCACGCCATGCCTGCTTTCGGGCCCTCGACAAGCGCCGTATCGTCGCCGCCCCGCAGATGAATCCGCACCTTGCGCGGTTCCCTCGGGTTGAAGGGTCGCGCCTGAAAACCGGTGATCCACTCAAGCCTGGCTTTCTCTGCACCGGGAGAACAAAACAACCTGACGCTCGCCGGTGCCGAACGGCAATTGCCTTAAGAGCAGATGTTCGTCATGGACAGGCCGATTGAAACAGGAGGCGAGAAACTGTTTCACGCAAGCAGGTGAAGACGGGAAAACACGTAATCAAGATGATCCTCGTTCAGCACGATGCGGTAGAATCCGGTGTTGCCAAGCTCCCTTGGCCGGTTGTCGCGGTCGCTGATGAATTTTCTGCTCTGCTTGCCGTTGAACCAGTAGACCAGCCGGATGATGCTCCCCTCAATCTCCAGGGCGGTGATACCCCGTTTCCCGATGGCACAACCCGAGTTGAACACGCTGGGAATGGTCAGCGTGTTATACAGCCCGCTGCGCAATCCGATCTTCTTGCCCTGCCGGTAACAGGAGTCGAGTTCTTCCTTCAGTGCCGTTATTTTCCCTTCTATGACGATCCGATCCGGGCTGTCTGCGGCAGGATAGGCCCGGCAAAGCTCTTCGATACGGTAGTTCAGGTAGTCAACCTTCGAAAGGGACTCGAACAGCGGCCGGTGGGTATGGCCGATCACTGAAACGATCTTTGCATTGTTGGAAAAATCATATATCGATTTCTCAATTGCAAATCGCCGGCGGCTGTTGTAGGCGATGGAAAAATTCCTGATCCCGACGGGCTTGGCGATATAACGCAGGAAAAACACCACTGAACGGCTGACCTGAGGGTAGGTCTCCCAGAGCAGTACCGATGCCTGATGCCCGTGAAAAAGCAGCATGGTCTCCTTGCCGTAGAGGAATTTTATCGATTCAAGCATATAGGGTTGCAGCCGGTAGTCCCTTTCGTCGAGGAGCGCTGCGTCATGGTTGCCGTAGGTCTTGAACACGAATCCGTTCTCCCCGAAACGCGTAAAGAGATCGTAGAAGTCGCTCCACTGTCCGGTTATGCTGTCGAGAGAGAACTTGAAAAGTTCTTCGATATCGCCGTTCAGGATCAGGCTGTACCGTTCGGGATGGTAATAGTCGGCCAGCATGGCCCTGACAAGATCGGCATTCCTGCGAAACTCGTCCCGCCTTCCTCCGTTGCCCATGTGCAGGTCGCTGAGAATCAGCACCTTCGATGATGCATCAAGGGAGAGCGCAGGTGCCTGGTTCAGCAGACGTTCGAGATGGGGATGTTTTTTATGATGTAACGACATGGTGTCTGTCCAGCGATTTGCCCGGCCTTCCCTGGGGGAAATGAGCATCGCACTCACTATCCAGGACGCACAGGGTTCGCTTTCCGGTATAAATGGTTTTTTCGTTCCTCAAATTCTGCCCGCTTGATTCCCGAAGGGCGCCATGCCCGGCCTCAAGACCGGGCGGAAATCATGAACCGGCTTCTCAATATAGCCCGTCAGGAAGTTTTGTCCATAGATGAGCGCGACATCTTTTTGCATTAATAATGAGAAAAATAGCGCTTTATTGATAGCTTTATACATCAGTCAACCCTTTTGCGCAACCACCTTTGGCATCTTCCGAACGATTCAGGAAAATCCTCCGGATGCTCCGGCGGCGACAGACCGGGCTGACCGTTGTCATGGACAATGTCAACAAATCCCACAACCTCTCGGCCATCATCAGGAGCTGCGACGCCGCAGGCATTCATGAAGTGCACGCGGTATCGTACCGCAAGCATATTTTCACGCGCCATAACGCCGCTGCCGGGTCGAGCAAGTGGGTCTCGATCAATCTGTACCGGGATATCGGAAGCGTTTACAGCCGGCTCCGGCAGGAGGGCATGCAGATTCTTGCTGCGGCCTCAACCGCAGCAAGCGCGGATTTCAGGGAGATCGACTACACCGTGCCGACAGCAGTGGTGCTCGGGGCGGAGTGGGACGGAATTTCAGCGGAAGCCGTGCAGGGAGCCGACCGGTGCATCGTCGTGCCGATGTTCGGCATGGTGGAATCGCTCAATGTGTCGGTCGCCGGAGCGCTCATCGTGTTCGAGGCGCAGCGCCAGCGTCTGCTTGCGGGAATGTATGACCGGCCCTCGCTGCCCGAAACAGAGATAGAGCGCCTGCTCTTCGAGTACACCTACCCGCGCCTCGGCGAACATCTCCGCTCAAAAGGAATCGGCTACCCCCCGCTCGACGAGGAGGGACGTCCCGTTTCCCCGCAAATATAGCAGCTCCAGCTTCCCGCCCTTTTCTGTGTCCGGAGGTGTGCGTGCAACGCCTGCAGCAACTGGTCGATTTCGGCGAGAAGATGGCGATGTTCGAATGCAAGCGTTACCAGAAAAAGCGGAAAGGAGATATGCTCCCGGCGCAGCTTGCGCAGCACGTTGCCCATGGCTCTGGTCATAACGGGAAAATACCGGCGCTCCGGCACACAGGAAAGCTGCCGATGCCGGGATGGGGAGGCTTCGTGATAGTGGCAGGAAAAAAGGAAGTTCTCCTGATCGGTCCACTCGATCTCGATCCTGAACGGCTTGATGTGCTGCATGACGTTTCCCCTGACAGATACAAAAACCGGACGTTCTCCTTCGATGTTACGCAATGCCTTCGAAGAAGCGTGTTACGGTTTTGCAAAACTTCCCGATTCCCGCTGTATTACGATGCTGGCCGCACCAGAGAGGCATCGGCCTGGCCGTAATGCTGGTAAGCGCCCCAGGTGGGGCCTTTGTCCTGGATGCACTCCCTTGCTGCGGCAAGCGCCTCTCCCAATGGCTTCCCCGAAAGGGCGTGCCGGTAGAACTCGCGGGCAAAAGCCGCCGCCGGCTCATCATCGACCGGCCATCCCGCTCCGATGTAGTTCTGGACACCGCGTTCGAAAAATGCCTCGGCAAGCCCGGCAAGACCGCGATTTCCTTCATCCAGGCCCATTGCCGGACGCTCCTTGACCACAGCGGAAAAACAGGCATTTGCGAACACCAGGCGGGGAACCCTGCGCAACTGGAATATTTCACGTGGCGAAAGGATGCATTCCCTGCTGAAAAACCATCCGCTGCGAACCGGGCTCTTTTCGTCAAAAACGCCATGCCCGGCGTAGTGCACAAGGTCATATTCCTCGCTGAACAGCAGGGAGAGGATTTCCACCGGATCGCATGCCGCAGCCCCGATCCGCTCATGCACGGTTATCTCCAGTTCCGAACTGAAGCTCCTGAGCACCTCGGCAACCGCGCGTCCCTCCCTTCTGGCACCGTCGAGCTGGAACTCCCGTTCGGGGGCGGGATCGGCGATCACGAGCGCTTTCAGCGAGCGGTTAAGGGGGGGCATCAGGCCCGGAGAGGAGAGGATGGTCCTGAACTGCCGGGTAAGCTTCCGTCCGGTACCGAGGAACGTCTGCTGGCGGGCTCTCCTGAAGCACGCCATCTCCCACGGGTAGGATGCGGTGCTGCGATCGAGAATGAGGGTGAGCGACTCCTCCTGGTCGACAAGCGCCCGGAAATCCTGCGGAAAAAGATAGGAGGCCAGCAGGTGGCCGTACCCGGACTGCTCCTCGAGTGTCGCGGATGTCATCAGACGCTCCGATGCCCCTTTCAGGAAAAATCGCTGCACCTCCACCTCCCGCACCGGAATGACCGCACTGTTGCTCAGCGCCGAAAACCGGAAGGTTTCATGATCCTCGGTGCTGCTGCGTTCGATGGTGATTCTTGTGCCGCGGAGCTTGCGGCTCTCCGGTTCCGGACGCATTGCCCCCTTTTGCCGCCCTGCGGGCCGATCCTTGCGGCGAGGGCCGGGGAAGCTTGCCTTCAATGCAAGGCAGGGAAAAAGAATATCCTGCTTTTCAAGGAACTTCTTCTCGATGATCTCCCTGATGATGTCGTACTGCTGCCCGTCGCGCTCGACGAACACCAGCTTCCTGACACTGCGGTTCTCAGCGGAAAAACGTCTCAGTCCGTCCGATACGCCCTCGATAATGCTTGCCAGTGCGCGCTCCTTGGAGATGCTTCCCTGTCCCGAGCCGATCACGACCATGGCGAAGGAATCCATACCGAGGGCCGAAACCGAAAGCGTGACGTTGGTCATGAGGTAGCGCAGGTCATCCTTTGTAAAATGCCCTTCTTCGCCCATGCCGGCCAGAATAACGCTCGACGCTGCAATCTGCTTTCCGGTGACGGGAATGAAAAACAGCTCCCCGAGCCCGCCGCCGATAATTCCCTGTTCATTGGCTAAGGTGATCATGCGGTTCATGGCTGCATCCACTGCTCCCTCGGCATTGACGGGGTCAACGCCCCGGTAATGACCGATAACCACCGCAGGACTCTTGACGCGGGTCACATCGTCATGGACAAGCTGGATGGCAAGTTCGATCTTCGCCGGGGACAGGGGTTCGTGCCTTGCCGCTTCGTTCCGTGGCGGTGTCCCGGTGCGGTAACGTCCCATGACCGAACGCATGATGGTTTCTTCGGCAAAGGCGATCTCTCCGGGAGCACATGTTCCTGCACCGGCGCGTTCCGCTATCGCCCTGATCCCGGCGGTGATGGCCTGGTCACGTCCCGGGCTTCGGCGCTGATAGAGGGCATGCCCTGCCACCCTCGACAGAATGGGTTTGTCGGAAAGCACCGAGGTACGGCCGCAGACAAGCAGGTCGCTGACCGCATTGAGCACTTTTTCGTTCCGCAGAAGGTCACCATGCGATTCGTCGATGTAGTAAACGGGAACGTTCGGAAGCAGTCCAAGGGCATGCGGCACACAGCCGTCCCCCTCGTATGTCACCAGGTAGTCGAAATCACCCGGCGCGTTGATGGTCATGTCGCAGGGGGTCTCCCTGTTGCACCCCGCGATACAGATCATTCGTTCCGGGTCGATGCTCTCGGGACGCTCCATTGCCGCATGAAACTTCAGGGCGCGGCCGAGGTGCAGGTCCGAAACCTGCCCGGAGCCCCAGCTGTCGGGACGGTAGAGCGTCTGCAGTGCTGCAGAGAGCTTGCCTTGCGCGGGAAGCATCTGGTAGCAGCCGGGAAAGGTGCAGATTACGCCGAGAATGTCCTGCAGGGTGTGGGTGATATCTGCCGCGGCAAGCAGCCTGACGGTAAGATCCTCTCCGGTCAGCACCTGGGGAATCAGGAATGAACCGTAGTTCGGGGTGCCGAGCATGACAAGCCGGCCGCCCGCTGTTCCATCCTTTCCCTGCATGCTGTTCCACTGCTCGGCATGCCTGACGATGAAGTTCCGGCAGACAAGACCGCCCATCGAATGGGCCACAAGGTGAACCGGCTGACGGGGAAAACGCTGCTGCAGAAACACGGCAAGCGCATCGGCGGCTGCATCGATATCCTTGCGCCAGTCATAGGCGAACGTCTCGACATTCCATGAGGCACGAAGCCAGAGAACCGCCCTTGCGTATGATCGCTTGTTGATGTCGGAAGGCGTGACGGTATATTCGGCGTCGGTATCGTGCGCTCCATCGGGAGAGAGCCGCATACGGCTGATCCTGCCGGTCGCCAGGCGCAACAGGTCGATCCACAGAAGCCCTCTTTCCCCGCCCTGTTTCACCGTCACGAGGTTCGAGCCCATGATGCCGGGAATCAGGACAATGTTACCCGAAACCTGCACATTGGCGCGAACCGAACGGGCATGACCGGCAAGCTTTTGCAGATAGCCGTACTCCTCTTTTCCGAAATAGTCGAGCAGTGTCCTGTCGGCCCCGGCTTCTGCACGCAGGGGTTCAGCGGCAGAGCGTAAACGATCCTCGAACTCGTTCCAGTCCATTTCGGAGATCTCGCGGTGTTCACATGCTTTCATGACGCCTCCTTCTTCCTGCGTTTTCGGAAAAAACCGTCCGGGAGAACGGGGATGCACTCTTCAGGAACTGATGAAAGACGAACCACAGGGTACTGCAGGTCGCGCACGGAACCTCGAGGAAGAGGTTGGGGCGGGAATGGATTTACTGCAAGGTAATCAATAGGCGGAACCCGGGAAAAAACAAAATTTCTTGCCGCAACTGTTCAGGGGGCAAACGCAGGGCAGGGCCGGTCGGGAAAACCGGCTCTGCCGACAATACTGCAGAATCACCGGATCGACTCAAGGAAACGCTCGGCGTCAACTGCGGCCATGCATCCCGAGCCTACCGCGGTCACTGCCTGGCGGTAGGTGTAGTCCTGCACGTCACCGCAGGCGAAAACCCCCGGCACACTGGTTTCGGTGGACGATTTTTTCGTTTCGATGTAGCCGTAGTCGTCGATGGCGAGCTGACCCTCGAAAAGCCGGGCGTTCGGCTCATGGCCGATAGCCACGAACACGCCATCGCAGGGATGCTCGGAGAGATCCCCGGTGCGAACATCCTTCAGCCTGATGCCGGTAACCTTCTGGCCGTCACCAAGTATCTCGTCAACGACTGCATTCAGGAGGGTTTTTATTTTCGGATTCTTGCCGGCACGCAGGCTCATGATTTTCGATGCACGGAATTCATCCCGTCTGTGCACGAGCGTCACCTCGGAAGCGAACTTGGTGAGATAGAGTGCCTCTTCCATGGCAGTATCGCCGCCGCCGATCACAAACACCCTGCACTCCTTGAAAAAGAAGCCGTCACAGGTGGCGCAGGCCGAGACACCCCTTCCCCTGTAGCGGTCCTCGGATTCGATGCCGAGCCATTTGGCGTTGGCCCCGGTGGCGATGACGACGGCCCGCGCCACGATCTCCCGTCCGTCGTCGAGCAGGAGGGAACAAGGGCTTCTGGAAAGATCGGCTTCCACGACGCTGCCGTAAACGAATTCCGCATTGAACCGCTCTGCCTGCCGGCGCATTCTCGACATGAGTTCCGGTCCGTTGATACCCTCGGGAAAACCCGGAAAATTCTCGATATCGGTAGTGATCATGAGCTGACCGCCCGGCTGCATGCCCTCGACAACCAGCGGTTTCAGGTTGGCGCGGCCGGTATAAATGGCTGCAGTGTAGCCTGCGGGACCGGTTCCGATGATGACGACATCCCGGATTTCCTTTTCCATAGTTCCGATCGTTGATAGGAAAGTTGTGATAAAAAAATCCCGGCAGGTGTCTGCCGGGATAGTCAATAAAAATGCAGGATCAGCCGATATGCTCGTCGATCTTCTTGGCGATCATGTTCTTCGGCAGGGCTCCGACCATCTGATCGACAACCTGGCCGTTCTTGAAGACCAGCATGGTGGGGATGCTGCGGATGCCGTACTGGGCGGCGGTATTGGGATTCTCGTCAACATTGAGTTTGGCGATAACAGCTTTTCCTTCGTAGTCGCCGGCAAGCTCCTCGATAACCGGGCCGAGCATCATGCAGGGTCCGCACCATGCAGCCCAGAAATCAACAAGGGCGACCTTGTCGGATTCGAGAATTTCCGCCTTGAAGTTCTGATCGGTCGCTGCAAGATATTTTCCGCTCATTGTATTGTTCGGTTTAAAATGATGGTAAATCAAAACTCTATAGGAATACAAGCAACAAGTTATAAAAGTAAGCTGAAAAAACAAGGCAGCCCGGCAAAAGTCGGCAAGTGTCCGGAAGCTTCCCTGCCTTCCGCACCTGCACTACCCTGAAATTCTCACGTTGTCGGGACCCAGTATCTCCTCGAGTTTTGCTATTGTTGCATCGGCGGCGTCAAGCGGGGTGCCGCGAGCGAACAGTCTCAGGGTTTCGATGTTTTCCCCGGCCTGGACCTTCACCTCGAAATCGACCGGGGTGACTCCCCGGTGGCTCTCGAACAGGCTCTTGAGCTGACCCAGTTTTTCGGCCTGCCCCTGGTCGTCGGCATCAACCTTGAGAATGATCTTGCGGATCATGCTGCTCCGCACCTTTTTAACAGGAATCACCTCGCGCACCAGCAGTTTCAGCATCCCGCCGCTTACCTCGGCTTCAGCCACCAGCATGAGCACCTCCTCGGGTTTTATCAGGTGACCGAACTGTTCATACACACTGGCGAACACCGTGAAATCCGCCTTGCCGGTAAAATCCTCCAGCGCGCCGAACAGCATGGCCTTGCCCTTCCGGTCCTGATAGGGTTTTATCGAGACAACCACGCCGATCACCTTGTACTGCCGGGAGGGGGTGATCTCCTTGGCATTGAGCGGCAGGGTGGCGAACGCCTCCCAGTCCCTGCGGTAAGGGGAAAGCGGATGGCGGCTGAGATAGAAACCGACCAGCTTCTTCTCCTGCAGCAGCTTTTCCGACTCGGGCATCGGATCGGCGGGGTCGAGATCGGGGTAATGGACATCGTCGGTGCTCTCGCCGCTATCGGAGGTAAAAAAGCCGCACTGTCCGAGCGTTACGGAGCGGTTCTGCATCTGTCCGAACCTGATGGCCTTGTCGACATTGGCGAGCAGTTTCGCCCGGTTCGGATCGAGTTCGTCAAGTGCTCCGGCAAGGATCAGGCATTCGAGCGCCTTGCGGTTCATCACCCGGAGATCGACCGAAGCGGTAAAATCGAACAGGTTCAGAAAATCCCTTTTTTTCCGGAGCCGGGAGGTGACCACCCCCCTGGCGGCTCCGCCGACCTGTTTGATGGCGCTCAGTCCGACCCGAATGAACGGCTTTCCCTTGACATCCTCGATGGCAAAAAGCGCATCGCTTTTATTGACTGAAGGAGGCAGCGTCATGATACCGAAGCTCTTGGCCTCGTCGGTCAGATGCTTCATGCGGTCGGTATCGCCGATCTCGCTGTTCAGGATGGCGGTCATGAACTCCGCGGTGTAGTGCGCCTTGAGATAGCCTGTCCAGTAGGCGAGCACACCGTAGGCCGCAGAATGGCTCTTGTTGAAACCGTATCCGGCGAATTCCGCCATGAGCTCGAAAACCCTGGTGGCCAGCGTGTCGTGCACACCCTGGGTCACAGCCCCGCTGACAAAATCCGCCTTGAACTGTTCCATGATCTCCGGCATCTTCTTGCCCATGGCCTTGCGGAGATTGTCCGCCTTGGCCATCGAGAAGCCGCCCATCACCTGGGATATCTGCATGACCTGCTCCTGGTAGACGATCACTCCGTAGGTCTCCTTGAGAATCTCCTCGAGCATGGGATGCATGTAGTCGATGGCCTCACGGCCATGCTTGCGGTCCACAAACAGGTCAACGGCATTGCGGTGCTCGTCGATGCGCGCATTCAGCGCTCCGGGACGGTAGAGCGCGCTCATGGCGATGATATCCCCGATCTGTGTCGGCTGCAGCCGGGTCATGTAGCTCTGCATGCCCGAAGACTCGAACTGGAAAATGCCGGCCATTTTCCCCTCCTGGAAGATGCGGAAGGTCTTGCGGTCGTTCATGGGCACTTTTTCCAGATCGATCTCAACATCATACCGTTTCCTGATAAGATGGAGGGTTTCGTCGATCACGGCGAGCGTTTCCAGACCGAGGTAATCGATCTTCAGGAGTCCGGCGGTTTCGATCCAGTTCTTGTCGAACTGCGTCACCACCTGCTTCTCCTCGGCGCCCTCCGCACTTTTGCCTCCGGCAGGAACGACGTCCTCCAGATCGATCTCGTCCGCATAGCGGCGCACCTCGGTCTCGATCTTGTTGGACACGTAGAGTGGCACCTGCTCCTCGAGCGGCCCGTCGGTAATCACCACTGCACCGGCGTGCATGGAGACATTGCGCGCCCTGCCTTCGAGCGCGCGGGCGTATTCAAGCAGTTGCATGGTCTCGGGAGTGCTTTCGGCAACCTGCTTCAGCTCCCGGACTTCACCGAGCGCCTTTTCAAGGGTGATGCCGGGCTTGCCCGGCACGAGCTTGGCGAGCCGGTCGACAAGCGTCAACGGCACTTCGAGCAAGCGGCCCGCGTCACGGATGGCGGCCTTGGCGCCGAGCGTGCCGATCGCAACGACCTTGGCCACGCTTTCATCTCCGTACTTCTCCACGGTGTATTCGAGAACCTTCTGCTTGCCGACCGGTGTAAAGTCGATATCGATATCCGGCATCGAAAGCCTTTCGGGATTGAGAAACCGCTCGAAAAGCAGTTTGTACTTCAGCGGATCGATCCGGGTGATCCCGGTGAGATAGGCAACGATGCTGCCGGCCGCCGAACCCCGGCCCGGGCCGACCGAATAGCCCATGCGCCGGGAGGCCGCGATCAGGTCGCTGACAATAAGGAAGTAGGAACTGAAGCCCATCTTTTCGATCACGCCAAGCTCCAGCTCGATCCGCTGTCGGACATCCTCACGGGAAATGCCTTCGGATTCCGATCCGGCGTACTTTTCGTGTGCGCCTTCCCAGGTGAGGTGCCGGAGGTATTTCACCTCGTCGTCGAAACCCTCCGGAAGCCGGTAGTGCGGCAGGATTGGTTCTTTCTTCGCGAAAGCGTAGGTGCATTTTCCGGCAATCGCTACCGTATTGGAAAGCTCCCGGTGCTCGTCGGAAAAGAGCCTCGACATCTCGTCGGCGGTTTTCAGGTAGTATTCGCTGCCGGCAAGGGCCTGCAGGTTCGGACTCGATAGCTTCTCCTTGGTGCGGTTGGCGATCATGGCCCTGTAGCAGCCGGAGTCCTTCCTGTCGAGGTAATGAACATTGTTGGTGGCCACCAGTTCCACGGAAAATTTCCGGGCAAGCGCAATGGTTGCCTCATTCAGCCGGTCGTCGAACAGCGTGTCATGCCGTTGCAGTTCGAGATAGAAGTCCTCTCCGAAAATCTCCTTGTAATGGGCGACGAGCGCTTCGGCCTCATGCATCGCACCGGCATGCAGCGCCCTGCCGATCCTTCCGGAGCTGTAGGCCGACAGGCAGACAAGTCCCTCGCTGTGCTCTTCGAGCAGCCGCGACTCGAGATGAGGCATGCCGTTCACAAAGCCCTCCTTTGCCGCACGGGAGAGCAGGATGCAGAGATTCCGGTATCCGGCCTCATTGCGCACCAGAAGAATAAGGGAAGGTGATGCAGGCGGTTTGCCCTGGGAGTGAGCACCCGATTCAAGCAGGTGGAGTTCCGTGCCGATGATGAGCTTCACGCCGGCTTTTTTCGCCTCGCTGAACAGTTCCGGCATATTGAACATCGAGCAGTAATCGGTCACCGCAACACTTTGCATGCCGAGCCTGCTGCATGCGGCAAAGAGCTCTCCGGGAAAAACCGGGCTGCTCTGCATGGAGTAGTGGGTATGAACGTGGAGGTGCACAAATTCCATAAGGCGATCACGGGCGATAAGTATTCAGCCAAAAGAGATCCGGATGCGGCTATGCCCGAAATAGTACGATTTTTTCCGTTCTTTCACCATCCAAAAACCCAATCAGCAGGCTTTTTTTCCGCTGGCGTCCGGACCGCCAAGGCCGTAACCGGCACGGGGTGCGCCACGATGCTGCCGCAGCAGGCTTTCATACACCTCCTCATAGCCTTCAACCATGGTTTCAACGGTAAACCGGCGCAGGAACTCCTCCCGGCAGGCCTTTCTTGAAATGGTGTCCGCCGCGCGGATCGCCTGCACGAAATCCAGTTTGCTCCGGCAGATGAATCCGGTTTTCCCGTGTGTCACCACCTCGGGAGCGGAACCGCAGTTCCTGACGATGACCGGAGTACCGGAAGCCAGCGACTCGATCATGACCAGGCCGAAAGGTTCCGGCCAGTCGATGGGATTGAGCAGGGCCCGTGCATGTTTCAGCAGAACCCTCTTCCTGGCGTCATCGACCTCACCCACGTATTCGATGAGCGGATCGTCAAGCAGCGGCCGCACCTTCCGGTCGAAATAGCCTTTGTCGGCAGGATCGATTTTCGCGGCGATCTTCAGGGGAACATGACACGCCCTGGCCAGCATGATGGCCTGTTCGGGTTTTTTTTCTTCCGAGAACCGTCCAAGGTACAGAAAATAGTCCTCCGGGTGTGCATTGTACTCGAAACAGGAGGCAGGATAACCGTGGTAAACGGTTTTCACCCAGTTGATATCCGGTACGGGACTGCGCTGGGCATCGCTGATGGAAACGTAACAGAGCCCTCCATACCGGCGGAGCAGTTCCCGGTAATCGCCGCAGTCGAGCCTGCCGTGCATGGTCAGCACCACAGGAACCGGAGAGCGGCTCGCATACGGAAGGGTGAGATACTCGATATGGGAATGGATGATATCGAATTCATGCACCATTTTCTCGAAAAGCGTGCCGAGCATCATCATCGAAACAAACATGGCGGAGTGCGCTTTCCGGCCCAGCCGGAGGCTCTCGCTGACCGGCGCGACAAGCCGGGCGCTGGTTCTGGAGTCGCCGGAAGCAAAAAGCGTGACATCATGGCCTCTGGCGACAAGCCCCTCGGTCAGGTAGTAAACGACCCGCTCGGTTCCTCCGTACTTTTTCGGGGGCACCCGTTCGATGAGCGGGGCGATCTGCGCTATCCTGAGCTTTTTCATCACGATCCTCCGGAAATGACAGCCTCAGACATCAAGTCATGAGGTGCAGTAACGCAGCACCTCTTCCCTGTTGCTCCTGAGCTTGTAGGTTTTGCGATAGAGACTTACCGGCACCTCTTCCTCCTCGGGGGCATTGATACAAATCGATATCCTGTCGTGAAGGATTGCAAGATCGACCTTCCTGTCCTGCCACCGGACGGAAAAGGAGAGTCTCTTCCATTTTTTCGGCAGCCACGGTTTCAGAACAAGCCTGTCCGACTTGATCGAAAACCCGCCGAAACCGTACACCACCGTCTGCCATGAGCCGCCGACGGCTGCCGCATGAATACCCATGTGGGTGTTCCCGTGCAGGTTTTCAAGATCGAACTGCGCGGTTTTCATGAAGTAGTGGTAAGCCTTCGAACGTTTCCCGACGTCAAGGCCCATCATGGCATGCGTGCAATGGCTGAGCGAGGACTTGTGCGCCGTTCGTTTTTCATAGTAATCGTAATTGACCCGCTTCACCTCGTCGCTGAATGCATGGGGAAACAGGTGCATCATCATCAGCACGTCGGCCTGCTTGACGAGGGTGGTCGAAGCGATGTTCCTGTAGGTAACGCCTCTCGGCAGTACCGGATGGCCCTTGCGGTCGAACCCCTTGATCACGTAATCCCTGAGCCGGAAATAGCCGTCGAACTGCTCGACAAGCAGGGTTTCCGGATCGACGGAAAACTTCAGTTTCCTGCTGACCGAAAGCCAGGTGTCCGCCTCTTCGGGAACGAGGCCGATCCCGGTGCAGATATGCTCAAGCCGCCCGGGGTGACGTTTTGCCATATACCTGAACAGCATGACGGCAAGCCGGAGATGCCATTTCACCATGTAGTTCGTATAGGCATTGTTATCGACATGCTCATGAAACTCGTCGGGCCCGATAACCGTGCGGATCTCATAGATGCCCCGATCTGCGACCACCCTGCTCGCCCAGAACCTGGCCGTTTGAAAAACCATTTCAAGCCCGCGCGAGAAAAGGAATTCCTCATCGCCGGTCACCCGGAAATATTTTTCCAGGGCGTAGATGACATCGGAAACGATATGGTCCTCCTCCGAGCCCGTGTAGATGAGGCGAATGGTGCGTTCGAGCTTCGAGGCGAAGCGCGGGGTGACATCCTCTCCGGTCGTGGCGGACTCCCACGCATACTTGGCGCCGCGATACCCCTGCTTTTCGGCATTCTTCAAGGCGCCGGAAAGGGTGTCGTACCGGTAAATCAGCATGTTGCGTGCGACAGCAGGGAAATTGTAGACATAGAACGGCAGAATGAAAATCTCGGTATCCCAGAAGACATGACCGAGATATCCCTCCGAACTGAGAAATTTCGCGCCGATGCTGCCGGATGTCGGGGGGGCGTTGATCAGGAGATGGTAGATGTTGTAGCGCAGGGCCTGTTGCGCTTCCGGATCCCCCTCTATACGGATATCCGCCTGACGCCATCTCTCCTCCCATGCATCGATATGAGAGGCGATATGCGCCGCAGCTCCGGTACGGACGTAGGACTTCAGTTCGCAGATGGATTTCCGGAACATGTTCCCTTCAGGAACTTCACGACTTGTCAGCACTACGGCAAGCTTTTCGAAGGTGTATGCGCATCCACTGCTGACTTCGAGCGTCATTTCGCTGGTAAACTTCTCGCCGTAAATCCGGGGTTCGGGCCGTACAGGAAAGGATTCGGGCAGAACGAGTTTCCAGGATGCAGCTTCAGCGATTCTTATGCCGCGCTGCCTGGTCTTCGTTTCCAGGTACATGAAATTGCGGCCTCTTTCGATCTTTTCAAGCTGCAGATGCTTCAGCTGCTCTTCCGGAAAGAAACCGCGGTTGGTGACCTCTCCGTTGAGGCCGCTGAACACTCTCACGAAACCTGAAAAATTTCTCGGAACGATCCGGAACAGCAGGTATCCGAGATGGGGATTGTGCATGCAAACCAGCCGGAGACTCTCGATGGTAAGAATCCGGCCGGAACCATTGCGCATCGTGGTTGAGCGGTGCAAGATGCCTTTTTTCAGGTCGAGCACCTGCTCATGGAACAGCACCCGGCAGGTCGACGGGCAGAATTTTTCACCTTCGCTCCAGACCGAGACGTCGGTCCACATGGGACACTTGACAAGCTCCTCGACATCGGCTTCAGACCGGTCGTAGATGCCGTTGAGATACATCCCGCCGGCATGACCGGAAGGCAGTTCCTCGAGACTGCCCCGGATGTTGAGGTAACCGTTGCCGATGGTGAAAAGCGATTCGCTCCGCTGTATGATTTTCGGGTTCCTGCGGAACCCCTTGCGGCGAAACAGCCACTCCTCTGCGGAATAGCCGAACAGCCCTTCATAAGAAAGCGCACCTGCAGAGAATGCGTGAAAAGGTTGCTGCATCATGGTGTCGGGGAAAAAACCTGGTTGAACGCTCGCCCTTGTTTCAATGGGAACAAAGCAGGAATGCAATTAGTTTGATCCGCAAAGCTCTTTTAAAAAACAAAACAAAATCAAAAACGGAGGCTATGCAACCGTAACGCTTTTTTTCTTATACTGAAAACTTGAACTCACCGTTGTTCCCTTCAGTAACCTTAACAGCCCTGGCAACTTTGGAGCAGAATACCTACAACAATTGCCCCGTATGCGGTTTCCCTCTTACCAGCGACAGCGCGGTCTGCCCCCGATGCGGCAACGACATCCTTGAGGATATCACCTCCCTTGACGAGCAGAGTCAGGAGATTCACCGGCGGAACATCGAAGAAAAAAAAGCCGAATGGTATACCCGGCGCATCACGGAAAATCTCGGCGTGAGTGACAACGCCCCCGCAGAACCGGGCGGGTGCTGCGCGAAAACCCCGGGAGACAGGCATCATTATTGCAGTCCGGAAGAACTGGAATTTCTGGGAAACTGCACGAAAGCCTCCCTTGTCGAAGAGGTCTCCCAGCGCAGAAGATGGTGGAACAGCCTGAGCGCCGACTGGAAAGAGGTGGTCAAAAGTACGCTGAAACTGGTCAGGGAACCCAATGAGGGCGAACTGCTCGATTTCTTTGCAACCACCCATCTGCGATGCGACAACCGGAGAGTGCACGACCTGCTGCCGGTCCGCATGCTCGATCAGCTCCAGCAGCTCCGCTGCGACGAGTCGCCGATAGAAAACCTCGAACCCCTTGCAAACCTGTTCAATCTGCAGCGGCTCTATGCGTTCGACTGTGATATCGCATCGCTCGAACCGCTCAGGAAACTCAGGAACCTGAAACTGCTCTGGGTATCGAGTACACCCGTGGCATCGCTCGAACCGCTCAGTGAACTGATCAACCTGGAGGAACTTTACTGTTCGGAAACCATGATTTCTGATCTTACTCCGCTGCAGTCGCTGGTCAACCTTGAAAAGCTCAGCTGTTACAAAACGGACATCGGCATGCTCGACGCTCTTGCCGGTCTTGAAAATCTCATTGAGCTGGGCATCAACAACACCGCCGTCGACAATCTCGCTCCGCTTGGCAACCTCGGCAATCTTGAGTATCTCCGCTGCAGCAAAACCGCTATAGCCGACCTGGCACCCCTGAAAAACCTCGTCAACCTGAGGGAGCTGAATATTTCAAGAACCCAGGTCGCCACGCTCGACCCTCTTGAGGAACTCGAGGAAATCGAGGAACTCGATATTTCCTATACCCCGGTCCGCTCCATAGAACCGCTCATGCATCTGCTGAACTTTGAAAAGCTTGAACTCGCCACGGGACAGATTCCCGATATCGAGCTTGAACGATTCATCGAACTCCATCCCGGATGTGAAGTCATCCTGAAAAGCTGACCCTCGCTCCCTGAAAAAAGCTCCCGGTAAAACAAAAAAAGGCGGCCCCGAAAGCCGCCTTTTTATTGCTATCTGTCAGGATACCCCCCGATCCCCCGTCACATGAATACCGCGAGCAGAACCCCTGCCGCCACGGCAGAGCCGATAACGCCGGAGACGTTCGGACCCATGGCGTGCATGAGCAGGAAGTTGTGCGGGTCGGATTCGAGTCCAACCTTGTTGGACACGCGGGCTGCCATCGGAACGGCTGAAACTCCGGCGGACCCGATCAGCGGATTGATTTTCTGCTTCAGGAACAGGTTCATGAACTTTGCCATCAGCACACCACCGGCTGTACCGAGGGAGAAAGCGATGAGACCGAGCACGATGATGCCGAGCGTTTCGATGTTCAAAAACTTCTCGGCCGAAAGCTTGCTGCCGACGCCGAGACCCAGGAAGATGGTGACGATGTTGATGAGCGAGTTCTGCGCAGTATCACTCAACCGCTCAACCACACCGCACTCACGCATGAGGTTGCCGAACATGAGAAACCCGATGAGCGGAGCGGCCGAAGGCAGGAGCAGGGCGCACAGCACGATCACCACGAGAGGAAAGATGATCTTCTCACGCTTTGAAACATAGCGGAGCTGGGTCATCTTGATCCTGCGCTCCTCCTCTGTTGTCAGCAGCTTCATGATCGGCGGCTGGATGATCGGCACGAGCGCCATGTAGGAGTAGGCAGCAACAGCGATGCTGCCGAGCAGGGCCGGGCTGAGGCGCGAAGCCACAAAAATCGAGGTCGGGCCGTCGGCACCACCGATGATGCCGATCGAAGCGGCGTCCTTCATCGAAAAGTTGATACCCGGCACATACTGGGTGAGCAGCAGTGCGCCGATCAGCGTACCGAAAATGCCGAGCTGCGCAGCCCCGCCGAGCAGGCTGGTTTTCGGGTTTGCGATCATTGGACCGAAGTCAGTCATGGCTCCGACACCCATGAAGATGAGCAGAGGAAAAACGCCGCTCTGGATACCGACGTTGAAGACATAGTACAGAATACCGCCTTCGTCATTGATGAAGGCAAGGGGGATGTTCGAGAGCACCGCGCCCATACCGATAGGAATGAGCAGCAGCGGTTCGAACCCCTTGGCAATTGCAAGATAGATAAGCAGAGCACCGACGCTCATCATGAGCACCCTGCCGAAACCTTCGGTCCATGTCAGCCTGCTGTCGACCACAAGCGCATAAATACCGGTACTCTCGATAAGATTGCTGAACACGGTCTTCAGGGAAAGGCGTTCAGCTGTCACATCCGATCCCTGGACGCTCGAAAGCAGATCCTGCTTCTCGATCTTCAGGAGCACCGCGCCAGCCGGAACGTTGGTATACTTGCCGTAGAAGCTTTCGTTGATGTATGTCACATGACCTGATACGCCTGCAGTAACGGTGATCTTGTTGTGGTGCCTGTCGGTGAAAAGACCGAGGAAATCGCCCTGGCGTATATCGTCGCCCACTTTCAGGCTGCGACTGTCCCTGACCGGAACCTTTACCAGTTCGAGATCTTCAGGCACGATAAGCGTGACCGTTCCTTCCTCTGTCTGGAAAAAACTCTGGGCATACCCTGCCGCCGTGAAAGAGAACAGTGAAAGCAGGATGAAAAGAATGGTACGAATGTTTCGCATGTTGCTGTTTGTCCGTTTACGGTTCATTGGGCTTTTCATGCGATAGACATCAGGATATCGCCTGTCGCGATAGTATCGCCGACGGCAACATCGATGGAAACAACCTTGCCGCTCTTCGGCGCCTTGACCGGCGACTCCATCTTCATGGCCTCGACGATCATCACGTCGTCTCCCTCCTTGACCATATCGCCCACCTCGACTTCGATAGCCATGACGGTGCCGGGCAGCGCAGCCTCAACTGGAGTACCTTCACCGGATGACTGAGCCTGTGGTGCTGCCGAAGCGGCCGGTGTAACGGATTGAACAGCGCCGGTTCCTTCGACAACCGAGACATTGTAGGACTTGCCGTCCACGGTAATGATGTAGTTTGACATACCTGATTTAGCCGGTTTGGCAGTTGATGTATTCTGGGTTGATTTCTCCTTTGGTGCAGACTTGGTGGCAGCTTCTGCCTCGACATCTGCCTTGTATCGGATACCGAGCGGCTTGTCGTCCTTGAGGAAGGCGATGCCCTTGGCGCCGCATGTTGCAGAGATGAAAATATTCTCTTCAGTGGTCGGCAGACCTGCTTTTTCAAGCAGAGCACGATTGCAGGCGATCCCGAGTTCGGGGTTGCGGTCGTTGATGTCGTGCACATCCTCGGTGGTGGGCTGCAGACCGAGCTGCTCGGAAGCAAGCCGTACCACTTCGGGATCGGGTTCGGCAGGAGTGCGACCGAAATAGCCGAGCACCATCTTGCCATAGCTTTCGGTGATTTTTTTCCAGGGCCCCTGTACGGTATTGGCAAACGCCTGCTGAAAATAGAACTGGGAAACAGGGGTAACAGAAGAACCGAAACCGCCTTTGGCCACCACCTCGCGCATATTGCGGATCACCTCGGGAAAGAGGTGCAGCGTATTGGTATCGCGCATCATCTGGGTATTGGCTGTCAGCGCGCCGCCCGGCATGGGCGAGAATGGAATGAGCGGATTCACCTCCTTGGCTTCCGGAGGCATGTAATATTTATCCATGTGATCGATAAACATGGCTTCTACCTCGATGTACTTCTCGGGATCAATATCGAGCGTATAATCGGTACCGCGAAGGCGGTGCCACATGGTGAGGATGTCAACCTCGGCGGTGCCGCCGCTTACCGGCGCCATAGAAAGATCGATGATGTCCGCACCGCCCTCGATAGCCGCGTAGTTGCAGGCAACACCCATTCCGGCAGTATCGTGCGTATGGAACTCGATCACCGTGCCTTCCGGAAGCATGCGTCGTGCACCCCTGATGGATTCGTATACGGTAGCAGGAGTTGTGGAGCCGGAAGCATCCTTGAAGGCCACGCTGTCGAAGGGAAGACCGGCATCGAGAATTTCACGAAGCTTGTCGAGATAGAACTGCGGCGTATGGCAATAGGTTTCGTTAAGACCCGGAGGAAGACCCATCAGGGCGATCACAACCTGATGCTTCAGACCGGCGTTGTGGATACACTGACCGGAGAATGCTATGTTGCGTACATCCATCAGCGCATCGAAATTCCGGATAGTGGTGATGCCGTGCTTCTTGAACATGCGGGCATGCAGGTCGATGATGTCTCGCGACTGCGACACCAGGCCAACCACATTTGCGCCCCTCGACAGGGTCTGCAGGTTGATGTCGGGACCAACGATCCTGCGGGCGGCATCCATCATGTCGAAAGCGTCCTCCTGGCAGTAGAAATAGAGACTCTGGAAACGTGCGCCGCCGCCGATCTCGAAGTTATCGGTACCAGCCCTCACGGCTGCTTCAAGCACCGGCAGAAAATCGTCGGTTTTTACCCTTGCACCGTAACAGGACTGAAACCCGTCACGGAACGAAACATCCATAAACCGTATTTTTTTCATAAACCTTGTCTGGTTTTATAAGCTTGGTAAGCTACAATATTCATCAGGTGAAATGCAAAATCAGCGATTCGCATGCGCATGAGCAGCAGCAGTGATAACAGCCACCATGCGAGATGCATCGGCAATCGGAGCTGCTGTCATTGCTGCTTTTTTCTGCTCCTTTTCACGCTTCTTCCTGCGTTTCTCCTCTGCCTCGTCAAGCAGCATTTTTTCTTCCTGTAACGCATGGTCCCGGAAGGCAGAGGAACTCATTTTTATAACAGTATTCATGATCACAAGAAAAAAATAGACAACAATCATGCCTACCACCATCAGAATCACTCCATCGAAAATCATACCGTTCAATGTTTAGAATTCATTTAAATTTTGTACTGTAACTTACAGAGATCGAACCAGTAAACAAAAATCAGGCCAGCGTGCCGAGTACGCCGAACGAACCATCATCCACCTTCCGATGCAGGCTGTTGCCGTGCGCATCCATGGTGACGATCGCCGGAAACGAATCGACCTCGAAATGCCACATCGCTTCGGGAACTCCCATCTCTTCGAGAAAATCAACGCCGGTTACCGTGTGAATGCACTTCGCGTAATACTGAGCTGCGCCCCCGATGGCATTCAGGTAAACAGCGCCATGATCCTGCAATCCCTGCAGGGTTTTCGGACCCATCCCCCCCTTGCCGATAATGGCGCGAAGTCCGAGCTTTTTGATCACATCGGCCTGATAAGGCTCTTCGCGGATTGAGGTGGTCGGACCTGCTGCAGTCACCCGGTAGCTGCCGTCATCGTTCTTCAGGATGACCGGGCCGCAATGATAGAGAATACCACCTTCTGTATCGATGCCTTCAGGCAGATCGTGATGCATCACATGATGATGGAACGCGTCGCGCCCGGTGTGCATCGCGCCGTTGATGATGACGATATCCCCCACCTTGAGACTGCGGACAGCTTCTTCGCTGGCTGGTGCCTGGAGCACAACCTCCCTGCCGGTCAGGGGAATGCCCTCGCCCCTGGCCATACGGGTGATTTCGTCGGCATCACGATAATACCAGCGGGTGATCGAGCCGGTTGAGGAATCGAGCAGAACGCCGAGACGACGATATGCCCAGCAGTTGTATGCAACGGAAACAAAGAAGCTTGCCGGAACCCGGTGGGATGTGCCGATCTTGCAGCCAAGCAGCGTGGTTTTGCCGCCGAACCCCATCGGGCCGATCTCCAGAGAATTGGCTTTCTCCAGAATTTCCTCTTCGAGCGCTTTCAGGCCGTCGTCGGCATTACTGTCGTCAATCCTTCTGAAAAGCTGCTTCTTGGCCAGTTCGTAACCACTGGTACGATCGCCGCCGATGCCGACACCGATAAAACCGGGGCTGCACCCCTGGCCCTGTGCCTGGTAAACCGAATGCAGCAGGCATTTGCGAACGCCGTCGAGATCGCGACCAGCATTGCCGAGGCCTGGAATCTCCGCCGGAAGCGAGTACTGGATGTTCTTGTTCTCGCAGCCGCCGCCCTTGAGAATCAGTTTCACCTCGATCTCATTCCGCTCCCAGGGCTCGAAATGGATAACCGGAACATGACAGCCGAGATTGTTGCCGGAGTTCCTGCCGGTAAGGCTGTCAACCGCGTTCGGACGAAGCTTGCCGGTACGGGTCGCTTCGGCTACCGCATCCTCGATATCCTGCTTCATGCGGAGCTGGTCCACACCCTTCGGCGTATGGATGAAGAAGGTCGGCATGCCGGTATCCTGGCAGATGGGCGAAACATTATCGACAGCCATATCGATGTTGACCGATATGGCCGACATGGCAAGTCCTGCCTGCGAAGAGGGATCTTCACGCTCGATGGCACGGGCTATGGCCCGGCGCACATCCGATGGAAGGTTTGCCGATGTTTCGGTAATGAGCGAAAGCACAGAGTCCCTGAAATTGTTCATAGCACAGAAAGGATGAAAACGGTTAACAAGCTTGTCGTTGCCAGGGTCAGCCGGCCGAGGCCTTGTCGCTGCCCGACTCCTTGACGAGCAGCACAGGAATATCGGCGATCCTGAAAACGGCCTCGGCCACGCTGCCCATCATGAGCCGCAGGAGGCCGCTTCTTCCGTGAGAGCCCATGATGATCAGATCAGCCCCCCATGCGGAGGCATGTCCGGTGATCACCCTCGAAGGTTCTCCACGGAGAACATGGATATCGGCACTGAGGCCTTTGCTTTTTTCAGACATCACCACGCCGGAAAAAGAGAGCGGAATCCCTCCGTCATCTTCCTCAGACGCGATACCCGAACCATACCCTTCAGCGGTTTTCAGGACGGGGTTCTCCGGCTGCTGCACATGCAGAAACCGCACATGCGCATCGACCTTGCGGGCAAACTCGATAGCGTACCTGACCGCCTTGTCGGAAGTACCGGAGTAATCCGTCGGACACAGAATCTTGGAGAGATGAAGCATAAACGTGGACTGATGACCGATGACAGAAAAACGAGGATACCGCTTTTCAAACCTTGAATTTACAATATTTTTTGTTTAAACCATTACATGGAAGCGTGCTTGGTCCTGCAGGATCAATCGCTCCATTGTCTCGAATAATTCGCACAACAGGCTGCATCTTCCTGCACACCGTGTTATATTTTCCAGGTAGCGCCCACTTTCCCGGTAAACCGTTCCACCATGGAAAAAGAGATGCACGAGCTGGTCCGGGCCCTCAGCCGACCGGAAGCCTACCCCCACGGCACTGAAGACATTCAGATAGCCGAAACCCACATTTCATGGATATTTCTTACCGGTACCTACGCCTACAAGATCAAAAAACCGGTGAACCTTGGGTTCCTTGATTTTTCGACCCCGGAAAAAAGAGCGTTCTTCTGCGGGCAAGAGCTGACACTGAACCGGAGGCTCTGCCCCGAGCTGTACCTCGACGTGGTTCCGGTCACCCGTTCAGGCAGCGCAATCCGTATCGGTGGCAGCGGAACGGTTATCGAGCATGCGGTCAAGATGGTGCAATTCGACCGTTCACAGGAGCTTGACCGGCTGCTTGCCACGAACCGTCTGACCGAAACGCATATCGACAGCGTTACCCGAACCGTAACGGCATTTCATCGCGCCATTCCTGCTGCCGGGAGCAGCTCGGAGTACGGCAGACCCGAAAAGGTGATCCTGCCGCTGCTCGACAATTTCAGCCACACCGCCGGGCTTGTTTCCGGCAGCCCCGAAGAGCATCTGCTTGAAAAGCTGAAAGAGTGGACACTCGACGAGCACAACAGACTCCTGCCCCTTTTTCTTGAACGCAAAAACAACGGGTTCATCCGGCACTGTCACGGCGACATGCACACCGGCAACATGGTCTGGCACTGCAACCGGGTGCTGATTTTTGACTGTATCGAATTCAACCCTTCGCTCTTCATGATCGACGTGATCAGCGACGCGGCATTCCTTTTCATGGACCTCGAACACGGGGGCCGTCCTGAACTCGCCTGGCGTTTTCTGGGCGCTTATCTCTCCGGAACCGGCGATTACGAAGCGCTCCGCCTCCTCCGTTTCTACAGCCTGTACCGCGCCATGGTCAGGGCCAAAGTCACTGCGATCCGCTACACACAGGAGTGTCCGGCAACGGCAAAACACGCGATCAGGGAGGAACACCTCTCCTATATCCGGCAGGCTCACCGCTACACCGTGCGCTCAAGGGGTCGTCTCATCATCACCAGCGGCGTCTCGGGCAGCGGAAAAAGCATGCATGCCGGTCGGCTCGCACCGCTGATACCGGCAATCCATATCCGTTCCGACATCGAACGCAAACGGCTTGCCGGCCTCGAAGCCGGCGAAAACAGCCAAAGCCGGAACCTTGACATCTATACGCCAGGTTTCACCGAAAAAACCTACCGCCGGCTTGAGCAAATCGTCGGAATCTGTCTTGAAGAGGGATTTTCAGTGCTTGTCGATGCGACATTTCTGGCGAGTGCCGAACGCCTCCGGTTCCGTGAACTTGCCCGGAGGTACAACTGTGCCTTCACCATCCTGCACTTTCACGCCCCCGAGAAGCTGCTTCGCGAGCGGATCAGGATGCGGCTCCGGAAAGGGGGCGATCCATCCGAAGCTGACGAAAACGTGCTGCTCCAGCAGCTCGCAACACAGGACCCGCTTTCAAAAGAGGAACTGCCGCATACGGTTGAAGTCGATACCGGCAACGACATCGTGGATTACGCCTCGATCGTCGATACCCTTTGAAAACCCTACACCTCGATGCCGAATGCGTAGCGGATACCGTAACCGGCAGCGAAACTCAGCGCGGCAACGGTGAAGCACAGGCCGACCATCTCGAGAAACCGGCTTCTGAACGGGACGTCCTTGGCAACCGCAATGTAGAAATTGAAGAAACCGATAATGCAGACTGCTGCGGCGAACGCTACAGCGAGGCAGAGATAGAGATCGGCAAAGAGAAGGTAGGGAGTCACCAGCACGAGCACGGTGAGGATATAGGCAAACCCGGTATAGACAGCAGCCTTGAACGGACTTTTCCCTCCCGGTTCGGATTTGGTGGACAGGTACTCCGAAGCGGCCATCGAGAGTGCCGCGGCGAAACCGGTGATCGATGCCGTCAGGGCCACGAGAGCGGTGTTCTGCAGGGCGAAGGTGAGACCTGCCAGCACACCCATCAATTCGACAAGCGCATCGTTCAGGCCGAGTACGACCGATCCGGTATATTTCAGCCGATCCTCGTCAAGCAGGGTCATGAGTGCCTGCTCGTGCTCCTCCTCGTCACGGATGATCCCGTTGATCTCCTTGAAGGAACCCGGAATACGGTTGTAGACATCATGGGCGGTTTTTTCGGCTTTCTCCATGAGCTTGATGCCGAAGGTGAACCCGAAAACCATGCTGATGAAGGTATAGAACCACACCTTGATCCTGCTGGGGGCGATATCGCGACGGGTGTAGGTTTTCCAGACGTTGTAGTGGCGCATTTCGTCATCGGCGATCTGGCTGAGAATGCGCCGGTTCCTGACCCCGGTCACCTTGCCGGAAAGGTTTTTATAGATGTAGTGCTCGGTGATCTCGTTTTTCTGGAAAACAGCTGCATCCCTTGCATCGAAATTCCCGCTCTGTTTCACAAATGTTCCGGTTAATGAGTTGTTAAAGATTCAGGAAGCTTAGCGCTGCTGCGTCGCCGCCTCGATCAGGTCGTTCATTCTCGAAAGGAATGAAGTGGTCGAATCAAGCCCCCCCTCATGCAGGAGCGCACCGTCGTAAAGCTGCTCGATAACCGTCCTGATGAGCGGATTGGCGGCATTGGCCATATACATGCCGGAAAGGTTCCGGATAATGGGATGGGCAGTATTGACTTCAAGAATCTTTTTTCCTTCCGGCACGTCAGCCTGCATCATCTTCATCATCCGCTCCATCTGGCTGTCAAGAGCATCCTTTCCACTCACCAGCGTAACCGGCGAACTGACAAGCCGATGCGACTCGACGACATCCTCTATCCGCTCTCCGAGCGTTTCCCTGAAAAGGCCGAGCACCGGCTGCACGAGGTTCTCCGGAAGAGGCTGGCTCCCCTCCTTTTTCTCTTTCGAAAAATCAATATCGGCTTTTTCGATGGATTTCAGCGGCTTTTTCTCATACTCGTGGATCGAGGGAATCACGAACACATCGACCGGATCGCTGAGCAGCAGCACCTCGATGCCCTTGTCCTGAAAATACTCGAGGTTGGGATGCGCAAGCAGCTGGCTGCGATTGCTGCCGGAATGGTAGTAGATCTCTTTCTGATCTTCCGGCATGCGTCCGACATACTCTTTCAGGGTAACATGCTCCCCCTCGACCGTTTTCGTGCTCTCGAAACGCAGGAGTTCGATCAGTTTCTGGCGGTTGGTGAAATCGGTGTTCAGCCCGATCTTCACGATCGGCCCGAACGCCTTGTAGAACGTGCGGAACTTTTCCGGCTGCTCCCTGGCCAGCGATTCGAACCATGCAAGGATCTTGCCGGTGAGAATCTGGCGGATTTTGGCCATCACGGGGCTTGACTGCACGATCTCCCTCGATACGTTCAGCGAAAGATCCTCGGTATCGACCACGCCGCTGATGAAGCGGAGGTATTCGGGAAGCAGATCCCGGCACTCGTGCTGGATCATCACTTTCTTGACATAAAGCTGCGGTCCGCGGTTCTCGAGTTCACTCTGCCGGTAAAGCAGTTCCACCGGAGCCTCCCTGGGCAGGAACAGCAGCGCCTTGAAGCTCACCATACCTTCCACCGAAACGTGCAGGTAATCGAGTGGATCCTGATAGTCGTTGGCGATGAATTTATAGAACTCGTTCACCTCCTCGTCCGTCAGCTCGCTTTTCGAACGCTGCCAAAGGGCCGTCATGCTGTTGATCTGCTTTCCATCGAGCATGATGGGAAAATCCACGAAATTGGAGTACTTCTTTATGATCTGCTCTACGCGGTACGCTTCGGCAAACTCTTTCGACTCCTCCTTGAGTTTGAAGGAGATTCTGGTGCCCCGTCCGATTTTTTCAATCTTTTCGATGCTGTAGGTGCCCTGGCCGGAAGAACGCCAGCGGTACCCCTGAGAGCCGGGCAGTGCGCTCCGGGTTTCAACCGTCACCTCGTCGGTCACCATGAACACCGAGTAGAAACCCACACCGAACTGACCGATCAGATTGCCGTCCAGCATTTTCTGCTGATCCTTGAGCGCCTGCATGAAACCGAGTGTTCCGGACCTGGCGACGGTACCGAGGTTGGCGATCAGTTCCTCCTCGGTCATGCCGATGCCGTTATCCTCGATAATGAAGTCAAGCTCCTTGGAATCAACCGTTATTTTTATACCGAGATCCCCGTCGCCTTCGAGCAGCTCCTGATCGGTAAGGGCGTTGAAGCGCACCTTGGCGAGGGCATCGGAAGCGTTTGAAATAAGCTCCCTGAGAAAAATTTCAGGATGGGTATACAGCGAATGGACGATAAGATCCAGCAGCTGCTTCATTTCGGCCTTGTATTCGAATTCCTGAACAGATGTACCGTTATTTCCGCTCATCATGGATTGCAGGTTGGGTTGTCAAGTGAAAAATCGTCCGGTTGGCTGAATAAAGGCAACCGGAAACACGGATGCCGGCGGCTCCATGTAATCGAGGTGGAAATTTAAGGGAGGAAATGAAATATAACAAACACTCTCTGCCGGAGCCGCGGGAAGCAGCTGAAACGTGCCGGTTTCAGCTTCCCGCAACACCCTGTGGAGCGCTCAGGGGATCCGGCGAAGTTTTTTCCGTGCGGCGATTTCACCTTCGTAAAGGTGCTTGACCCCGTCTCCGAGCGCCCTTTCGATATCACGGATATTGGAAACCAGCCGGCCAAGCCCGGACAGTTCCACCGATGCCGCCTGGTCGGAACCCCACATGGCGCGGTCGAGCGTCACATGCCGTTCGATGAATGAAGCACCGAGAGCAACTGCCGCCCAGGTGGTCGAAAGCCCCACTTCATGACCGGAATATCCGACCGGAACGTCCGGATAGGACATTTTCAGGGTCTGAATCATGCGGAGGTTCAGCTCTTCAACCGGGCAGGGATAGGTGGAATTGGTATGGGCGACAAGCAGCTTGTCATGACCGAGTTCGAGTATCGCCTGGTCGATCTCCTCCATGGTTGACATTCCGGTCGAGATGATGAGGGAGCGACCGGTAGCCCTTGTCTTTTTCAGAAGCAGGAGATCGGTCAGCGAAGCCGATGCGGCCTTGTAGCAGGGAGGATCGAACTGTTCCATGAAATCGACCGCCTCCTCATCCCAGCAGGACGCGAACCAGAGAATGCCGTTCTGTTTGCAGCAGGCATCGATTTCGGCATACTCCCGGTTTCCGAACTCGACTTTGTGACGGTAGTCGATATAGCTCATCCTGCCCCAGGGTGTGTCTCGCTCGATGTCGCGTTGATCAGCCGGAACACACAGGTCTGGCGTACGTTTCTGAAACTTCACGGCGTCACATCCGGCAAGAGCCGCTCCCTCGACAAGCTTTTTGGCCACATCAAGCGACCCGTTGTGATTGATGCCAATTTCGGCAATGATGAAGACCGGATGGCCGTCTCCGACATATCTGTTTGCGATTTTTACTTCCGCCATTGACAATCCTGGAAAATGAATGAAAATAAGAACCGGCCAGAGGAAACCGGAAACCTGCTCAGCCCTGGGGTGATGCCGAAGCTCTCAGGACGATAAGCCATTCGGCAAAATCCCTGAATGCTCCGTAACCCCCTTTCGCCTTGCAGACATAGTGGACAAAAGGCTCGACAAAGGAGGTAGCATCGCCGGGACAGGCTGTTATCCCTTCATGGCCGATCGCCCTGATGATGGCGAGATCATTGACGTCGTCGCCGATATAGGCAAGCTCATGCATCCCCAGACCGGTATCATCAAGCACATTCTGCAGTTTCGACAGTTTGTCCTTCACGCCGAGATAGAGATGGCGCATCTGCAGTTTCCCGGCGCGCATCCTGATGCTCGGCGATATCTCGCCGGTCATGATGGCGGTATCGATGCCGTGCTCCCGCAACCGCTCTACCCCCATGCCGTCACGGATGGAATACCGCTTCATGACCTCTCCGCTCTCGCTGTAATACACGCCGTTGTCGGTAAACACACCGTCGTTGTCCGAAATGACCAGCCTGATGTTTCCTGCCCGCCTCCTGAGCTCTCCGACCCCGAGTTCTCTCATGAATGAAACAATGAAAAATGATGGGTTACAATGCAGGGCCTCCGGCTTGCCTCCCGAACAGCCCGAGGCCAAATATAGGACTTTTCTCTTTTTTCAAAGCGACCGGGAATGATACACCGGCAAAGCATACCCTGCTGCAGCAGGTTATCCACAGGTTATCCACATTCCGCCAACACATCACGAAACCGTGCAGACAGGTATAACCGCCCGTCCACCACACAATATACTGCACACAGTAAAACACATTATCTTTTTTTATAAAAAAGACTTATAAAAAAACAGGAAACGAATACACGTTTTTGACGAAATAATGCATTATCCTCCTCACGCCCAAAGATTCAGGGGGCGCCGGGTTATCAACACCCGCCGCATCACAATCACAACAACGAAACAGGAGGTACGACCTGGAATCGGACTGCAGAAAAAAACCGTTGACTACGTCAAAAAAGGGGAACCGGCGCCGCAAAAAAACAAAAAACCTGCCCTTCTCTTCAATAAAGGGCAGGCCTAACGGAGAAAACCGGTAAAGAACACGAACCACACATCCTAACATTACAGCAAACAAAATCAAGATTCATTTTGTTCGAAAAAACAGCGGGTTTTATGCTTTTTGTTCTTTTTTCTCCGTCATGGCCACCGGGTTCACCCAGGCATCGAACTGCGGAGCCGTCACGTACCCGCTCCGCAAGGCGGCTTCTCGCAGCGGCAGCTTTTCGGCCTGGGCCTTGCGGGCGATCTCTGCCGCCTTGTCGTATCCGATGTGCGGATTGAGCGCCGTCACAAGCATGAGATTATCGGCCAGGAAGCCGCCGATGACCTCCCTGTCGGGTTGCAACCCCCTGAGGCACTTGCGGGAAAAAGAAGCGCATGCATCACCAAGCAGTTCGGCTGACTGCAGAAATGCGCTGACAAGCAGCGGTTTGAACACGTTCAGTTCCAGCGAACCTCCCGCACCAGCGACCGACATCGTCACATCGTTACCCATCACCTGTGCGCAAACCATGCAGAGGGCTTCCGCCTGCGTGGGATTGACCTTTCCAGGCATGATGGACGAACCGGGCTCGTTTGCCGGAAGCACAAGTTCTCCGATGCCGCACCGCGGTCCGGAAGCAAGAAGCCGGATGTCGTTTGCGATTTTCATGAGACTCACGGCAAGGAGCTTCAGAGTTCCGTGCGCGCCGACCAGAGCCTCATGCGAGGCTATCGCCGCAAATTTGTTGGGTGCCGTCACAAACGGATAGCCTGTCAGCGAGGCAATGGTGGCAGCAGTTTTCGACGCGAAACCCTCCGGCGCATTGAGCCCCGTCCCCACGGCGGTGCCCCCGACCGCGAGCATGGCAAGCTGGGGCATGGATCGTCCCAGAGCGGCAAGGCCCTGCAGTAGCTGATCAGCATACCCGGAAAACTCCTGCCCGAGCGTCAGCGGCGCGGCATCCATGAGATGTGTGCGACCGGTCTTGACGATGGAAGCGAACTCCCCGGATTTTTCGGCAAGCGCGCCGTGCAGTTCGCGGATGCCGGGAAGGGTTTTCCGAAACAGGACGTCATAGGCGGCAATGTGCATGGCTGCCGGAAAAACATCATTCGACGACTGCGACATGTTCACGTCGTCATTGGGATGCAACCCTGCAGCTTCAGCACCAGGGGAGGTTCCGGAAAGCACCTTGGCCCGGTTGGCGATCACTTCATTGACATTCATGTTGGTGTGGGTGCCCGAACCGGTCTGCCAGATCACAAGCGGGAAATGGCCGAACAGCTCCCCGGCGATGATTTCATCGCACACCACGGCGATGGCATTCATCTTCTCGGGCGAGAGCAATCCCAGTTCGCAGTTGACGATCGCCGCGGCTTTTTTTACCGTGCCGAGCGCCCTGATCACCTCCCGCGGCATCGATGCAGGCGAACCTATCCGGAAATTCATGAGCGAACGCTGCGTCTGCGCTCCCCAGTACTTTCCGGAAGGCACGACCACCTCTCCAAGAGAGTCCCGTTCCCGTCTTCGGTTCATTGAACAGAGAAAGATTTAAGGTTAACAGCAGATGCCGCAGCCCGCTCCGGCCACTGCCTGAACAGAAACGGGATCACGGTTCGGCACAGAGGATACGGCGGCACTCCTGCAGCTCCTTTTTGCGCTCCCCGTCTGCTTCGGCAAACCGCAGGCCGAGTCCCTGAAACATGTCGAGAATGATGCGTGAGACCAGAAGACGCGCATTTTTCTTGTCGTCGGCAGGAATGACGTACCATGGCGCATGATCGGTGCTGGTTGCCGAAATGCAGGCCTCATAAGCCTTCATGTACTCATCCCAGTGCGCCCGCTCTGCGATGTCGGTCATGCTGAACTTCCAGTTCTTTTCAGGATTGTCTATCCTCTCCAGAAAACGTCGGCGCTGCTCCTCCCGGGAAAGGTGCAGGAAAAACTTCAGGATCCGAGTCCCGTTGCGGTAAAGATGACGCTCATGATCGTTGATCGAACGGTAGCGTTCTTTCCAGACATCTCCGTTTTTCAGATGCGCTTCGGGAATGCCCTGCCGTTCGAGAATCTCGGGGTGCACCCGCACGATGAGCACCTCCTCGTAGTAGGAACGGTTGAAAATTCCGATCCGTCCCCGCTCCGGCAGGCAGCAGGTGGTTCTCCAGAGAAAATCGTGATCGAGCTCCTGCGGGGAGGGGTGCTTGAAACTGTACACCTGACACCCCTGGGGATTCACACCCGACATGACATGCCGGATCATGCTGTCCTTGCCGGCGGCGTCCATGGCCTGGAAAACGAGAAGCACCGCATACCGGTTGTCGGCGTAATGCACCTCCTGGATCTCACTGAGGTCTGCGACATGCTGCTGCAGCATGTCGTGATACTCTTTTTTCGATGAATAAACAGGTTTTCCGATTGTCGGATGCCGCGAAAGATCAAGCTTATCGCCTTCATGCACGCGATAGGCTTCAGGAGAGATGACGCCGTTCATAACCCTGCCGTTCAACAGTTGAGCGTAGCAAGTGCAAGCTGTTTACAACAACAGCGTTACGATTCTGTTCGTTCGATTCCTGGCCGTGAAGGCCAGAGAGAGGAGAAAAATAACGGCGAAAAAAAACAAAAAGGCGGTGCGGAAAAAAAGATTTCCGCACCGCCTGAAAAGCACGTTCGCAACAGGAGACCTCTCCCTTACACGTACACCTTGTTGTAGTTGTCGATAGCGTGTATCACGCTCTGGCGGGCGACTTCTGCATCCTGGAAATCCTCCACCAGTACGGTCTTCTGCTCGAGCGCCTTGTACTCCTCGAAGAAGTGCTTCAGCTCGGAGTTGAAATGCGGTCTGAGCTGGTCGATATTGTGGACACTGCTCATACTCATATCGTCCTCGGCAACCGCGATGATCTTGTCGTCACCCTCACCGTGATCGATCATGCGCATGACGCCGATCACTCTTGCCCGAACGATACACATCGGCACGATATCGCACTGGGAAATCACAATGATATCCAGCGGGTCATGGTCGTCACCAAGCGTTTTCGGAATGAACCCGTAGTTGGCCGGGTAATAAACCGACGAGAAGAGCACCCGGTCGAGCTTGAGCATGCCGGTTTTCTTGTCGAGCTCATATTTTGTTTTGCTTCCTTTCGATATCTCGATAATGGCGTTGACCACATTCGGCTGGCCCTCTCCTATCTCGACGTGGTGCCACGGATTGAAATTCATAGCTGCTGTATGGTAAGGATGTTCATGTTTTTACTCTGAAAAAAACCGTGGCAGTATACCATTTTTTTTCAAACCTCCATGAAGAAAACGAACACATGGCAGAAAGGAGCCTGTCTGACTGACAGATTGACGGTTCATCGAACAAATGCTTTCAAACAGCGTGTATGGTGGATATTTTGTCCATCTGAACTATTTTGAAAAACTTCACACACCGGCATGAAGGCAATAAGCCGCCAGAACTCCCGATTTTGCTTTACACTTGACAATCTGCAACAACAACCGAGTTTTTTCGCCCTCTTTCTGTATATTAAGCGTACTGAATAAGTGTTTTTACTATCACATTAAAACAGGAAGTTCATGAACAATGAATGACAAATTCCCGCTACTTTCGATCATATCCTCAGTTTTTCGTATAGTCGGAGGCATTCTTTTGCTTCCAAGTATCTACTTCTTTCTGTGGGAAGGTCTTATTGAACCAAAACTACCAAGCCATTTTTTTTCACAAAATGATTTTTTCGAACTTATGGGTGGCTTGTTCGGATGCTTGATTTCATTGGGTGTTATTGCTATGGGAGAAATTATTGGTGTTCTTTTTTCAATCGAAAAAAACACAAGGCAATAAAAACAGTCTTACCCCTTCTTTTTTCGCAAAAATACTTCCGGTAATTCAGAATTATCGAAAAAAGGTTCTTTAAATATTGAAGAGTTCATCTGGGATAAAAAATAGGCTTTCGTCTCGGCAGCAACCACGGGCGAGAGCACCAGCAGCGACACAAGGTTCGGCATGGCCATGAGCGCATTGGCAATATCGGCGAAGGCCCAGACAACCTGCAGCGACACAACCGAGCCCACCATGACCGCGACAACCCACGCCCAGCGGTACGGCACGACAAGCTGCTTGCCGAAAAGGTACTCCATGGCTTTCTCCCCGTAGTACGACCAGCCGAGGATGGTGGAGAATACGAAAGTGAGCAACCCGAAGGTAAGCACCACGTTGCCGATATGGGGCACCTCATTGAAAGCTGCGTCGGTGAGCTCGGCACCTTTCAGCCCGGTCTGCCACATGCCGGAGTTCACCACGACGATACCGGTTACCGCGCACAGCACTACCGTATCCCAGAAGGTTCCGGTAGCGGAAATCAGTGCCTGGCGCACTGGATGGCTGGTCTGGGCCGCCGCCGCCACGATGGGAGCGCTGCCGAGACCGGATTCGTTGGAAAAAAGGCCTCGCGCAATACCGAAGCGCATTGCCTCCTTCACACCCGCTCCGGCGAAACCACCGAGGGCGGCCTGGCCGTTGAAGGCCGACGAGATGATGAGCTGCAGGGTGTCGGGCAGCGTGTCGCTGCGCAGCACCAGCAGCACGATACAGCCGGCAACATAGATCAGCGCCATGAAGGGAACCAGGTACTCGCAGACTTTTGCGATCGACTTGATGCCGCCGATGATCACCACGGCGGTGAACGCCGTCAGCACCGCGCCGGTGATCCAGGGCGCAATACTGAAATTGGTCTCGACCATTGCTGCGATGGAGTTGGCCTGCACCATGTTGCCGATGCCGAACGATGCAACAACGGTGAATGCGGCGAAGAGCACGGCAAGCCACTTCATGTTCATGGCTTTCTCGAGCACGTACATCGGACCGCCAGAAACCGAGCCGTCCCCCCCCACAACCCGGTACTTCACTGAAAGCAGCGCCTCGGAATATTTGGTGGCCATGCCGAAGACCCCGGTAAGCCACATCCAGAGCACCGCTCCGGGTCCGCCGGCCGCAATCGCCGTGGCAACACCGACTATGTTTCCCGTGCCGATCGTGGCGGCAAGCGCAGTGACGAGAGCTCCGAAATGGGTGATCTCGCCCTCGCCCTCCCTTGTTCTGGTCAGCGACATGCGGATCGCACTGAAGGTGTGCTTCTGGATGAAACCGAGCCTGAAGGTGAGAAAGAGATGGGTGCCGAACAGTACGGCAAGGAGGGGCACGCCCCACACATAACCGCTGATGGTATTGAGAAGTTGTTCAAATCCGCTCAAGATGCCTCCGGAATGGGATGATGTATAAAAAAGCCGCTGCCGTTTGTCCAAGCTGAAAAATACGGTATTGCATGCGAACTGCATGAACCCGCCGATTCTTTTTTTATGGCCCGTCTTTGTATCTTTGCGCCTTGAAAGCGTTTTCACTTTCCGCAGCAGCGGATACACCAGAACAGAGAAAGAAGAAGCAGAGCATGGACCCAGTCTTGAACCGGGAAATAGAAAACAGACGGACATTTGCCATCATCAGCCATCCCGATGCCGGCAAAACCACCCTGACCGAAAAGTTCCTGCTGTTCGGCGGCGCGATCCAGACCGCCGGTGCGGTCAAGAGCAACAAGATCCGCAAGAGTGCCACGAGCGACTTCATGGAGATCGAAAAGCAGCGCGGCATTTCGGTAGCCACCTCGGTTATGGGATTCGAGTACAAGGGACGCAGGGTGAACATCCTCGACACCCCGGGCCACAAGGATTTCGCTGAAGACACCTATCGCACCCTCACCGCTGTTGACAGCGTGATTCTCGTGGTTGACTGCGTCAAGGGCGTTGAGGAGCAGACCGAGCGGCTTATGGAGGTATGCTCCATGCGCCATACCCCGGTCATCATCTTCATCAACAAGCTTGACCGTGAAGGGCGCAACCCGTTCGAACTGCTCGACGAAATCGAAGGGAAACTCGGAGTCCAGGTGCGTCCGCTCACCTGGCCCATCGGTCAGGGGCAGAATTTCATGGGGGTGTACAACCTCTACAGGACGGAATTGAACCTGTTCGAGGCAAGCGCCACGAAGATCAGCGAGACACTCATCAAGATCAAGAGCCCCGACGATCCGGAGCTGAAAAAATGGATTCCGGAAAGCTTCTGCCGGAAGCTGCAGGAGGACATCGACCTGATCGAGGGTGTGTACGAGCCGTTCAGCGAGGATCTCTATCGCGACGGCCTGCTCGCCCCGGTCTTTTTCGGCAGCGCCATCAACAACTTCGGCGTGCAGGAGCTGCTCGACACCTTCATCCAGATCGCACCCCCGCCGCATGAGCGCGAAGCCGCACAGCGCACGGTGAAGGCCGGGGAGGAGGCCATGAGCGGGTTCGTCTTCAAGATCCACGCCAACCTCGACCCGAACCACCGCGACAGAACGGCCTTTTTCAGGATCTGTTCAGGAAAATTCGAGCGCAACAAGTTTTACCACCATACCCGTCTCGGAAAGAAAATCCGCTTCTCCAGCCCTACGCAGTTCATGGCCAACGAAAAAAGCGTGATCGAAGAGGCTTGGCCGGGGGACGTGATCGGCCTGTACGACAACGGGTCGCTGAAGATCGGCGACACCCTCACCGAAGGCGAAACACTGCAGTTCCGCGG